>LAZR01001731.1_pt1 | contig 13521 bp, 33 predicted proteins | sample 329461 | NCBI WGS metagenome assembly LAZR01 (sample SAMN03002196, study PRJNA259156) | marine sediment metagenome | biome: sea floor; feature: Hydrothermal impacted sediments; material: marine sediment; isolation source: Loki non-amplified sample from Loki's castle hydrothermal vent sediment ...
TAGTAGAAGAGGAATAATAAGACCAAGAGTTCCTCTTGGAAGAAAAGCTGTTTCTATTGCATTAAAACCTAGATCTAGAAGAGCTGTTAAAAGAAAAGTTGTGAGGAGGGCTAGAAAGAGAATTCCTAGAAGAGTTCCAAAGAGAATTCCTAAAAGAGTTCCTAGAAGAAAAGCCCCTAGAAGAGTTACAAAGAGAATTCCTAAAAGAGTTCCTAGTAGACCTACAAGAAGAGGTGTTCCTATTAAAATTCCAAGAAGAAGACCTCCTGCAAGACGACTAGTAAGAAAACCTATTGCTAGACCGCCAATAAGGCCACCAAGTAAAAAGAAAAAAAGAACATTAGAAAAAAGAAAAAAAGTAACTCGAGGATATAATGTTCTTGGAAAACATAAGGGAAAATTTATTAGATTAAATAAAAAACCATTATCTAAAAAAGATGCTTTACATAGAGGAGCTTATGCTATCGACAAATCAACAGCTAATACTTTTAAGATAAAAGGTGTGGGTAGAGTTAAGAAACTTGGGAGATTAACAAAAGGAGAGAAAGGACATTTCTCAAGGACAAGAAAAAAATATAGATCATTCAAAATACAAAAAGGAAGAAGAGTTGGATTAAGAAATAAATTCATAGAGAAGAGAGGGAAACCAAGAATTGATACTCGTGGTGAAAAATCTGGTTTGACTTTAGCAAGATTAGCAAAACAAAAAGGATTCATTAGTGGAAGAATTTCTAAAAAACCTACAACTATTAAAAGAACGGCAACTCCACAGCAATTAAAAAATCTAGCAAACGGAAGAAAAAAACTTGCTAGGATGAGGAAGAAATAATGGCAGATGAAACAACTGAATATCTAAATAAGTTAGAGGCCATAAACAAGGCACAAGAAAATAAGATTAATGAATTATCTGGTTATACTTCTAATGCTGTTATGAATCAAACACAAGACACTAACCTTATCGTCTGGCAATTAGAATTAGATAATATTCTTGAGAGAATTGAACACTTATTAAAAGGAGACATTATCAAAAGTGATGCAGAAGGAAATGCAGAATATGTAACCCCTACAGATAATAGTCTAGTAATACTGAATGACTATGGAGTTCAATTAATTATGAATGTTGTTTCATTCTATTTAAACAGAAATACTATCTTGTCCAATTATAGCGAGGAACGTATAAATAATATTTTATACGATTTGGGAAATGAGTTGGCAGATGTTGTTTATATTAATTATGAAACGATGGGGATGACAACTATGGAAAAGAAATCAAGACATGAACTTTTAATATTAAACATCTTACATACAATCGAGAGTTGCTATAATAGATCTTTGGGTGGAGGGGAAAGAGATAGTTTAAGGAGTGCGAGAGTTGTTACACAAAGTCTTACACCATCTGGTTCTATGGGTAATCCTATGGCTATGAGGAAAAAGCATATGGGTGGAATACTCAACCCCCGTAACTGGAAGCTTTGATTAAACAATAAGTTTATAAAGAAGTAATACTATTGTATTACATAATGGTAGAATTAAAAGATTTAGAAAGACCAGAATTAAGGAAGAAAATAATTTCTATTAGAACTTTTCCCTCTTATGCTAAATGGCTAAAGAAACATAAAATAAGTCCAAGCAGATTATTTAATAAAGCTGTTGTGGAATTAATGCAAAAAGAGCGTGAAAAATAAAATGGAAAAGGGAGGTAAAAACAAAATGGAAAATAAAAATGATTTTAGAATAGAGAAAAGAGGGAACAAATTTTTTAAAGTAAGATTCTGGGATGGTTTAAGTTATAAACAATATAGAATAGTCACACCATATATTTCAATAGGAGGAATACCTCTTTTTGATAAAAATAAGAAGAGATATATTAGAAAGGTTTTTCAAAATAATTTACAAGATTATGTGGTTGGTAAAGAAGTAATAGGAAACAATAAGTTTAAATAGCTATTAGGTGTTTATGTGTTATGAAAGTAAGACTACAAATCTTTATTGATAAGAAAGTTAACTTGAGATTTAGAAAGAAGTTTGTTAGAAAGAAAGGAGATCTAAGCAAATTTATAGAAGAGTTGATGGTTAAAAAATTGAAATCAAAATGAAAAGCGAACTAAAAAACATAAAGTTTGAGAAGTTGAGTGAGTTAAAGAAGATAAGATATAATCTTGGATGTATAATGTTTAATCAATTTCTTTCCTTCTTGATAATTTTGGTAGGAACAGTCTTTGCTGCTTCGTTGGTGTTTCTTAAAACAGCTTTTTTGGCTGGTGTTTTAATGATGATTATTGGATTATTTCTATTCTTCTCTGGGCTTTATGTATTATACAAAAAGGAGAAATCATTAGATGGATTTTTATTGGAGAAATCAAAATGAATAAAGAAGATAAATTATATATGAAATGGTGGTTCTGGGTAATCATTGGAATCTTATTTATTTTTATAATAAGTCTAGTCTTTGTTTCAAATCCAGAATTAGAAGAGTGCCAACAAGAGTTAGATGATTGGGTTGAATGGTTTGATGAATATCAAGAAGTTCAAGATAAGTATGATCAGGCAATAGAAAATTATTGTGAAATAGATTATGAGAATCCATTATGTGATGCTCTACTCCCATACAATTAAACCTTTGCTTCCAGAAAGCAATCAACTACAAAGACTAATAAACTACAATGAATAATTGTTACTTTTTTACATAAAGGGCAATGATAAAGTATTGTTTGTAGATCATATTTTTAGCTCTCTATTGTATGGGTCTAGAATGAGGTGTCTTCTGACGACCTCTTTTGTCCTTCCCTAACACCCTCGTGGTGAGGGGTCATGCCCTCGAAAGTTTGGGGAGGGTTTTATTCTCTATGGTTTCTTTCTTTGCCTACTTTCTTTCTTTAACCACTACAAGATTTCTCTTAGAGTAGTAGGTAAAACTCAACTATAGGAAAACTTATAAAGGGGTTTCCCTTACCTCTTATATGAAAATAAAACAACTTATACAAAGATTGTTCGCGAGGCGATACATTGACCTTGCAAAACTAAATTCTTTTAAGGAGGCGGGTTTCCGCCTTTTCTTTTTTAATTAAAATGAAATCAGAAACTAAATTATATATTATGGTATCTTTATTAGCTCTTCTATTTATTGTCCTTATGTCTATTTTATTCTATATTTTAATAATTGCCCCACAACCTTGTTTAGAAAAAATAGCAACAGAATTTTGTGAAAGTAAAGGACTTTATTTTGATGCTGTTTGGACAAAGATACATGAACTTGTTTTTTCTTGTAAAGATGAATTAAGGAAAGCAAGTAGTTCTGAAGAAACATACGAATTTCTTGGTGAAGAAATTAAGAGGTGCAGGGAATGAATAAACAAAACAAACCATCTATACTAAGCGACTTTTGGCTAAAGATATGTTTGCTTCCTTTGGTAATAGGATTTGCTTTAATTATTGCAGGTATAACAATAACTATCTTTAAAGTGATTGGATGGTTATTATTTTTCTGGGGATTAGTCTGGGGATTAATATATGTTTATAATTTTTTATACAAACCTCATAAAGAAAAAGTGGATGAATTCAAGTATAAGGTTTTAAAATTTTTCAGGGGGAAGATTAAATGAATCAGAAAAAAAGAAATGTAATAACAGTTAAGGTATTCAAATTATTGAAAGAAGTAAAAACAAACATCTTTGATTGTTTGGATATTCTTCAAAATTTAGAAGATGCTTTCATTAAGGAATTAGAATATAATATAAAACAATCTAAAGAGGTGCAGGGGAAATAAAATGAAATTAATAATAAAAGAAATAATATTTCCAATTATTCTTTTTGTAATTTTTTTTGTATCATTCATTGTGGCAATTATTTTCATACCAAAAGCAGTAATAGATTATGGTGATAATGATTGGTGGACAGAAGTTTTTTGTGTTAAAGAAAACGGAAAATACCAAGAGAATTTTTATTATGATGTTTGTATAATTGATGGAATTGAATATCTTTCAGAATTTGTTAAAACAGATGAATATTATAATGTAACTGATTATGGGAGGAAGAGCAAGTGGAAACTTGTGCGTAAAAAATGACAAAAACTATAACTTGTGGATGTGGAGCAATTATCAGAGGAAGTTCAAAAGATCATGCAAAAGCAAACCTGAAAATACATGAAAAATCAAGAAGGCATAAAGAGTTGATAAAATTGAAAAAGGCCCAGCAGAGAGCTCCTACAGGCAAGGATGAGAGTCTTGAGCAATGAATTGGAGTTATATAGCAGGATTTTTTGATGGAGAAGGAAATTTCCATATAGGACGCATTAAAATGAATAGTGGAAAAATAGCTCATTATCTTCAGATTAGATTTTATAATTCTAATAAAGAACTCCTTGAAAGAATAAAAAAATTTTTGGGATATGGATGGATTTTTACTAGAACAAGAGAAAAAGAAGGATGGTCTGATATTGTAGTGTTACCTCTTCGGGACTTTGAAAGGAGGTGTGAAAAAGGTTAAATGAAAAAGGAAACCTTATTCTTTTGGATTGCATTAATAGAATTTTGGATTATAATTGTATTATCTATTTTTTTGCCACGATTAAACCAATAGTTCCTACAATTCCACAGATTAGCCCCACTAATAATGTTCTTGTGAAAGCACTATTATCAAAAGGATTAACTTGTATTGGAAGATAAATCTTAAGCATATAAAAAGTAAATTTTGATTTTAAATATAATAGTAATACCTTTTTTGATGTTGAAAAATTTAGGAGTTTTATTACTCGTAAGAATGTTTCTAGGAAATATAAAACAATCAAAGAAGAAAAGATTCTCGGTAAGAAGGGAAAACCTGATGGTTCTGATAAAATTAAGAATTCTTGATTTGAATGTAAAAACTACTTGTGTGCAGAATGTCTATAATGTGTATAATAACCTAAAACAAAGGGGATAAAGTGTGTGTGTAATGTCTATAATATGTATAATATGTGTAATGCGAGTGGGACTCCCTTTGAAAAATGAGAACTATTTGTGTCAGTATAATATTAGTGACACAAAATTTTTCCATTTTAATCAGAATTCTTTGATTATATTATATTATCTGTAGTAAAAAGAAAGAAGAAGAAGAAGAAGAGTATAATAGATATTAACATTACACACACACTTTTTCAAAGGGAATTTAGCATAAAACCGAAAAGTATTTAAATGAGTAATAATAATAATAATAATAATATGGAACAAAAAAAAGAGGATTTGTGTTTCTGTGAAAGATGTGGTCACAAATGGTTTAAAAGAAAAAAAAATCCAGTTTTATGTCCAAAATGTAAAAGTCCTTTATGGAATAAAAAAAGAGATGAAAATGGATATTAAAATCACACCAAAAAAATCAATAAATAATCAAGAGAAAAAACTTCAAATAAGGTCTTTATTTGGAGAAGATGTTGAACAAAAAAATGGGCTTTTGGCAAAAGTTTTGGTATTTCTTCAGATTAATCAACCATGTTCAACTAATGAATTAAAGGATAAAATTTGCAAAAACTATGAAGAACATATTGAAAGGACAACAATTTCAAGAGCAATAAAAAAATTGCAAGATTTCGGATTAATCCATGAAACAACTCCTAATGAACTTTCATTTGAAGGAGAAGATATTCCTCTTAAGAATCATATCTTGGCAAAGTATAATAACTTTTTAAATGGGCTTCCAACACAATTCAGAAAAAATTTTGGGAGCATGAGCTATTATTGGGTATCTAATGGAAACGGAATTAACTACCTGGCATACTGTTGCAAACTTCTTAAATTTGAAATTGAAGGAATTAAAGATGAGGTTATTGAAGAAAAACAATGAAAAATAAATTAGATTTAGGTATGATGTTAATATTGATATTAAGTTCTATCTTTACTTTAGGAATGATTAATATAGCAATGTTTTTGATAGATGGAATAACACCTAAAGAATTTTTTAATTCTAAACTAAATCCAATTTTAAAAACACAATCTGAAGAGGTGGGGGGAAAAATAAAATGATGATGTCAGAAAAAACTTATGGAGAATATCCCCATCACTTAGAAGGTGCATGGACTTCAATTATAAATAGAAACTATCCTTTTGATATTAATGTTAGATTTACATTCAAGGAAAGAATTAAAGTTTGGATAGGATTACACAATAATTTTAAATTTCAATGTTGGGCTATAAATAGAATGGGCATTGGATATTTAGTCAATGTTGATTTAAGAGATAACAAGGCACATTTCTTAGGTAAAAAAAGAAATTTCGGAGGTTTTAGATAAAAACAATGACACCAAAAAACCAACTACAAGAATGTCCGAAGTGCAGATCATTAAAAACAATCAGAGAAGAGTATGAATTTAGATGTTCAAATTGCGGACATTATTTTCAACAATTAAGACAAGGAAATGAAAAAAAAGAAGTGGAAGTTAGAAGATGAAAAAAGAAACATTAAGTGAGAAGAAAAATTTAGTAGAGAGTAAGTTTTGGTTAATTCCTAAAGAGATTTATGAACCTTTAAAGAAAGAATTTAAATTTGATTTTGACCCCTGTCCTTATCCATTTTTTAAAGATGGAATTGAGGCCGAGTGGGGAAAAGTTAATTGGATAAATCCTCCATTTAGGGCCAAAGATGCAATTAATGGTCATGGTCCAACAGCATTTGTAAGAAAAGCAATAGAGGAACAAAAGAAAGGTAAAACTTCGGTCCTAATTCTTCCTGTATTATCATTGTTAAATATGCTTTTTGATGCTAAAGCAGAAATAAGACCTGTGGGTCGTGTTAAGTGGATACACGCAGAAACAGGAGAGAAATGGAAACAGCCTTCTAATTGTGCTTTATTTATATTGAGAGGTAATAAACTCACAGGGAATAATTCAAAATGACAAAAGAAAATAAATCAGGGATAGTTTTCAAATTCCCAGATTTTGATTATGAACCAACTAATGAAGAATTAAATATAGAAGAAGTAGAAAATGAAAAAAAAATTTAATTTAAGTGAGAAGATATATAATTGGGGGGATGAATCTGTTAAAGTTAAAGACATCAAAGAATTTTTAAGATTGTTGAAAGAGGATTTTAAAAAAGGAGAAAAGAATATTCCAATAAATGTTCCTTCTATTGTTTTAGATTATAATAAAATTATTAATAAACGAGCAGGAAAGGATTTGGTAAAATGAAAAAAGAATTAATTAAAAAAATTAGAAAATTAAAGAAAGACAATCCACATCATTGCATGAGAAAAAAAGAAACATTAAGTGAGAAGATGATACTATCTCTTCCTCGAAGAATTCGGGGAGGAGTTTTTAGAATGATAAAAAAGATAAGAGTTTTCATTGGTGGATTGAAATCAAAGAAAAGACTTTTAAAGGATTTTTACAGAATAATGAGGGAGTTTCCTTATTTTAACATGACGCCGATAGAGTTGCATCTTTTTAGTAATAGTGTTTTTAGAAGTACAGGGCATTATGATTGGACATACAAAGAATGGAGGATGAAGAGAATAAATAAGGTATTAGATATTTTTGGGGTTGATTATTTTGTTGATAAAAAAATATTAGTTTTAGGAGATGGACTTGGACACATTGGGGCTTTTTTTGCAGACATTGGTGCGAAAGTTCTATCTGTTGAAGGCAAAAGACAAAATGTAAATATTGCAAAATTAAAATATAGGAATTTAAAAAACTTCAAAATAATAGAATTTGATTTAAGGAATGATTTTACTCACCTTGGGAAGTTTGATTTGATAATTAATTTTGGATTAATAGAAGTTATGGATGAAGAAGGAATTCAGAATCTTTTAGAATGTTGTGTTAAGATGTCAAATAAAGTTTTAGTTGATACTATTGTACTTGACTCTTTAGATTCAGAAGAGAAATTTGAAATTGAAAGAGGAAAAGAATCAGATAGTGGATTACCAAGTAGGTCTGAAAGAAGTAGTACCACAACACTTTTACCTCAATCATGTATTGAAAGCTTTTTTGAAGAAAAAGGTTTTGAAACAAGAAGATTTTTTGACAGTGATTTGAACTCTACCGATATTCGTTATTATGATTGGAATCATGGAATTAAAATAAAGAAAAAAGATTCGTTGAGGAGGTTTTGGTTATTTGAAAGAAAATTAAAAAAGAAAAATGACAGAAATAAAAGTTGAAGGAACAATTACTCTTGAAGATAAGGAAGCAAGAGAATGGTTAAAATCATTGAACACAAAAATTGAAGCAATAAACGAAAGAACAAAAACACACACAATAGATATTCAAAAATTAAAAAAATCAATTAAAAAATGAATCAAGGAATATTTGCACTGGGAATAATTATATTTGTAGTTGTCTTTATATTTTTCGGCTTACCAAAAATGATGGAGGAGAGTGAGGGATGAAATGGAAAAAGAAAACACCATAGTAATAGTAGCAATATTGTATGCTTTTTTAGGAATAGGAACACTCATCTTTGCTGATTGGTCAACTATTTATTTTCAAACATCATCTCCTTTTAATATAGCTGTAGTTTTTTTAATTGTTTTAGCGTATAACATCTTTTTGGTATTTTCTTTTCGGAGGTGTTGGAACATGACATTCAATAGACAAAAACTAAAAGAGGTGCAGGAAAGATAAAATGAAAATATCAGAAATTAGGGGAAACTTAAAAACATGGGTTGAACAAAGAAATTCTATAATCTTAAAGATTGAGAAATTAGATAAAAGAACTGAAGAACTTGAAAAGAAATTAGACAAATACGAACGAGAAGAGGTGCAGGAAAAATAAAATGGAAAACAAAAAAAATTATAAAAGATTAGCATTAGTATTCTTAATTGTAATAATTATTTTAGGACTTGGATTAATCTGGCAAACTTCCATGCGATTAAAATATCAAATGTTGAAGGATGAAGCAATACAACTGGGGGCAGAGGGGATAATTACTGCTTTACAAATGGTTGGTGCTTGTCAGGAATTATCAAATGTAACTTTTGAACAAATCCAAGAACAAGTTATACATAATTATATCTATAAAAACATAACTGAAGAGGTGCAGGAAAAATAAAATGAAAATATTAGTTGCTTGTGAAGAGAGCCAAGTTGTATGTAATGAATTTAGAAAGTTAGGACATGAAGCATTTAGTTGTGATATGGTTGATTGTAGTGGGGGGCATCCTGAATGGCATATTAAAGATGATGTTTTGAAGCACCTTAATGAAGGGTGGGATTTAATGATTGCTCATCCTCCTTGCACTTTTTTATCTTATGCTGCAACAAAGTGGTGGAATGATGAAGGAAGAGTATGGAAGAGATTAGAAGCATTAAAGTTTTTTGCAAAATTATGGACTGCCAACATTCCAAAAATATGTGTAGAAAACCCAAGAGGATGTGCAAGTCCAACGATAGCTAAATATTCTCAATCAATCCAACCATGGCAGTTTGGGGACGAAGAAAGCAAACTGACTTGGTTATGGTTAAAGAACCTTCCTGAATTAAAACATACTAAGATTGTGAAACCTAAAATATATGGATATTATAAAAAAGGGAAGAAAAAAGGAAAACCCATCTATGGAAATAATTATTTAAAGTTTTCAGAGGACAGAGGAAAAATAAGAAGTAAAACATTTCTTGGAATTGCAAGGGCTATGGCTAAACAATGGGGACGACTAAATACTACTAACAGAGGTTCGCAAATAAAATGACAGACCCATATAAAACAATCAAACAATTAGAATTAAATCCTAATGGATTGAATCTTGAAGGAAAGATAAATCTCGTAACAGAATTAGTAGAGTTCATGTCTGAAAAGCAGCTTGATAATATTATCGACAGAATGAAACTTAAATATAGGAAAGTTGAAAATGAAAAATCATAGTCACCGTGGGGTTGCCGTATGGCGTGAACAAATCCAGTAGGATTAGAAAACCCCAAATCATAGTCTTCGGACATTGGGCGGAGTTTATAGGTTACTAATGAACCTGTTTCCCCTCCGCCCCTTAAAATGCAGACGAGATAAATAAAAATGGTATTTGGTAAAGGACAACAAACAGAAATGAAGGAGATTTCAAAGCAAGGAGCATTAGCGAAACATAAGAAATATTCCCAAGAAGGAGAAGATAATCCTAATTGGAAAAATGGAATTAGTAAAGATAATTATCATTATAAGAAAATCCAAAAAGAAAAGTATCCTGAAAAAGATAAAGCAAGAGATCTTGTTCATAAAGCATTAAAATCCGGGAAATTAATAAAACCAGACAATTGTAGAGATTGTAAAAGGAGAACAAATAGATTACATGCACACCATGAAGATTATAATCAACCCCTAAAAGTAAAATGGCTTTGTGTGGGTTGTCACCGTGAACGGCATAGGTGAAATAATCCCGCCGTCTGCAATATCTAGGGTTAGATACACCTAGAATTAGATAGCCCGTTGAAAGACGGGCATGATTAAAATGGAAAAAGAAAAAGTATGGATTAAACCAACGATTACTAAGAAAGGGAGAAACATAAAGGGACATTATAGGGCAATTCAAGAAGCAACTTTTAATAAAGGATATCAAAAAGCCAAAGAGTTCTATAAAGAAGAGATTGAGGAATTGAAGAAACAAATTGAAATTCAAAAATGGGCAGGAAAAAATATTCAACATAAATTACAAGAAATTAAATTTAACTTAATTAAAATAAACAATGTAAGGAGGATAAAAAAATGAATTGGAAAAAACTAACAGGCCCTTTTATTCCAGAAAAGAAAGGCGATGAGATTTCAGGAAAACTAATCAAAGTAGAAGAGGAAGTTGGAACAAATCTTAGTATGTTTTATACACTTGAAACAGAAGATTCTATTAGTGGAGTTTGGGGATCAACTGTTCTTGACGAGAAGATGAAACTTTTTGAAGTTGGAAATTATGTAAAGATTGTTTTTCTTGGATTAAAGGAAGGAAACAGAAAAGAAGGTTACAAAGATTTTGAAGTTCATATAGGAAGAGAATAAATCATAGTCTTCAAGAGTGTCTTTAAAACTCGGACAAGGGGTGGAGGTCAAACTTCTCTTTGAGATAGTTCGAATCCATCCTTCGCCCCTTAAAATCATAGTCCTTTCTCTTAGGAGAAATCGACAGGGTTGAAGTATCATTTCAACCTCCTTTGAGGCAGGTGAAAATCCTGCCTTTTTCAAAAAATAAGATGGTGAAACTTAAATTAGCAATTTTAAATTTTCAGTGGACTATAAAAAGATTTTTTATTATTTTCCTTTTTTCAAGAAATTTAAAGTCAAAAGTAGAGAAACAAATTAAAAACACAGAATGGAGAATTAAGGGATTGTAAACAAAAACAAAAGATTTTTAATGTTTGTTTTTTTATGTGATTTATGGGAAAGGGGGTTCTTTTTATTATAGCATTTCTGATAATTCTAATTCCATTTACTTTTTCTTTTGGGTATGATAATCCAACTCTTCCTAAGATAGAAAGGATTGTAGAATACTTAGACAAAACAGGAGATAGTGCAACAGGAACTTATGATTTTAATGGCGGATGGATGAATGACGGATTAACAATTTCTGGCGGAGACATCCACGCACAAGTTGGTTATTTTTATAATATAACTTCCTTGAATATAACAAAACAGAACTTAACAGTATTGGATGATTTAATTGTTAATGGAAACATTTCGTTGCAATTTGGAGACTTTGTATCTGAGGTGAATCCTGATGGAGCTGATGCAATTAGAATAAAAGGAACTGATTATGTTGATGTTGTTATTGGGGGTATGACAGGTCTCTTTGCAGTTTGGAACGTAGCAGATAATAATGCTGTTTTTTCTGTTACTGAACGTGGAAATACAGTCATAGCAGGAGATTTAACAGTTGATACAGACACTCTCTTTGTTGATGCAGGAAATGATAGGGTTGGAATTAATACAGTAAGTCCAGATTATCCTCTACATATTGACATGGGAACTTTTACAGGACAAACACCAATTCAAAAATTTGAATGGGATTTTGCTGCTAACCCCCACTATTTTGAAATAGGAGTTGAGGGAGTAGGACAATGGGGTGCTTATATGAATGTTGAGGGAACAGATGTTATGAGCTGGCAATCAAGTGGAAAGGTTGGTATTGGGACAATGATTCCAACACATACTTTAAATGTTGTTGGAGATGTAAATTTTACAAATACTATTGCTGCACAACTCGGACAAGTTATAATAAATGATAATTCAGGTTCTGGATTAATTAAAATAATAAATCCCACATATCCAGCATTTTATCTTACTGATAATACCCTCTTGGGTGACCCCACTTTAGAAACGGTTTTAGACATTGGTGACTCATGGGGTTTTGGAAATAATACTGTGATGTATGTTCCCTATGGTTTAAACGGATTTGTATTTCTTGATAATGACCAAAGTAATCCTGTGTTAGCTGTGGATGTTGTGAATGATAGGGTTGGAATTGGAACAGCAAATCCAACAACTAAATTAGAAGTATCTAATGCAGGACAATCAGAGATAAGAATTACAGATTCAACAGCTTCAGAATATACTCAACTCACACAAATAGCAGCTGATGGGAATTTTGAAATTAGTAAATTTGGAACTGGCGGAACTGATTTCTCTATTCAACCCGATGGAGATATAATATTAGCGGGAACAACTATTGGTAATATAGGTATAGGAACTGTGAGTCCTACAGCCAAATTAGATGTTCAAGATTCAGCTGAAGAAATAGTTGCAAATTTTGAAAGAACTGATGATGGAGCTTTGAAAATGTTACTGGAAGCAAATCCATTAGGAGTAAATCAAATATGGGGGTTTAGAAATACTGGAACGTTTCAGGTTACTGATGTTACAGGAGGAAATCTATTTCCATTACAAATAGAAAAAGCAACTCCAACAAATACTCTTTATCTTAAAGCAGATGGGAAAGTTGGAATTGGAACTGCTAGTCCAGGAGAAGAATTAGAAGTAGCAGGAGATATTAATTCAACAGGAGGAGACATTTGTATCACAGGAGGAAATTGTTTGAGCACAGTTAGCGGAGGTGGAGGTGGAGGAAATTTAACAGGTGGCGGAACTACTAATTATATACCAAAATGGAGTAATGCCACAAATCTTGGAAATTCTTTAATTTATGATAATGGAGCAAATGTCGGCGTCGGGACAAATAATCCAGGAAAGAAATTAGAAATCTATAAGAGTAGCAGTCCAGTAGCAATGAGATTAAAAAGTGTGGCAACAGGTGCTACTAACTTTGTTGATTTAATTCAAACATCAAGAAATGCATTAGGCGCAGATGCATATTTTGATATTTTATTGGATGGAACTCCTTTTTTTGAATTGGTTCATGATGGTATATTGGATTATTTTGAAACAACAATTACAGGGAATTTAATTGTTACTGGAAACATAACTTCTGAAAATGTTTTTATTCCTCAGTATTTATATGCTCATACTAATGCTACTATACCTATTTTAGGTGCGAGTGAATGGACAAATATTACTTTTGCTCAGGAAGATACAGATGTTAAATTTGGAATTTCACATACTTATAATGATAATGCAAA
>LAZR01001734.1_pt1 | contig 13517 bp, 9 predicted proteins | sample 329461 | NCBI WGS metagenome assembly LAZR01 (sample SAMN03002196, study PRJNA259156) | marine sediment metagenome | biome: sea floor; feature: Hydrothermal impacted sediments; material: marine sediment; isolation source: Loki non-amplified sample from Loki's castle hydrothermal vent sediment ...
GAGCCAAATTTGTGCCTGTCTTCCCGGTCTGGCAGCGCTCTGGGCATGAACAGTAAAATCGCTGCAATACCGACAATAGCGACCGGCAAACCAACGGCGGTGATGGAGAAGATAGAAAGCCCGGTGTCACCGGTCAGTTGCTCGTATTGGCCGTTAACAACCAGGTTGGTGCTGGTGCCAATCATGGTCAGCGTGCCGCCCAAAATAGCGGAGTAGCTGAGGGGGATCATTAGTTTTGACGGGGCAATTCCGATCTTCCGGGACCAGGCGTGAACGGCCGGAATCATTGTGGCCACAACAGGCGTGTTGTTGAGAAAGCCACTCAGCAGAGCAACCGGTAGCGTAATCCGCGCCTGGGCCGAGCGAACCGTCTTGGGGTTTCGCAGAAGGTATCTCACCAGCAGGTCTACGCCGCCGGAATGATGGATGCCAGCAGCCACCACAAACAGGGCCACAACGGTTATCAACCCTGTGTTGCTGAAGCCCATCAGCGCCTGATCTGCCGAGATGATGCCGCTTGCGCTCAGCACAACGAGTACGCTCATCATCACCAGATGAGGGGCGTATCGTCCCGAACTCATGAGCACCAAAGCAGCCCCTGCGAGGCTCAACGCAAACCAGCCTTGCCAATTCATCTGCGGTTTATCCCGATCAGAAAACCGGCAGAATAACGAGTTTGCTAGATACTTAAAAAGAATAACGAATTCTTTTTATAGTTCTTAATCGAATAATTGATGCACCATGGGCCTAGCTTGCCACATCCGCCATGTTGCCGTAGGCCTCGAGCCAGGATCGTCGGTCAGACGCGCGCTTCTTGCCAAGGAGCATATCCATCCGGCTGTCGGTGTCGTCACCTTCTTCAATGGTCAGCATCACCAGGCGACGGGTATCCGGTGCCATGGTGGTCTCCCGGAGCTGAAGCGGATTCATCTCACCCAATCCTTTAAAGCGGGTGACTGAAATTTTGCCTTTTCGCTTTTCCGCTTCTATGCGGTCAAGAATGCCTTGTTTTTCATGCTCATCGAGTGCGTAGAAGGTTTCCTTGCCAAGATCCACCCGATACAGGGGCGGCATGGCGACAAACACATGACCCGCAGCAACAACCGGGCGAAAGTGTTTGAGAAACAACGCGCACAGAAGCGTGGCGATGTGCAGTCCGTCAGAGTCTGCATCGGCGAGAATACAGACCTTGTTGTAGCGCAGGCCACCAAGCTGATCCGAGTCCGGATCAACGCCGATAGCCACGGCAATGTCGTGTATTTCCTGGGACGCCAGAATCTCACTGGAATCGACCTCCCAGGTGTTCAGGATTTTTCCACGCAACGGCATCACCGCCTGGAACTCGCGATCTCGTGCCTGCTTTGCAGAGCCGCCAGCGGAATCACCCTCAACCAGAAACAGCTCGGACCGTGCGGTATCGCTGCCAGAGCAATCGGCAAGTTTTCCGGGCAAGGCCGGACCGGATGTCACTCGTTTACGCGCCACTTTTTTGCTGGCCTTGAGCCTGCGCTGCGCATTGCTTATGAACAGTTCCGCCAGCACTTCCGCAATATCTGTGTGCTGGTTAAGCCACAAACTGAAGGCGTCCTTGACCACACCGGAAATAAAACCTGCTGCCTCCCGCGAGGACAAACGCTCTTTGGTTTGGCCGGAAAACTGCGGCTCCTGCATTTTGAACGACAGCACGTAGGCCGCACGCTCCCATATGTCCTCAGGAGACAACTTCACGCCCCTTGGCAGCAGGCTGCGAAACTCACAGAACTCGCGCATGGCTTCCAGCAAGCCAGTGCGCAACCCGTTTACGTGGGTGCCACCCTGAACCGTGGGGATCAGGTTAACGTAGCTTTCCGCAACCGCCTCTCCGCCTTCCGGGAGCCACTGAATGGCCCAGTCCACCGCTTCCGTGTTGCCGGAAAAGCTGCCGGTGAAAGGCTCCAGAGGCACCACTTCAATATCGACCAGTGCACTGCGCAAATAATCCCGAAGACCCTCTTCATAGAACCATTCATCTTTCTCGCCGGTCTTCTCCTGAACAAAGGTTACGGTTAACCCCGGACAAAGCACCGCTTTTGCACGAAGATTGTGCCGCAAACGGCTGACGGAAAAGTTGGGGCTGTCGAAGTATCTCGTATCCGGTGTGAACTTGATGCGGGTGCCGGTATTGCGCTTACCGACGGTATCGATCACTTCCAGTTCCGAGGCCTTGTCTCCGTTCGCAAACGTCATCCGATGGAGCTCACCGTTGCGTTTGATAGTCACTTCCAGGTGGGTCGAAAGGGCATTCACCACGGAAACGCCAACGCCGTGCAGGCCGCCTGAAAAGTTGTAGTTGGCCTGGGAAAATTTGCCGCCGGCGTGCAGCCGGGTAAGGATCAGTTCAACACCGGGCAGGCCTTCCTCTTTATGCATATCTACCGGCATGCCCCGACCGTCGTCTTCAACGCTCAGGGACCCATCCGCGTGGAGCACCACATCGATACGACGAGCATGGCCGGCGAGCGCTTCGTCCACGCTGTTGTCGATCACTTCCTGGGCCAGATGGTTCGGACGGCTGGTGTCCGTGTACATGCCCGGGCGTTTTCGCACCGGGTCCAGGCCACTCAGTACCTCAATGGCGTCGGCGTTATATTGTTGCTGGCTCATAGACAGGAAGTGACTCCGAATGGCGTAAGAAATCGTCCCCATAGCTTAGGGATTCGCGGCTAAAGATCAACGGCTGTAAAACACATTCCTCAGGGCTTCATCACCAGATCCTCGTCAAGAACGCCGGAAACCCGCACTTCAGACCAGTTGGTGGCGGGAACCGCAACCACAACACAGGGTGAGGTAACCGCTTGCGTAACCATTGTTCCGGGTGCCGGCGTGCGCACTGCCACAGAAATGTGCAATACGCTTTCGTTGCTCTCAGACGAGACCAGGCTGACACTGTAACCACCCGTGGTTTTCTCGCCCAACGTCACGAAGAGCAAGTGCTCTTTCGTGAGGTCAACCTGTCGCAATTGTTGAACCACCATGTTCTGGGCGGGTAACTCAAGCAATGCCTGTAACCGATCCGCCCCCTGAACATAAGCCAGGCCGGGGCCCGTCAGCCCGCAATGTGCAGACTGGGTAACTTGGCGAGCCAGGAGCGCGCCGGGCTCATCTTCCACGGCTGTTGACGATGCACAGCCGGCCAATACGGCGATCACAGATGCCATAAGCACTACAGGCACCTCGGCCATTGTCTTCCTGAATACAGCGATCAACGCTCTGCTCCAATTTGTTTGGGGTCAATTCCACCTTCTGACGACCACTCTATCAGGCTATAGCCTTTGAATCCGGGACGCGGCAGCATATCCGATGTGGCCGCTGATATAGACGGGCGGGAATAGCTGGTGGTCATTCTCACCTCAATAACGGGCTTGCCCGCCTGAACCGTGATTTCTTCCCGAAGCCCGGCCACCGGGTATTCCGCACAGGCTTCGCCTGCGAGGCAAATCAGGCCATCGTTATCCAGATCAGATCCGGCGACCAGAATGTAGCTGCCGGGTGGCACCTCGTTTCGCTGTCTCGGCTCAACACCGTCATCGGGCAGAAACGCGAACTGGTATTGACCGTTCTCCGCCAGCGCAGTGGTTTGAGCAACCGTTGTATACAAGCCGTTCCTGGGTTGCGGGTCGACTAAAAGAACAAAATGCCTGCCCGCATCACGGGCCTGCTGATCCGTGATGCGCTGGCCGATAACCGGGATTTCGAGCTGGCGAGATTCGGCACCGCGATATTCGACAACCACCGTTGTTCGTTCCGATATACCTGCGTCAAGCGCTTCCGGCAGCAGCGTTATGTTGATATCAAACTCGGTACCCGAATCGCCGCTGGCGGGCGCAGAATCCAAGAGTACCCATGGTGCTTCTACTGATACAGAATTGATGGTAACGGACGCCGAATTGCTGCCATAAACGCGTAATTTCACACTCGCCGACAAGCCACCTTCGGAAGAAAGGCTTACAACGGCGGGAGCTGCCGTCAGCAAATCTGTCACCGTGGCGTTGGAGACCGCCAAGGTCGACTTACCGGCATCAAGAAGCCCCCAGCCCAGAGTGTCAGTCTTGGGGCACATTTCGCGACCGCAATCCTGAGACGTCAGCTCTCCGGCCCTCAGCATGGCATTCAGCCTTGTATAATCGAGACCTGGGTCGAGGCCCTTCATCAGAGCAAATACGGCCGAGACATGGGGCGCCGCCATGGAGGTGCCCTGCAAACCGATGTAGGTTTCCCTCGCGCCGCCGTTTATCACGCTGGCACTGGTGCTGCTGACCAGGTCGCTGCGACCGTCGGCGTTGCCGTCACGGCTGGCGTCGCCGCCGGGCGCAGCCAGATCAATCGAGTCACCATAATTCGAATAGGATGCCAGCACGCCCGCACCGTCTACGGCGCTTACAGAAAAAACGTTCTCATACGCCGCAGGGTAGGACGCACGCGTCGAGGCCGAGTTGCCCGCCGCCGCGACGAACACAATGCCCCGATCGGTGCCATAACGGATAGCGTCCCGCAGCGGCTGCTGAAAAGGCAAGCCGCCCAGGCTCAGGTTAACAATGTCGGCGCGGCGCGATCCGTTGGCCGGGCCGGCAACCCAACGCAGGGCTGCAAGCAGGTCGGCGGATGAACCTGTGCCGCCCTCACCCAGAACCCGCACAGGCAGCAACGAGGCGTTGTAGGCAACACCAGCCCCGCCAACACCGTTAACCGCAGCGGCAATGGTTCCCGCGACGTGCGTGCCGTGGAAAACACGGCTGCCTATCGAGTTACCGGGCTCGGACGGGTTATTATCCGGGCCCGGCATGTCATCGTTATCAAACTGTGCCGACACGAAATCCGTACCAACAGGCAAAGGCTGAACGACATTCGCATTCAGCTCGCTGTGCCAGTTATCCGGCGCGCCGTACAAGCCTGTGTCCATGACTGCGACGGTAACACCATCGCCCCCGGTTCCGGCGATCTGCCATGCGATCGGGGCATTGATCAGCTCATAATGCCATTGCTGACCGACTGAGGGGTTGTCGTACAAAGGTTCATTTACAGGCGTTGAGGCCATGGCCCGCATTTTATAGTTGGGCGTGGCCGAGGCAACGTCCGGGCGTTGCTTCAGTGCCCGGATCCACTCCAAAGTTGACTCTTTCGTCGGCGATTGACCCGCCTTGGCGGCTTGGGCCGGCGCTTTCATCAACCAGACTCCCGGAGCCAGCTCCTCTTCGGGCTCCATCGAGCCTTGTGGCACTGCCGAGCCCATTGCCACCTGATCCGCATTCTGCTTTAGCACGACAATGGCCTCTGCCGGGGCAAAATCATGATCGGGCCACGCGAACGACGTCGCCAAAACGCTGCCAACCGCAGACGTTGACAGAATATAAAGCATGGGGGCCGGGCCCGACGCCTCAACCTGCAGTCTATAAGTACCCGCAGGCTCGCCAGCTGACAACGAAACCTCAACCGGTTTCGGCTGGTTGCTGGTAGCAACGGTTTCGACAACACGACTGCCGCTCAATAGAGTCAACGTCAGCTCAGACGACCCTTCACTTGTTGAGAACGGCTGGAGATAAACACTCTGACCTTTGCGCAGGTCCATGGAAAAGTTATCGGAAGGATCGGCAGCATAGGGGTTTCCGGACGACTGGCTGCCGCTCACGTACTTTCCCGCGCTGGCACTTACGTAACCCGCAAGAATGAATTCCCGGGGCAAAGGCTGGGCGCCAGCCAACGGACGCAAGCCAAGCCCCAGAGTGTCCCCATCGTCTGCATCTACTCTGGTGCCGGTTTCAATATCGATAGTGCCAGAGATCGCAATGTTTGCGGGTGTTGGCTCACTGTCGCCCGAGCTACCACCACAGCCGCCCAGCGCGGTTATCAACCCCACCAGCACGGAATATCTTAAACACTTCACAGCTTGTGCGTTATCCAGCATTCACAGTAACCCCTGTTTCATCAATCGACAGTTTACAACGCGCGCGTTCAGCCAGATGAATACTACCTCAGGACGGGCTCAAGCCAAGCATGGCGATTACCTCATCGGTCAGTGCGTCCTGCGTCAAACCGCCGCGCTCGGGCCGGTACCAGGTTACGGTCCAACTCAGGGCACCTGTCAGCAGACGGCGCACCACAAACGGATCGGCCAGCAAAGCGCCTTCCTCTTTCAGCGCACTGAGCACGTCAAGCCACAAGGTTTCATAGATATCCCGAAGCTTAAGAACTTCTACCTGAGAAACCTCAGAAAGGCTGCGCCATTCAAACACCAGAACGGCCATGGCTTCTCCGGTCTGGCCGTTAATCGATTCCAGCTCTGCGCTTACCAGCGCCCGCAGTTTCTCTCGATTGGAGTCAGCCGCATCGATAGCGGCCCGCATCACCGCCGTGTTCAGCCGTATGGTTTCAACCATCACCGCCTTGAGAATTTCTTCTTTGGTGCGAAAGTGATGGAACAGGCTTCCCGACTGGATACCCACAGCGGCGGCCAGATCCCTCACTGTGGTTCGCTCATAGCCTTTTTCCCGGAATAATCGCGCCGCTTCGCGAAGCAACCGGCCGCGCGCACTGTCCGGATCGGAAACCAGATTGTCGGCAACGAGTAACTGAAGAATTTTGGCTTGATTCACGAGCGTATCCAGTGGTTTCAATAGAATTGATAGTTTAACTGAAACTTACCTGTTTACATACCAAGCGCTTGCTTGGTATTGTCTGGTGGTCAGATTACATCAGACTACATTAGATCAAGATGTCGCCCGCATTCATGCGCTGACGCATTAGAGCTGGGTCAATACGAAGAACAGGATGCACAAACATGGCTGACTCCCCGAAAACCGTACGCATCGGATGTTCCTCCGCATTCTGGGGCGACACCGAGACGGCCGCAGCGCAACTGGTTCACAAAGGCAACATTGATTACCTGGTTGCCGATTACCTGGCCGAAGTCACCATGTCGATCATGGCCGGCCAGAGGATGAAAGATCCCGGCCAGGGCTACGCCCGGGACTTTGTGGAAACCGTTATGGGCCCCTTGCTGGGCGAAATCAAAGCCAAAGGTATTCGCGTTCTGGCCAACGCCGGTGGCGTTAACCCGACGGCCTGTCGCGATGCCCTGCAAGCCCTGTGTGAAAAAGCCGGCGTGAAAATGAACATTGCCCTGGTGCTGGGTGATGACTTACTGCCCAAAAAACAGGCTCTGAGCAAATCCGGTACAACCGAGATGGCCACCGGCGAGCCCATGCCCGCCATGATGGTAAGCATGAATGCCTATCTGGGTGCGCCTGGCCTGGTCGCAGCGCTGGAACAGGGTGCCGATATTGTTATTACGGGCCGGGTTGTCGACAGCGCACTGATCCTCGCGCCTCTGGTTCACGAGTTTGGCTGGCAGTGGAACGATTACCACAAGCTGGCGCAGGGCAGCCTTGCCGGTCACCTGCTGGAATGCGGCGCCCAGGTAACGGGGGGCAACTTTACCGATTGGGAAGCTGTCGCCGAGGGCTTTGCAGATATGGGGTTCCCCATCGCCGAAGTCAGTGCAAGCGGTGATTTTGTAATCACCAAGCCGGAATGTACGGGCGGCCTGGTAAGCCGTGGCACCGTGGCCGAACAACTGGTTTATGAAATCGGCGACCCGCGCGCGTACGTGCTACCCGATGTGGTCTGCGACTTTACCGCGGTCGAGCTGGAAGAAAGCGGCACAAACCGCGTAACCGTGCGCGGGGCAAGAGGCATGCCGCCAACAGACAGCTATAAAGTGTCCGGCACTTGGCCGGACGGATTCAAGTGCACCGCCACTTTTCTGCTCGCCGGTATTGATGCCCCGAAGAAAGCCCAGGCGGTTGCCGAGGCAATTCTCACCAAAACGTCGCGGCTGTTTCTGGAGCGCGGCTTGCCCGACTACACAGAGACCAGCATCGAGCTGCTGGGCACTGAAACCACCTACGGCAAACAGGGCCGTGGCCGGGACTGCCGGGAAGTGATCGTCAAAATAAGTACGGCCCACGCCAAAAAGGCAGCTCTGGTGCTTTTCTCCCGGGAGATTGCCCAGGCCGCTACCGGCATGGCACCGGGCCTGACCGGCATTGTCGGCGGCCGCCCGGCCGTGATGCCGAAGATTCGGCTGTATTCGTGCCTCGTGCCCAAGAGCCAGGTGGCTGTATCCGTCGATCTGAACCGTAATGCAACCTCCGTGGACATAGATTCGGCAGGCGGATTCCAGCCAGATAAAATCGCAGACCAACACCCAGGCGAGCCAGCATCAGCGACCGATACCAACGTGCGCCTGATCGATTTGGCTTGGGCCCGCAGCGGTGACAAAGGCGACCACAGCAACATCGGTGTGGTCGCTCGCAGCCCGGAATTTGTTCCGTTTATCGAAGCGGCGCTGACCGAAGAGGCCGTTGCCCAGTGGATGGCCCACACACTGAACCCGAAGACCGGCAAGGTGACACGCTGGGCTATGCCGGGGCTGCATGGGTTTAACTTTCTTCTGGAACACAGCCTGGGCGGCGGCGGCATTGCCAGCCTGCGCATTGATCCGCAGGGCAAAGCGTTTGCCCAACAGCTACTTGAATTCCCGGTGCCGGTTCCTTCCGAGCTGGTTCGCGCCTTAACGCTGAATAAGGTTTAGAGACATGAGCTATCAATCCGTTTTTCACCCTGACCTGTTCAAGGGTCAAACATTTATCGTAACCGGCGGCGGCTCCGGTATCGGCCGCTGCACCGCACACGAACTCGCCTCCCTGGGCGCCCGGGTTGCGCTGGTGGGCCGTAAAGTCGAAAAAGTTGAAGCCGTAAAAGCAGAAATACTTGAAGACGGCGGCATTGCATCAGCTCACGTATGCGATATCCGTGAGGAAGACTCTGTAAAAGCCACCGTAAAAGCCATCATCGAGGAACACGGTGGTCTGAACGGCTTGGTCAACAACGCCGGTGGCCAGTTCCCCTCTCCGCTGGCAGGTATTAACCAGAAAGGTTGGGAGACGGTTGTTCGCACCAATTTAACCGGCGGGTTTCTGATGGCGAGAGAGGCTTACAACCAGGCATTGTTAAAAACCGGTGGCGCCATCGTGAACATTGTGGCCGACATGTGGGGTGGCATGCCCGGCATGGGTCACTCAGGCGCCGCAAGGGCTGGCATGGTGAACTTCACCCAGACAGCCGCCGTGGAGTGGGCCACCTGCGGCGTTCGTGTGAATGCGGTGGCGCCGGGCTGGATCGCCTCCAGCGGCATGGACAGCTACCCCGAGCATATGAAGCAGTGGATTCGCAGCCTTGGCGACAATGTGCCCATTAAACGCATGGGCACGGAATCGGAAGTGAGCTCGGCCATCTGTTTTTTACTCAGCCCTGGCGCAGCCTTTATAACCGGCGACTGCCTGCGCATTGATGGCGCTGCGTCACAAGGCGGGCGCGTGTGGCCGTTTCCCAAGGCCAAGAATAACGAACCTTACAACGGTTTCCATCGGGCGGTCACACCAAAAGTACTCAGCGAGGATTGAGGAGTTTTTATGCAAACACTTCAAACCAGCGTTAACCCGCAATCCGATGAGTTCCGCGGTAACACGGTTGCCATGAGCGCGCACATTCAAACCTTCCGCGATGTTGAGCAACAGGTGCTCGACCTGGCGGAAGCGGCAAGGGAAAAGTTCACCACGCGCGGAAAACTGCTGCCCCGGGATCGCATTAACCGCTTACTGGATCGCGGCACGCCGTTTCTGGAGCTGTGTTCCCTGGCCGGCTACAAGATGCACGACGACAAAGACGGCAGCATGGCCGGCGGCAACATCATCGCCGGCATCGGCACCGTCAGCGGCATTCGCTGCCTTGTGGTCGCCAGCAACAGCGCCATCAAAGGCGGCACCATCACGCCTGCAGGCCTGGATAAAACCCTGCGTCTGCAGCAAATTGCCAAAGAAAACAAACTGCCGGTTGTTTCCCTCTCGGAAAGCGGCGGGGCCAACCTGAACTACGCCACCGACATTTTTGTGCAGGGCGCGCGCGGCTTCGCCAACCAGGCGCGCATGTCCGCCGCCGGGCTGCCACAGGTTACCATCGTACACGGCAACGCAACCGCAGGCGGCGCCTACCAGCCGGGTTTATCTGACTACGTGATCGCTATCCGTGGCCAGGCCAAAATGTTCCTGGCCGGCCCGCCACTGCTGAAAGCCGCAACCGGCGAAGTAGCCGATGCCGAAGAACTCGGCGGTGCCCAAATGCACGCACAGGTCGCCGGCACCGCCGAATACCTGGCCGAAGACGACGCAGACGGCATTCGCCAAGCCAGAAACATTCTGGAAGCTCTGCCGTGGAACGAGCAGCTTCCAGTGCAACGCGAACTAAAGTGGGACAAGCCCCTGCACCCGGCGGAAGAGCTGCTAGGGGTTATTCCCTCAGATTCCAAAAAACCTTACGACGTGCGTGAAATCCTGGCGCGCATTGCCGATGGCTCAAAGTTCCTGGATTTCAAAAATGAGTTCGACGACCAGACCGTATGCGGCACCATCCGCATTGAGGGTCACTCCGTTGGCATCGTCGGCAACAACGGCCCGATCACCCCGGCCGGAAGCGCAAAAGCCGCTCAATTCATCCAACTCTGCGACCAGGCTGGCACGCCCCTTCTGTTCCTGCACAACACCACCGGCTTCATGGTGGGCACCCACTCAGAGCAGAACGGCATCATCAAACACGGCTCAAAAATGATTCAGGCAGTGGCCAACTGCCGGGTGCCAAAAGTCGCAATCGTGATCGGTGGTTCCTACGGTGCAGGTAACTACGCCATGTGTGGCCGCGGCCTGGACCCGCGCTTCATCTTCGCCTGGCCCAACAGCCGAACCGCCGTCATGGGCCCGGCCCAGGCCGGCAAAGTGATGCGCATAGTGGCTGAGGACAAACAGAGGCGCAGCGGCATAGAGCCTGATCCGAAGACTCTGGACTTTCTGGAGCAAGCGACGGCCAAGAAACTGGAAGACGGTTCCACAGCCCTGTTCGGTACAGCCCGGCTCTGGGACGACGGCCTGATTGATCCACGGGATACACGGCGCGTTATCGCGCTGGTTCTGGACGTATGCCGCGAAGCCGAAATCCGGCAATTACGGCCCAATACATTTGGCGTAGCCCGCCTCTAAGAGATTCAAATAATGGTGTCTGGAATCGAACAACCATTGAAACTGAAAATTGTTAGCAGGTAGCAGTGCAGTTGCAGACATAAGCGGCTGTGGGGGTAGGCTTTCAGAAAATGTCGGAGGCCATGGATGGCCGGAGTCAAGCGCACACGGACGTGCTTGTAGCGGTTTTCTGAAAGCCTACCCCCACAGTCGCAACCCGAGTCAAAGAACCTGCGCCAAGAGAGGCAGGCAAGAACTAATTATCAGGAGAACAAAACGTGAAATTCACAGCCGAACACGAAGCCCTGAGAAAAACCGTCCGCGATTTCGTGCAAAAAGAAATCAACCCCCATTGCGACGCGTGGGAAGAAGCCGGCGAGTTCCCCATTCGTGAAATATTCAAGAAAATGGGCGATTTGGGCTTGCTCGGCATTCAAAAGCCCGAAGAATACGGCGGCATGGGGCTGGATTACAGCTACAACCTCGTAGCGGCTGAAGAACTGGGCATGGCCAATTGCGGCGGCGTACCCCTGGCCGTTGGTGTGCAAACCGACATGTGCACGCCGGCCATTGCTCGCTTTGGCTCTGACGAACTGAAGCGAAAATTTCTGGCACCGGCTATCGCCGGCGACATGGTCGGCTGCATTGGCGTGAGTGAAGTCGGTGCAGGTTCCGACGTGGCGGGCATGAAAACCAACGCCAAAAAAGACGGCGATGACTACATCATCAACGGCTCCAAAATGTGGATCACCAACAGTCCGAAAGCCGACTTTATTTGCCTGCTGGCCAACACCAGCGACGACAAGCCGCACAAGAACAAATCCCTGATTATCGTGCCCATGAACACGCCGGGCATCACCATGAGCCCGCACCTGAACAAGCTGGGCATGCGCTCTTCCGAGACCGCTCAGATCTTCTTTGACGACGTTCGCGTGCCACAGCGTTACAGAATTGGCGCCGAAGGTACGGGCTTCATGATGCAAATGCTGCAGTTCCAGGAAGAGCGTTTGTGGGGTGCCGCCAACGTGATCAAAGCGCTGGAAAACTGCATCAATCAGACCATTGATTACTGTCGCGAGCGCAAGACGTTCGGGATTCCGCTGATCGACAACCAGGTGATTCACTTCCGCCTGGCCGAATTGCAAACCGAAGTAGAGGCCCTGCGCGCCCTCACCTATCAGGCCTGCGAACTGCACATTGAAGGCAAGGAGGTGACCAAGCTCGCGTCCATGGCCAAACTGAAGGCCGGCCGCCTCGGGCGTGAGGTTACCGACAGCTGTCTGCAGTACTGGGGTGGCAACGGTTATATGTGGGACAACCCCGTATCCCGTGCCTTTCGTGATGTTCGGCTGGTGTCTATTGGCGGTGGTGCCGATGAAATCATGCTGGGGATTATTTGCAAGATGATGGGCACTTTGCCTGGCAAGCGCAAAAGCTGAACTCAGGTGCCAGACCGGACTACCGGCCCCAAAATAATGTTCGTGGAGTCTACCGATGGAAACCTTGCCTCATTGCGACACACTGCTTCTGGAAAAACAGGGGGCAGCCCTGCACATAACCATCAACCGGCCGAACTCCCGGAACGCCATGAGCCTGCAGATGGTTGCCGAGCTGTCCGCGATATTCACCGAAGTGGAATCCGACTCCAGCATACGGGCCGTGGTTATCCGCGGTTCCGGCGGACATTTCTGTGCCGGCGGCGACATCAAAGACATGGCTGGCGCCCGCAACCACAAAGCCGGTGAAGGCGAAACCGACCCGTTCTACCGCCTCAACCGTGCCTTCGGGCAGATGATCCAGCAGGTAAACGAATCCTCCAAAGTCGTCATTGCCATCACCGAAGGCGCCGTTATGGGTGGCGGCTTTGGCTTGGCCTGCGTGTCAGACGTCGCCATCGCCGGCCCCACAGCCAAGTTCGGCATGCCGGAAACGTCCCTGGGCATCATCCCGGCGCAGATCGCACCGTTTGTCGTAGAACGCATCGGCCTGACCCAGGCCCGTCGACTTGCGCTACTTGGATTAAGAATCGGAGCAGAAGAAGCCTGCGCACTGGGCATCGTTCACCAAGCCGCTGCATCGGATGAAGAACTGAACGACATGTTAGCCAAGGCACTGGATCGCATTCGCCATTGCGCGCCAAACGCAACAGCCCAAACCAAAGCCCTGCTCCACCGAGTAGGCCACGAGCCCATGAGTAGATTACTCGACAGCGCCGCTGAAATGTTCACAGCAGCCGTCCGAAGCAGCGAAGGCGCCGAAGGCACCATGGCGTTCATGCAAAAACGCCCGCCAGCTTGGGCAGACGAAAACCATTGATTGGGGCCTTGTACCGATTAAGAGAAATACGCCATGCTGAAAAAATTACTGATAGCGAACCGGGGCGAAATCGCAGTCCGGGTTATTCGCACCGCC
>LAZR01001735.1_pt1 | contig 13508 bp, 14 predicted proteins | sample 329461 | NCBI WGS metagenome assembly LAZR01 (sample SAMN03002196, study PRJNA259156) | marine sediment metagenome | biome: sea floor; feature: Hydrothermal impacted sediments; material: marine sediment; isolation source: Loki non-amplified sample from Loki's castle hydrothermal vent sediment ...
TTCAACAATGTGTATACGGTATGAACAATATTTCTTAGATCGTTGGAAGCCCGAATATAATATTAGAAAGATTGCAGAAAATAATCTAGGAATTAAAAGACCTCCTGTATCAGACGCGACTCGGCGTAAATTAAGTAGGGCTCTAAAGGGAAGGTCTACAAAAACTTGGTCAAAAGGACAGAAAGTTGGTTTTAAGCATACGGATGAAACGAAGAAAAAAATTAGTTTGTCGAAAAAAGGAAAACCAAGTCCATTTAAAGGAAAGAAGCACTCCGAGGAATCCAAAAGAAAAATAAGCGAAGCTAGAAAACTAGCTAAGAGGTAGGAATGGCAATTGTAGCAGGAGATTTTGTACAAGTTCTCCACGAGGGTTCAAACGATATAACTGCTTACGTAGTTAGCTATCGTCGGTACTCAAGTCTATGTGAAATAGGTGATACATTTGAAATGGTGCTGTCACCTGATTTGGATGTGACACTCAGTCCTTATGATGACATTAGGATTACAGAGTGGTACGACGGGGATAGTGGAGTAATTCTTCGTGGATATGTTCTATCTATAAATCAGGACTACAACGGAGCGTATGTCATACAGGGGCAGGATAAATCAGTCCTGCTGTTTGATTATTTCATCCCCACACAGATCAAATCTCAAGGGGAATCTGTAGATTTCTGGATTCAATACTACGCTGACCAAGCAGGGTTGGACATAGAGTTTCAGGCTAATTCTGCTAATGCAGTAGTGGCTCCTGATACTCTAATGGGAATGCAATCGGCAGGGCAAGGAATTCTTACGATGGAGAGATTGGCGGCTTATTACATACGATTCGACTCGTCGGCTAATAAGCTAGTAGCGTATAGGCTAGGAAGCTCTCAGCCAGTAATCACCATTGATGATGTAGTAGAAGGTAGAAGGTTAAAAGGGACGGAGAAAACTAGGAACGTAGTGAGAGTGTATGGAGGATACAGATACAGTTTTAACTTTGCAGACCCTCCAGAATTGCTTACCGCCGTAGCAAGAACAGATATACCGGAGCTACTCGTAGATAAGACGGTGGTAGTAGCAAGTCCCGGACTACAAAAGCAATCCTATTTAGATATTGTCGCAGACAGAATTTTAAATACAGTAAACAGCATAGACGATGTGCACTTTTACTCCCTCCCAGTGTTTGTGCCGAACATAGATGTTGGAGAGATTGCTTATCTAAATGTAAACCACCCCCCGCATATATCATACGCTGGGGAAAGAAAGATATCATCTATAGAGGCATCCTTCGATCAAAGTGGAGCAATGACGACTATAGGGATTGGAGAAAAGTGTCCTAGGATTTCTATACAGTTTCCCACTCCTCCAGTATATGCTACGACTACAGAGGATGGAGTAGCGGTATCATGGAATGCAGGAAACAGTTTTGTACCCTCAAACACTGGTCTAACTGGATCAGGATTGATTGGAAAAAATATAGGCGTAAATAGCTATGGTAAACAGATGGTGCTCACAGCGGCAGGAATTTTTAGACGGCCCAGCACAGCTTTTTCGTGGACGTTTGTAGATGACACCAGTACTTTACCCGCTCCAATCAACACTTCAAACGATCAGCCATCAGGAATAATAACAGCATCAGGACTCAACTTAATAAGAATTGTTGACGAGCCCACCAATATAGATACGTTTCATTTCTTAGCAAATGGAGAAGCACCCTCGGGAGGATTTAGAAGGTCTTGGGTGTATACTACTAAGGATTTTGGGGGTTCGTGGTCATCCCATCAGCTCCATGTCCCAGCTCCAAGTGGAACATTTAAAGAACACATTGACGCACCACCGGGACAAATCTATGACGTATATGGACATGATCTTTTTGGGGGGGTGGATAATAATGTATTTGCTCTGGTAACAAGTGAAAAAGCATTAGATCAGATACCATTAACATTTTACGCAGGTAATCGTGACGGTACTGGGAATTCCAAAATAGGTATATACGACATAACTGATGGAGACGAATCATATTCTTGGGAATTTGAATTTGATATCACTCCAAATACTGCTAGAAATAATTCGATGGTATATTCTCTTCCAAAGGATAGAACTGTAGCTTACTATATTACTCTATTAGCCCCTTCTTCTGATGATAGTCCTGAAAGAATCGTGGTGCATAGGACAGTAGATAGTGGAGAAAATTGGACCAAAATCCATGATGTGGATTGGTTTACTGACAATACATATGATATTTATCACGATTCAGAAATTTATTTTGATGTTTCAGGGGATAGGGATGAAGTAAATATTGTTATTATTAATGTAATGTCTGACAATCAAGGTGTGGGTGGGAGCTCGGTGGAGTGGAATGCTAGATTTATTCAGGATGATATTAGTGGGGCCAGTACAACATATGTTGATAGAACAATAAATACATCTTTGGCAGGAGTGAAAGATCAACAGACTATTAAAAAGAGCAATTGGCCGAGTTGCAGAACGTCGTTTGAAGATGGTCCTAACTCAGCTTACCATGTTCTATTTAGTGCTGAGGGTGTTCCAGACCTTGTATCAGACTTTGAGGACACCTCAACTACTATGCACCAAATGGTTTGTAAAGCTTATTTTCCAACTCAAACTATATCAATATTAAATACTGTTTCTTTTGAAGCAGTAAATAATAGAGCGTGGCAGGAAATGGATGGACATGCATGGACTTCTAAAGAAGCAAATCAAGTATTTGTAACTATTTCGGAAACAAAAAATAATATCCCGTCAAACTTTGATCCAGATTTTCCTAGACACCATTTTTATACAATAACAGATACTGGTAATACTTTAATAAGTACAGTTAATAATGCTTCTGACGGTAATCGTTCATATCCTCACACAGCAATAACTAATCCTGAACCTGTTTTTCTCCGAAATGACGATGTGTGGAGCGATGATGGATCAACTGTTACTAGAACTGGTGATAATCCAGATTTTACAACGCAGGAGTTCTATTGGAATCAAGGAAGGTTTACATCAGATTATTATTCCATTAATACTGTTCCAAGATTTTATAGGCATACGGAGGGTGGAGCAGTAGTTACGTTACTTTATAATGGCTTCTCTGTATTACAGGGCAGTCGGAGTGTTTGGGATTTTAGGACTTTTGTATAATGCCTACAGTAATTTGGCAATCACAAGATTCTTTTAATAGTAAGTTTTCAGTTTTTGAAGAAGTATTAGCTTTAAGGGATGGGTGTAGAGTTTTTGCGGACAACAATTACGCATATGCTCTGCTCCTTGATATTTATAGGGTGGTACAAGGATCAGGAATAGAAAGAAATCCGCTAACTGTGACCCCAGATCAAGCTAGTTCCGCCACTACTTGGGTAATGGCACATTATCTGAATGAACATGGGTCATCCGTAGCATCGGTAGCTCTAAATGCAGAATTACAAACGAACTTACCCTTGGCATCAGGAAACTTGGGTGGGCCGACAGAGATGTACACAAGTGTATATGCTGAGTTTCCTGACGCTTGGGTAACTCAAAGTGGATATCCTAACAGATCACCCGCAGATGTAATAAGCCCAGATTTTCCAGACAGCCCAAGGTTTCTAATAGGATGGTCTGGGAATACGACAGCAAAAGTAACAGTTGTACCGGTAACAGGGGCGATCTTAGGGACACGGTTTGCAACTAATTGGACAACACTATCGTCCACAGCGGCGGTAACAGACTTAGAATCGGTAAGGATTATATAAATGGCACCAACCATTGTACAAGATTATCAACAACAGCTAATACAGACCATTATAGACCTCTCTCAACAGCAGAACTGGTGGTCATCTCCTCTTAACTTGGGTGGTGGCGAGGGGCCGGATGGTGGTAGTGGCATTCCAGTTGGTAATATATTCGGACAATTAATTCAGAGCAAGGTGGCATTCGACACAACCGAAGCCGCCGTACTTAACATACCTATTAGTGGTGCTTCTCTAGTAACTAATTTAGATCGAATACGATATAGATTACAAAATATTGAAGGGTCTGGAGGAGTTTATAAAGGTGTTGGTATTCTGGAAAATAGTATTTTCTTGGCTAGTGGAGTAACCAATCTTAACTTTGTAAACCTTGATGCAACGGTTCTTGGTATGACGGCTACGATTAGTGGCGATCTCGGAGGAGGAGTAGGTCCACATACATTAGGGTCTGCTACTCACACAGATGTTGATACTACTGGAGTTATCCTAGGTGATGCCTTAGTTTATGATGGATCAGATTGGGTACCATCTGGGATAGCCGGGGGTCATAGTGCTGTAACTGTACTGGACACAGCGTCTCTAAATCTGGAACTCACAGGCCAAGCTTTGAGCGGCTACGTAATTGAAGCAGGCTTGGATCATGGGTTACTTGCAGGACTAGGGGATGATGATCACCCGCAGTATTCCCCGTCAGGCCATCTACATGATAGTAGATACTATCTTGAAAGTGAAGTAGATGCTCTATTAGCACTCCAAGATGAATTATCAGAACTAGACGATGCATCTGTAGGCGGAGTAGCTCAAGGAGAGATACTTACTTGGGACGGTGGTTTGTGGGTGCCATCAGGAGTAACAGGGTCTGGACTAGATCATGGACTTCTATCAGGGCTGGGTGATGATGATCATGCTCAATACCATACCGACGCAAGAGCACTTACTTGGCTAGGCACACGCTCCACCACAGACCTATCCGAAGGTACAAATCTGTACTACACAACTGAGCGGGCCCAAGATGATGTGATGGCTAATGTGGTGGACTCAACCTCGATTGATTTTACCTACGATGACGGAGCCGGAGAGCTTACGGCAGTAGTGCTACCTACAGGAGTAGATCATGGCGGGCTAGGTGGTCTGGCCGACGATGACCACACACAGTATATTCGGCACTCTATAGCAGATGTAGTTAACGACTTCTTAGTGGCATCCGGCGATAACGTATTTGGGCGAAAGACCCTAGCTGAGGTGGGTGCTATACTTGAAGCTGATCTGGATCACGGAAACATTCAAGGGTTGGGAGACAATGACCATACTCAATATGTCCTTCACACTGAGGTTGATGATACGCCTGTTGATGGTGTCATCACTGATCCGATAAGTTCTAATTGGGCGTTCGATCACATTGCGGACGCTGATCCTCATACAGGCTACCGATTAGAGAGCGCCGACCACTCACATCAGACAGCCGGAGCGGAAGCTGGGAAGCTCGATCATGGATTAGCTCTTGATGGCCTGACCGATGATGACCATACGCAGTACATTCTTCATTCGCTGGCTGATGCAACCAATGACTTCCTGATAGCGTCAGGTCCTAATGTATTTGTAAAGAACACTCTGGCTCAGACAGCCACCGTACTAGAGGCTGAGCTAGATCACGGCAGCATCCAAGGTCTGGGTGATGACGATCATCCACAGTACTCTCTATCTGGACATCTACATGATAGTAGATATTATGTAGAGAGTGAGGTAGATAACCTATTAGCACTCCAAGATGAACTCTCAGAAATGACAGATACATCTGTAGGTGGTGCTACACAAGGAGAAGTTCTAACCTTTGATAGTACTAACTGGGTACCATCCGGCGTAAGTGGCGGTGATGGTGGCGGTGAATGGACAGACGTAACTACTTACCTACGTACCACGGACGCTAGAGAAGTAATAATTGGGGACCAGTCTACTGCTCCTGATGGAACTTTACATGTTCACACAGGATCAGCGGGATCAGTAACGGCGGCGGCTACGGCAGATGATTTTATTGTGGAATCTGCTGGTGATACAGGAATGAGCCTTCTAGCAGACGATAGTAGCAACAATCAAATTTTACTAGGTCACGTATCTGATACTGGATTCGGGTCCCTGACTAGTAACTATGGTGCAGGAGTTGTAACACTAGCGAGCGATGGAGGACTTACACTTCAAGGTGAAGATGATGTTCAAATTAACGCTGGCAACACCAATGTAGTAATTGTTAATGCTGGTGGGCTAGATACTGATCTAGACATTCGTAGTGATGATGCCACTTCAATTATATTTGTAGACGCTGGAGCAGATAGTGGAGCAGGAAGGGTTGGCATAAATACTAGCACTCCCTCTTACTTATTCCATGTATACGCAAATAACTCAACTGCTACGCCTTCTTCACTAGCGGATGATCTTGTACTAGAAGGCTCAGGTAGTACAGGTATGTCAGTTCTTGTACCCGATGCTCAATTGGCTACCTTTGCTTTGGGTCATCCGGGTAACAATTTAATGGGTCGCCTACGCAGCAGTTTTAATGATGATTACGTAGAACTGGTGTCTGCGGGCGATCTCCGATTCGGGGTTCCAGCTACAAACAAGTTCGAATTTAACCCTGATGGGCTAGATACTGATTTCAGAATTTTAGGCAATAATGATCAAAATCTATTCTTTGTAGATGCAGGGACAGATAGGGTTGGAATAGGAACAGGGTTCCCACAATCTCTGTTCCATGCAAGCGGAGTGATAACTACAAATAACTATTTAGATATGCAGGAAATTTCTGCCCCCGCAACCCCAAACCCTAATTTCTTTAGGACATATCCTAAAGCTGATGGTAAACTTTATGGAAAGAATGATGATGGAACAGAATATGATTTAACTGCCGGTGGTGATCTCTCAGCGGCATGGCCCATAGGTTCGATATATATTGCCGTCGTGTCCACAAATCCAGCTACTCTATTGGGATTTGGTACCTGGATAGCATTTGCCGAAGGCCGAGTACTGGTGGGTCTACAAGGTGCCGATCCTGACTTCAACACTGTTGAGGAGACGGGTGGAGCCAAGTCTATCACGCTGACCGAAGAAGAGATGCCATCGCATACTCACGTTCAGGACGCTCACAACCACACGCAGAACCAGCACAGGCACACATCCTCCCTCCACGACCACAATTCTTTCTCAGCGAGTAAGTACACAGTACAGCAGGCGGGGTCAGGAGGGAATTACACCTTCGATTCTGGTGGTACAACTCTTGGTATCAAGACTGGTACTGGCGGCGTAATAACTAACTACACCACGCCCACCAACGTAGCGGCGACAGCAGTAAACCAATCAACGGGCGGCGGTGCGGGCAGCGACCACGATAACGTGCAGCCCTATATCGTTGTATATATGTGGAAGCGAACTGCATAATTCAAAGGAGGGTCGGATGGCTATAGAAAATGATACTATAGAACAGAGAAAACCGGAAATTAGTTTTGAGTTTGAGGGAGAGGATTCAACTTTATTCAGATATACTCGTAGTAACATTACACCATTTCAATTGGTTATTATTATTGAAACCTTGCGTACTGTTGTTGAGGCAGAAATGGCTATATGGCATCAAGAATCAATTGAGATTGTCCAAGAGGACGAAGTAATAGAATAAAGGGCTGGTACGCTTAGAAAATACTCTCACATAGAGAGTAATAGTGTATAATAGAGATAGGACTATTATTATTCATTAAGTCGTACTTGGCGATTAAATATTACTAGGAGAAAATAATTAGTGCCTGAAATTATAAGTCAAGTCTCTACTATCACTAGAGAATTACTAGGCAATAGCACGATTTCAAGGATTATATCCTCAACCTCTACAGTAACGAGGATAATGTCTTTTGACTCGGCTATTGATTTGGAGGACGCTTAAGATGCCTAAATTTTACGTAGGGGATACTCCTCTACTACGAGTAGATGCTGGTTCTGATATCAGCGATGCCTCCGTGTACAGAATCCTTTATTGGAAGCCGGATGGTGCGTCTGGGTATTTTGTAGGCTCTCTGTCTGGAACACAACTCATCGAGTATCAAATAACAGATGTAACGATCCTTGACGAAAAGGGAGCGTGGAAGTTTGCTTCTTTCATAGCTCTAGCAAATGGACTGATGTACACAGGCGAAACCTTTGAGCAACAAATATTTAAGAGAGGGAGATAATGGACCCAAACTGGTTTAACGTAAATGTGAAAGCACGTATTTGGTCCGGCCATTCAGATAACAGTCACAAGCAGGGCTGGATGTATCCTGCGGGAGCTATTCTAGCTATTGATGAATATAAGGGATCGTACCAGTTCGAAGAATGGAAGGTAAAAGGTGATGGGATAGCTGACTTCTACGCTCACGAAGGCTACGAGCAGTTGTGGATTAGAATTGAAGATGTGAGTGTGCAACCTTACGCTGACCCTGTACCTAATCCAAATCCAGACCCAGTACCAGGAGACTATCCTAGTAATGAGGTGATTGGACGAGTAATTCGTTTTTTATTCGGGAAGTAAACATGGCTGATGAAACTGAGGGAATAGACGTATCACACTGGACCTACCCTACCGACTGGCGACAGTGGCTAGAGGACGGGTATATATTCGGTTATATGAAGGTCACTCAGGGCACACAGTTTGCTGACTCCAAGTGGAAGCTACATCACGCTGAGGCTACTGCTGAGGACGTATTCGTAGGCCCTTATCATTACTTCAAAGCAGACACGAATGGAGCTGTTCAAGCTACTTACTTCTGGATGGAAGCAAAGAACCACAAATGGGATATGCCTCCCGTTGTGGATGTAGAGAGATACTACAACCAAGGAATGAGTAAGGCCGTTTTTGCCGCACGGCTACGTAACTGCCTCATTGAGGTAGAGCGGCTATTCGGTGTGCGTCCCATGATCTACACCTCTCGTAGTATGTGGCACGAGTTGGTGGGATCGGTAGCATGGGCATCAGCCTATGACCTATGGGTAGCACACTATACCACGTATCCTGTCCCCCTAATCCCTGACGACTGGAAAGGGAAGGGCTGGACGATGTGGCAGTATATTGATAGACCTCGTGACCAGAACCGCTTTGATGGGGGCTTACCTAAGTTCCTTGAGTGGATGGGCAAAGAGGGGACAATCCCACCTACTCCTCCGGGAGAGGTGGATATCGTAACCGTGAAATATGATCCTAATCAAGTAGAGGTAGTCCTAGAGGAGACTTAGGCCACCACCGGAGCTAATATGGCAGAACTAAAGGACGACATTGTAGAAATCAAAGAAGATGTAAAAATAATCCGAAAAGTCCTTATGGGTGAAGGTGACACCAATCCTCATGGAGGCTTAGTAGGAAAAGTAATTAAGATTGACACGAAGCAGAAAATAATAATTGGTATTATGAGTGCGTTAGGGCTAGGAGCCTTGGGCCTTGTGTATGGAATTGCTCAATATCTCATCACAAATGGCCTTATAAACTTGCCCTAAGAACAAACACGAAATAAGATGAAATCAACCGGACGGGACCGCGGATAATGTATAAAATTGAAGTAGCTCAAAAGGAGAGGAAAATGCACGAACATACACAGTTGAATCACGCCCATGTTTTACTATATTGCAATCATTGCGATGTAGTATACTGCGAAGGGTGTAAAAAGGAATGGCGACAGCAGGCGGTATGGTATGCTAGTTATACTTATCCGTACACGACATGCAACAACGACCACTATACGGCTCAGAATGACACCACAAGGATAACTATAAGTTAGAGAGAAAGATGAAAAAAACTAAGTGTGTATGTTGCAAGACACGTAAGCAGAAATACGTGAGTTCAGGTGGTATACCTAGTTTATATGTAAACCGCAAGAAATGCAAGGAATGTGGAAAAGGACTTGACAAGACAGGGAAAGTATGGTATAATGATAACGATTAACGTACCCGACATCGAATCTGTAGTTAAACAGCACCTGAGCAACTGGGGTTCGATTCTTACGGAGTAAATGATATGAGAGGTATAATTGATGATGATTGAACCATACCCACTACCGAGCGATGATGATGAATACGATGATTATGGAGACAAAACATGACACCAATAGACGGACCAAATCCACCCAACTGCGGTGACATTGGACCCGGAAGCGAAAGTGGTTAATAAATAAATAGGGAAGTAAGACAGACAGATAGGATGCACAATGGCAATTAGACTAAGGATTATAGATGGAACACATGTAGCATTATGTGCTGCTCATTCTGATCTGAAATCTGGCGACATTTATTTAGACGATGCATGGCATTATGCAATTTCTCAGAAATACTGGAGAGACTATCCAGAGTTGGGAATTGTAGATGAAGAAAATAATGCTATTGCTAGAAAAGAATGTCGATGTCCAGCGTGTCATCCACAGACAGATAGATAAGGAGATAAATAATGTATTTCATAAAAGCACTATCGCACGTAGAGGATGCACCAGCGGCACGCAAGCGTTGGCTAACAGAAGCAGAGGAACAAACTAGTCAGAAGTTCTTTCCTCAAAATTATGAGGAACTACAGGTACAGCTACAGGCACTGGGAGAGTATAGAACTCCATTACCAGTACCATGTATGTTTGAGGACTATGATTGGGATAATGCTGAATACACGGTTTTTGTAGTTCTCACAATACAAAAACCTAGTGGCGAATGGTTACATTTTATATTCAGCGAAGCACGAATATTTATGATGAACAATGATGGTAAAACAATAGATACTATTCGAATCTAAATTAAACTACTGTCTTACTTCCCCTACCGAGATGTAGGGGAATTTTTTTTAAATTTTTTCAGCGATATCGAGATCAACTGACACACTTGGTTCGTGATATACACACCATGCGATGTTAAATAACAAATACCCATTGATTTTTATGTCAAGTGGGGGTAGTACTTAAGAGCTATTGATATTAAGGGTTAAGTTGTACTCATGAATCCTGTCAAGAGGACTTAAGACCTATTGCGATTAGTGATTAGACTCTACTCATTAAACCTTAGAATTTTAAGGTAGTGTTCTAATACTAGAACTTAAACTTAAAAAAAAATCCCCCCTCTCTTGTATCTGAGAGGGGGGTTATGTATCCTACCTACCTTAAGCGGTTAACCCTATCTACTGCGTAGTGCTAGATCAAAGGGTTATATCGGATTCAACCGCAAGTGATTTTCTACCTGCGACCTGCCTTATCGTGCCGTGCTCTAGGCTTACCTCCAGATTCAAGAGCAACTCATCGCGGCGGGCTAGGATGTCCTCGCGGCTGTATTCAGTGTCACGTATTTTCATGCTGAGTAGTTTACCTCCCCCAGTTTCTAACACGTTAAACACTTGCGACATTAGTGCCCCTTCCAGCGAACGTGCTCTAGAAGTGACAATCTTAGCCGCACACCAAACCAGCAGACCGTTGTACGTAGGCATTACGCTCTTATCGCGTATTTTCTGACTCGCTAGAAGATTCAAGAATACGCGGGCGGAATGTTTACCGCGTTCTCCGGTCTTAGGGTGTATTGCAGGGTTATACCTTTCCTCTAGTTCGACCTTCCATATAGCCTTACGGCCTTTCGCTTTAATACTCGCGGCTATCGCGGGGAAGGTATCCCTTTGGAAGAATTGGGTAGGAGCGTTAGCTACATAATTGAAATCGTAGATAACCTGCCGCACTTGCGCCATTATCACTTTGAACGGATTCAGTTGTAATTTAGCCATGACATACTTTCCTTTCGATTAGGTAGGTAGGTAGGATACCTGGGGATTAGATTTGGATTCCTGTAAGCCTTCTGATTTCCTCTTTACTCAAGGTTAGGTTTCCCCCTCGTCTGTTTCCTTTGTGATCAATTAGTAAATGTAGCTTGCTACCTACGTCGAATAATCGGATTAAGCCATTAGGTAGACTTTCAACTTGCAGGCTACCTGTGGGAGGTCTGTTACCGATACGTGAAGATAGAGACATTGATCTGTTTCCTTTCGCCAGGTTAATCACGGATAGGGTAGTAGTGCGGAGGCGGTATTAGTGCATTATTCGACCTTAAATGTAGGCGATTGCAGAGCCCTTGTCAATGTGTCAATACCCCCACATTCGCCGGTTTTTTAAATGCGTATAACCATAATCCCCCTTTGAATTAGAACTTAAACTCCAGTATGACCCCTATATGTGGGGGGTATATTTTACGGCGTAACTTATGTATGTTTAATGTTACAAATTTATAGACATTTGTTCTAATTACTAGGCAAGTGTTAAAAAATTGGAGCGGAATCGCTTGACAATAATATTCCCTAGAACACGATTAGAACACCAGATTAGAGAAAAAAAAATTTAAGGAAAAATTTCGCATAGCCATAACTAGAACTCATGTTCTATGTCTATACGCATATATAGTACGTAGGTCATGGGTGGCTATACGCATTAATTCTATGGCTATACGCATTAAGTACCCCAGTACTGGTTCTATGGCTATACGCATAGTCTAGTACACAGTACCTGTAACAGGTTCAATTTGTCTACGAACATATAGGCGTGTTCTCCAGTAGAAAAAAATCCTAATTTGTACCAGAACTCAGGAGAGTACAACATAGTACCAGGTACCCTGTTACTCCAGTAGTGAGTACCCTATTACTTAGTGGTACCAGTAACTGGATCGAACTGTCTACGAACATCAAGGCCTTTTTAGGTACCCCACTACTTGAATCGCCCTTTGTACTCATTTTACCCCTTATAATGTCTTTTCTACCTATACAGACCTTCTTAGTACCGGTTCACTTGACTATATACCTGTACTTGAAATTTTTTTCAAGTCCCCTTTAATAGTCAAGCTAGTTCCCCTGTGTATTTGGTACCGAGATACCCAGTTCCCCCTTTAGATGAAGTCTTAGTTCTACTATATATAAAAATAATTATAGGTATTTACTGATTGTACCCAATAGTTCCCCTGTACCATGTATTTGTTGTGTACCAATAAACTAGCTGTGTACTGGATATTAGTCATGTACTAAGGTAGTTGTTGTGTACTAAGTAAGATGATATTAGGGGCGGTTTGATTTTGTACCCATAAGTTGTCATGTACCAGGTATTACACCTATCATTATAACGGTGAGTTCGCAGTACGTACCCAGTGTGTTCGGTAACAGCGATCCTTTCAATACTGACATCAAGCGAGTTTTAAGTACCCCACTAATCATTAATTGTGATTAAAGAAAAACGAGTACAGGCCATTGGAGTAGCCTGTACCCGTGTTCTAGTTATTACTTGTCTACCACTTTAGAAAACTTAGCTTTTAGTCCATACTGTTCCACTAATCTATCAGTTATCCATTCTAAAGGACAAGTAAGAAGTAGTACACCATCTTCTCGTAAAGAGAAGTTAGCTATTTGTAAAGAATTAGGAGATATCATACTAGTATCTGGTTTCGGGTACATATGAGCTAAAAAACTGGGATAGTTATTCATTAACCAGTCTCTTAGTTCTTCCCATTGTTCAGGTGAACCATAAAGTTTATCTATTGCGGCCATTAGTATATTTCTGCTATATTGTTTTTAAAGGATAATGGTATAGTAGAGGTTATTCGCCATACAAGATGATATTCCACCCAATCTATTTTATCTAGTAATAGTCTCACCATATTAGATGCTTCTAGAGTATTACTAGCTTCAACTACATAGCGGCGTTCGCCTTTACAAGTAAGCCATAAATCAATAGAGTTAATAGTTACTTTTACCTCGAATAGAAGTTTATCATTATC
>LAZR01001736.1_pt1 | contig 13492 bp, 12 predicted proteins | sample 329461 | NCBI WGS metagenome assembly LAZR01 (sample SAMN03002196, study PRJNA259156) | marine sediment metagenome | biome: sea floor; feature: Hydrothermal impacted sediments; material: marine sediment; isolation source: Loki non-amplified sample from Loki's castle hydrothermal vent sediment ...
CAAACTCTGTATACCTTACTCCTTGCCTTCCCAAGATTTTAGATATCAAAGGAATGTCATTTTCCGCTAAAAATTCTAATCCATAGAAAATGAGTAAGAAATAAAAACACCGGGAAATCAATATCGTTTTTGTTTTGGAAAAGGTCTTATTAATCAATTTCAAACAGTCGACTGCAAAGCCGAATAAAATAAAGCCAAGAAACGTTATGGAAAAGAAAATTTTGATTTCGAAAGAGATAGGTGGATATATTCCCGACCAATCCAAGGCGTACACCAAAAAAGTGATGGAAAAACCCAATATATATATGTACATAGGGTTTCTTAATAGCTTTAACATTCCAAAACTGGTTTTATGACTTTTGTGTCAACTGAAATTACTCGTTGCTTTAGGATAATTGTTCAACCTAAATATACCGTCTCCTAAAAAACACGTGAGAATTTATGGGTGTTTTTACCTGCTACTTAACAATAAATCCTTTAAATTAAAATTGTTTTCGCTACGAAATTTTTTAAAAAGGTCATCCTCAAGTAAAACATCTTCATAGGATATTACTGTACAGCCAAATTTCTTGGCGTAATACAGCAAGCTAGACGTAAAACCGAACACCATTATATTATTGTTATTAATCGTTATTTGTTCAAAAGGTATTTCATCTGCAATGGTAATTTGCGTAACTCCGTTACTTGTTATCAATTCAATAATCTTAGTCCTGTTCTCGGTGGTTTGTACGGGATGATATTTTACGTATAGGTCCTTAAACGAGTTTTCGTCCAAAATATGCTGTATTCCCTTAAGTAGGGTATCTATTTTGAGATTGCCTTGTTCTACGGCTCCTTCCAAAACAAGGACCTTCATATTCGGTTGGGAGTAAGCCTCTAATTCTTCCCGAACAGGCGGCAAAATTTCTATGTGATAGGGCAATCCTTTAAAACTATCTGAAGTAATACTATAAAAAATTGGAGGTGAACTTTTTTTAAATCTTCTAAGGTCATACACCTTAACATAATAAAATCTGTTTCTTATCAGCGAAAGAAAAAGATTTAAGGTATTCTTTAATAGGCCTTCAAATTTATTTTTAAATCTAAAATGCATAAAATAGGGAGCATAGGCCGTAGCGCCCTCCTCTATAATATTTAACGATATACACTTTTTATTGGTCGCAATAATCTGCATCAATTTATTTTCTATCAGTGGCAGATAAACCGTATATTTTTCTCCGTTTGTCTTTTCTTCGATAAGACCATCAATCTTAGGTATGAAAGCGTAGAGCTTATAAAAACGGTCGATTAAATAATGGTTCATTTCGTCATGGATTAACGAGACATCAAGTGTAATCTTTCTTTTAAGCCCTTTATTATTATAGTTTCTTGAGATTATAAAAACGATATCTTCTTCTGGGATTTCCTTACTTTTGATTACTGCCATTGAGACGTAGTAAGTGATATGACTATGAAGGTAAAATAGATGCTTCATGCTAAATTATCTTTTTACTTACCATATTAAAGCGGAAGAGGATGGCATTATTTTTCATTCTCAAAAGATCTTTCATGTCCTTATCTAAAACATCGGTAAGATAATTACCTAAAAATAAGGAAATTAAAGTTGCCACTGCAGCGCCTTCTTTCCCATAGAGTGGAATTAAAAAAAGGTTAATTACTACGTTGGCTAAAAGCGCCACAAATGTTCGTAGCGCCTGTTTTCTTTCCTTATTTTCTATTACCAGATATCTTGCCGTTATCGAACCCATAGATGCAAAAGAAGACGCCCAGAATATAATGGCAAAAACAACATACGAACCGCTATATTCTTCTCCATATAAAAAATCAATAATAAAAGGACTTAAAAACGTCAATATCAGTGCAACCAAATTATTACCCCAGAACACTAAGGAGAATAATTTGGTGATGCCTTCTTTATATTTTATTTCGGATGATTGTTTCAAAGCCATAATAGCCGGCATCAATGAAATGGTAAGTACAATAATCAATGATACATACCCTTCATACAGCCTAATGGAAGAAGAGTATAGGCCCAGTTCTCTTGAGCTAACCATATTTTTAAGCATAATCTGGTCAATACGCATGTATAGAATTACGGAAATTGAAGATAGCAACATGGGCCATGCGCTTTTAATCAATTTGAAAACAATTGCTTTTTCAAAGAACATAAAAAACCTTACATTCTTTTGACTGAAATAAAAATATATCAAAAATAGAGCGGTAACCATATATTCCAACAAAAAGGCATATAAAAGGTAGGTAAAGGAAGCCTCGATGAAAATAAAATATAATTTGGCCGATAAGGATATTATAAGCGCAATGCTTTTGGCGATAGAAGAAATCTTAGCTTTGACCTTGGACTGAAAATAGAAGTCAATCATATCAAAAGGCTTAAAAAACAGAATAAGGGAATAAATAAGTATTAAATTATTAAGGGGGTCATCCGTTACGATCAAACCTTTAATTCCATTCAAAATCATGATGGACAGGAGAGAAAAGAACAGCATTAAATAAAAGGAGGATCCTAAAAATTTGCTTTCCTCTTTTCGAAACAAAATCAAATCTCTTACCAAGATAGAGGACATTCCGAATTCCGCGAGGGGTAAAAAAATCGCCACGTAGGCTATAATATAATTTAAATCACCATAACCTGCCGGGCCTAAATATCTAGCGAGAAGCACTGCGGCAACAATACCAGAGAATAACCTTAAGACTTTCTCAAGGACCATCCAAAAGGAGTTCCATACATAACTTTTAGACCTACCGAGCATTCTAAAAGAGCGGCTTTATTTCACTGAATTCATTCAGTTTTTCGTTATTGTAGGCAAGAAAAAGAATGCCGTTAGACTTGGCGGCATCGCGGTCATTAATCGAATCGCCAATCAAACACGTATACTTTCTTTCGTATTTATACTCATCTAAAATCTCCTCTACTAACTTTTCTTTTGGCGTTGGCGACCCGTTTATCGATATAAAATATTTTGATATGTCAAGTTCTTTACACAGATAACGGAGTTCCTCTTGATCAGATCCCGAAGCAACATGGAAATTATACTCTTTGTATTTGTTCTTGATGAACCTTAAACTTTCTTGAATCAAGTATGACGGTTTTGTCAGTTCATTTATCATAATCTTCGAAAATTGGTGCGCATACTCTCGTACCTCATTTTCGGTTATTTTTTCGGAAAGTAATTCTGTAAAAAAATACCTGATTTTCACATATCTGGAAAGACCCCCATTTTCCCTATGGTATTCAAGAAGTTTGGCGACAGATTCTTGGTCGAATGCACTGAATATTCTTTTGAATCCGATATCCCGAACTGCCATAGAATCTAAAATTACGCCATCAAAATCCCAAATAATAGTCTTTATCAAATCAAAATTTTTTTCTGGATGTTTCCACTAGTAATCAAATGATGTTCGGTTGAGTAAATTTACTGAATTGCTTTGTACAACTGTTCCGCTATGATGAAATCTTCGGGCCAATCGATATCAAAGGAATGATAGCCTTCTGTTTTTAATAAAAGAGGTTTTTTACCAATCCTATCCTTATATTTTTTATAGTTATCGATGGAGTTTATAAAAATGCCGCTATTTATTTCAAAAATCTCAGGTAAGGTTTGGGTTCTAGGCCATTTTTCAACATTTCTATCATAATTAAAACTTCCTTCTTTATCCCAAAGAAATGTCTGCATTTTGTTTACGGTCATCAGACTGTCGTATATTTTATCCTTCAAGACGTTCAAATAATCAGAAACGGCCTTGTTGTAAACTTTATCGTCGATAAAAGGGGAGGTCACATGGGTCCATAACACATGTCCTTTGGCAATAAGTTCTGGAACATAGGCAATAAGATCATCGGTACTCGTCGAAGAGCTTGACAATATCTCTGGACGCTGAATTACTTTTATTTTAGAATGACCAAAGTTGTTTGCTATTTCCATCACCTTTCGATCATTGGTAGAAACGACGATAGAATCTACATAGGCAACTTTTATCAGTTGTGCCAATTTTATTTTTACAAGACCTCCTGACTGTCCGGAAAAGTCTTTAGTGTTTTTTTCTGGAATTCTCTCGCTTCCGGCCCTACAGGGCAAAAATACTGTTATCATTATATGAGGCTATATATTGATTTGGTTTCTATGTTCTTATAACGTGTTGCGGTAATCGAAATCAATGATATGCCTTCCAAGGCAAGAGCGTCGTTAATGATCCGCTGATTCTCTTGTGCGAGCATAAACTGGATGGGGTCGATAGTAGTATCATAACCATCGAAACCTGCCAAATAAATTCTTTTCACCCCTAGGTTTAATGCTATCTGGATGCCCAATACAAGTGGAGAATCTGTTGAAGTAGAAGTAAATTCAATGTTTTGGAGTTCCTTGGACACCTGTTGTATGCTGTGAGGCATAACCGTTCCCATCTTTCTAGGATACGGTGGAAACACACAAGTACCTAACACCTCGCTAGGAGGGACAAAATGCTTAAGTAATTTCTCGCTTTCAAAACCAGCCAATGCGTAATATTGTGCCGCATTTAGGCTTTTGTATAACGAAACATGCTTAGTGCCACCATGTATGACACATATACCATGACCTTTGTCGACCTTTTTTTTAATCGCCTGAAAGTGATTGATGGCAGATTTCCCTCCCCCTAGTATTATTGCCTCCTCGAAAAGATTTTCTTTTTCGAGAAACGGTAATCTAATGTTATCCTGAACGTCTTCTTTTTGGTTCCGCAACGCGTTTAAAATACTACTTATGGAATAGCGATTCATGCCGACCCACTCCATGACTTGCTTTTGGGGAAGTGAATATGCCCCTGAAAACATATAAGGAAGGTTGGTTCCCCAACTATATTTTTTCTTCATTTCTTCAAACTCGGAAACTACCGCGCTCAGTTCATTATAATCAAGGTTCAACGGTTCTACACTATCTAAATAGGTCATCAATAACTCCATTCTCAGATTTCCGGCTCCTCTTCCCATCCCCGTGATGGTAGCATCTATTATAGTACAACCTTGGTTGATTGCCTCTAAGGAGTTAATGAGCGCCATTTCCAAATTATTATGCCCATGGAATCCCAAAGGAACTTCGGTCTTTGATTTTACCAGACCTACTACCTCCTTCAATTGTGCTGGGGTTATTCCACCGAAGGAGTCTACCATATAAAAATAATCGATTGTACTTTCAAGGCCTATGAGCTCATCCAAGAACGAAGGGTCTTCTTTCCATTTGGACATGTACATTACGTTGAAAGCTACCTCGAAACCCATTTTTTTTACTGCTTTGGCCAATTCGATGGCCCTGCAGAAATTTTTAGGGTCGATAGCTATACGCACCATTGAGATAAAGGGCTTACAATCTTTCAAAAGATTTTCTACGTGACTGGCCCGAATATCTTTCTCATTTAATATAATCACTAGTTTTTTAGAAGGCATGAACGACTTAATTTCCTCCATGACAAACTTGGGACAGTAAAAGTATTCGCCGAGATAACCATCCATGGGTATGCTTCTATATCCGATTTCGATATAGTCAATAGGAAGATTTTCCATAGTTTGGGCATATTCCTTTACCAAGGTCTTGTCAAAATCCCAATCGGTATAATATCCGCCGTCCCGAAGGGTACAGTCCAAAATGCTAAATATCTTTCCGTTTAATCTCATTTGTTAGGATTTTTAGAGGTGAAGTATTTATCATACCATTTTTCAATTTTTTTGAATATACTCAAAAAGCGTTCAAAATTAAATTTAAACTATTCTTTTAATTGGAAAAGGATTTTTTTATAAGTTGACGCGACCGAACGGCATAGTCTCTGACTTGTTTAAAACCTTTTGAATTTGGACTATAATCCCTTAAATCTGTCATTGGTCTTTCATAGAATTTGTAAAGCAAGATTGAAAAAAAGAAGGTTATACCAAAGTAAAACAGATAAAGTGCCAAAGAAAATAATATTGTGTTGTTCCACTTTGATATTCTTGATAGGCCCAATAATACAAATGAAAAATGAATCAAATATGCCGAATACGACACTAATGAAATTTTGGTTACTGCTTTTCTGAAAAACCCTTTGGGTTTGCCTAATTCTGTTTCGCTATAATATGGTAATAGTAAAGCAAAACCTAAGCTGGTAATGGTGAAGATAAATGTTTTGCTAAACCATGAAGTGTTTTCAAGCCCATCTTGAATAATATCCGTGTAATAATAAAATGCAGATACTATCAACAAAAAAACTGCTAGACAGAGCATGGCTTTGGTATATTTTCTGTAGAAATCCACATAATAATATTTTATCCACGCAAAAAATACTCCTGTAAGTACAGAATCTAGTCGCAACGGAACTATTTTACGTATACCGGTATCCCAATTAGGGTTTTGATAGGAAACCACTAGAATTTTAAGCAGTAATGATAAAAGTAAAAGAAAAAGAATACTTTTAATTACGGTTATTTTTTTGGAATCTGTTTTGCCCTTAAATCTATTTACAAAAATTAAAAATACAGGAAAGCTTAAATAAAACCATTCTTCCACGGCAAGACTCCAAGCCTCTTCAAAAAAATGGGGATGTTCTGTAAAAAAATTTTGTAAAAACAGTAGAAACGCGTAGTATCTAATGTCATTGTAAACAAATTTGGCAAAAACAATAGCCAGCAAAGCATTTAAAAAAAAAATTAAATAATAGTTTGGTAGTGTCCTGAACCATCTTCTTTTCCAAAAGCCAACGATTACCTCAAAATCAAACCTTTTTTCCCTTTCAAAGATCCGTATTAAAATACCCCCAATCAAAAATCCGCTTAGCACAAAAAAAAGTTCGACACCCCAAAATCCACCTATCGACATAAACTCTATGTCGCCGAATCTTGGACGCAGAATCCAACGTCCATGAGATATTAGAACTAACATAATTGCCCAGAACCTAAGGTAGTCCAATCCGTATATTCTATCTTTATCTAAATCTAAGTGTAAAAGCTTTGTTGTCATAGAAATTAGAAACCTCAGGTTTTGGAATTCTATTTAAAGGAAATCGAATTATTTTCCTACTATTGGCTATTCTTCAAAATTTGGATTGCCTTTGATACGCTATCCCTCCAATACGGTATTTTGAGACCAAGTACATTTTTAATTTTAGAAGTGTCCATAACACTGAACGCAGGGCGGCGAGCAGGTGTGGGATATTCCGAAGTTTTAATAGGCAACACTTTACATTTGATTTTACCTATATCAAAAATGGCCACTGCAAAATCGTACCAACTCGCAACTCCTTCATTGCTATAGTGATAGGTTCCATAATTTTTTTCATTGCCTAAAATAATTTTTAGAATAAGACTTGCCAAATCGCCAGCATAAGTCGGAGTGCCAATCTGATCGCAGACCACTCCCAACTCTTCCTTTTCCGAACCCAAACGTAACATGGTTATTAAAAAATTACTGCCGTGTTCGGAATATAACCACGAAGTTCTAATAATAATATGCTCCCCTAAAGTAGCGGAAATTATTAATTCACCATCTAGTTTCGTACGCCCATAAACACTTACCGGTGCCGTAGCATCCTCTTCCGTATAAGGTGTTGATTGAAGTCCGTCGAAAACAAAATCCGTTGATATTTGTATAAGTTTTACCTGGTTCTCTTTACAGGCTTGTGCCAAATTTTTGGCCCCAAGTACATTCACCCTTTCAGCAGGCCCCATGTCCGTCTCAGCCTTATCGACGGCTGTAAATGCCGCGCAATTTACGCAATATGATATGTCATTTTTTCCAAAAAAAGACATCACCTCGCCAGAGTCGGTAATGTCCAATTCATCAATATCCACGAAAAGGAATTCAAAATCATTCAAACTTAGGGATATCTCTTTGATGCACATTGCCAATTGACCCTTACCCCCAGTAACCAGAATTTTTTTCATAATCGGGCATTTTCAAGATTTGGCAAAATGGCATCCTTTTCAGAAATAGTTAGCTTCTCTTTCGGTAACTTCCAATCAATGTTCAACATCGGGTCGTTATAAATAATGCCTCCTTCGGAAGCTTTGTTGTAGTAATTGTCGCATTTATAAAAAAACTCCGCGGTTTCGCTTAATACTACAAAACCATGTGCAAATCCTTTCGGTATAAAAAGTTGTTTTTTATTTTCTTCGCTTAATTCCACCGAAAAGTGTTCGCCAAAAGTTGAAGAGCCTTTTCTGAGGTCAACGGCCACATCAAGAACGGTACCCTTAATAACCCTTACTAATTTGGACTGTGCATGAATACCCAATTGATAATGCAATGCCCTTATGACTCCTCTATTAGAAAAGGATTGGTTATCCTGCACAAAATGCACATCCGAGCCTGTAGAAGAACCAAAAGTTTTTGCATTGTATGATTCCATGAAATAGCCTCTGTCATCCTCAAATATCTTTGGCTCCAATAAAAAACAACCCTTTAGGTAGGTTTCTGATACCGTCATGCCCCTTTCTTTAAAATTCCCAGTAAATTCTTGCCATAACCACTTTTCATCAGGGGTTCTGCAAGCTTTTTGAACTGTTTACTATCAATGAATCCCATTTCAAAAGCGGCTGCCTCAATGGCTCCGATTTTTAATCCCTGACGTTCCTCTATGACCTCTACGAATTGCGAAGCCTGCATTAATGATTGAAACGTTCCCGTATCCAACCAAGCAGTGCCCCTATCCAAAATACTGACACTTAATTTTTGTCTCTCCAAATATACTTTGTTTACATCCGTAATTTCCAGTTCTCCCCTCGGGCTCGATGAAATATTCTTTGCGATTTCAATCACTTCGTTATCATAAAAGTAGATTCCCGGAACCGCGTAATTAGATTTGGGTTTCTTTGGTTTTTCTTCAATGGTTAATGCTTTTCCTCCTTCATCGAACTCTACTACACCATAGCGTTCGGGGTCATGTACGCGATAAGCATAAATAATACCGCCATCCGGATCATTATTGGCCTGTAGAAGTTTTGCCAGTCCTGATCCATAGAAAATATTGTCGCCTAATATCAACGCTACCTTATCGATTCCAATAAATTCCTCGCCAATAATAAATGCTTCAGCCAATCCATTCGGATTTTCCTGTACGGCATAAGAAAAAACGCAGCCATATTTATGACCATCTCCCAGCAAATCCTTGAATAGCGGTAAATCTTTTGGTGTCGAGATAATCAATATTTCCCGAATCCCCGCATACATTAATGTCGATAAAGGATAATAAATCATGGGCTTGTCATAGATTGGCATCAACTGTTTACTGATTGACAGGGTCAACGGATGCAGTCGGGTTCCGGAGCCTCCGGCTAAAATTATACCTTTCATGATAAAAATTAATTTTTAAGGTTAGCTGTTTTCGCTAGGGTTAGAAGGTAATCTGTTAATTAATTTCAGGAATACATCTTATTGTAGTACTCTTGATATGCACCCGAGGTAACATTTTTAAGCCATTGCGCGTTGTTCAAATACCAATCTATGGTACGTTCTAGTCCTTCTTCGAACGTTACAGATGGCTTCCAACCTAATTCTCTATTAATTTTTCCAGCGTCGATGGCATATCGTAAATCGTGTCCGGGACGGTCTTTCACATAGGAAATCAACTTTTCCGAAGTTCCTTTTGCCCTACCTAATTTTCTATCCATCTGTTTGCACAACAATTTCACCAACTCTATGTTTTGCCATTCATTGAAACCTCCAATATTATAGGTTTCGTGATTTTTTCCTTCGTGAAAAACAAGATCTATTGCCACAGCGTGATCTTCAACAAAAAGCCAATCTCGCGTGTATTTACCGTCTCCATACACAGGCAATGGTTTATTTTCTATGATATTATGTATAAACAAGGGTATTAACTTTTCAGGAAAATGATTGGGCCCATAGTTATTCGAACAATTAGTGATAACATAGGGCAAGCCGTATGTTTCTCCATAAGATCTTACAAAATGATCAGAACTTGCCTTTGAGGCGGAATAGGGCGAGTTGGGGTCGTAAGAGGTCTCCTCCGTAAAGAGGCCCGTTTCTCCTAGGGATCCATAAACCTCGTCGGTACTAACATGATAGAAACGACTTTTACTTGATCTATCATTGCTAGATATATCCTTGAATGCGTTTAACAAGTTTACCGTCCCTATTACGTTTGTTCGNACGAAAGCAAGGGGGTCTTCGATTGATCGGTCGACATGTGATTCCGCGGCTAGATGTATCACACCATCGAATTCATATTGTTCGAAAATTTTATTGATAAAGCCGGCATCAACAATGTCGCCTTTTAAAAATTTATAGTTTTTGGATTCTTCAATATCCTTGAGATTCTCAAGATTTCCAGCGTAAGTGAGGGCATCGAGATTGAATATTGTATAATTACTATACCNTTTCAAAAACCTCCTTATAACATGAGAACCTATAAATCCCGCACCGCCTGTGATTAGTATGTTCATATAAATCAGTTATTTTGCTGGTGATTCTAAAATTTACTACAACTTAACGTTTATCTTAATTACGTCAAACTCCAAATTATAATGTAACTAATTATGATTTTTCGATTTCAAGGGCCTTTTTGTTTAAATATCTTATAAAGGCGTAAATAAAGAAAAAGGTCAATAACATTGCAGGTATTACGGTAATACCTTGAGCATATAAAGGGGTTCGTACTATCTGGTTTTTTCCGTAATTGATAATATGCACCACCTCTTCCTGTTCTACTAATTCCAACTTCTTACGCTCTGTATCCGAAACCAAACTGTTTTTCAAAGCGAGTAAACCGGTTATGTCCAAGCCGTTTTCTGTATCAAGGGTCAAGGTGTTTTGGCTTGTATTACCAGTTTTAAGCATATTTTCAGTATAACCTTTAATCAGGTTGTCGATTTGGCCTATCAACTCCTTGTTTCTTTGCACTTTCAAGCGCGCGTTCTGGTTATATACCTCTTTAAGTTCATTAAAATAAAGGTTGTTTTCAATGTACTTCATAAGCTTCAGCGATGCCGCCCTGCCCGCCAGTACATTCTTATAAAAAAAAGTAATACGATGGTGTAAATTATTCTTTTTCTGTATTTCAGTTTTCACAGCATCTAGCACAAAACTATCTTCTTTGAAATTTTGTAGTACTGCCAAATACTTTAGGTCTCCCTCAAAGTCCATCTCTTTGTACCTTTCTTCCTGTATCTGTTCTATTTCAATTCGCAGGGTTTCAAGTTCGGCAACGACAATACCCATTTCCATGAAGAAAATGGTATCTTTGGCTTTCAAGTTTGCTTCGATTTCTTCGACAACGTTATAGAGATAATCTTTACTGTCAAAATTGGGCTTCACGATAACTTCGGTTTTCATCTCATCAGAGATAACAAACTTTAGGGCTAATCCTATTGCGAATCCCGCAAACACCAAAATGGCCAGTATTACAAAATTGTGTTTTAAGTAAAGGAAGAACCGTAAAAAACTTCTAAAAACAGCTCGAAAGCCATTTCTAATCATCTTAAACAACTTCCCTAAATCTATCTCGTCAGAATCAGGTCGAGCGTTAACCGGTTTATTATCAGTCATTTGTTGATTGCTGTGAATTAAAAATCTGCATCAAAATTTTATCCGTAATCAAATACGTTGGTTTAACTCCTGTGGTACCCAAGCCACCGGATGCCAATGTACTGCCAGTTACTAATGGATTATCAGAAGCATAATAGGCGTATCGTACCTTTACATCTTCACCTATACTCTTACGAATTTTGGAGGCCGACTGTATGGCTTTCTGATAATGAACACCTTCCATTTCAAGTCCGATTACATTCCATGTGCTTTGTTGGAAAAACTTAAGTATATCCTTGTTCTGTAATGAGGTACCCAAAACAGTGACCATCGTTCCCTCGAAAACTTCCAATCCGTGCCCCTTAAAATCTTTTGCGCAGAGCTCATTTTTAAAAGGATAATTATCTGCTGTACCTTCAAATATATGGGCCGATGGTATCATCAAATCACCTTTTCCTCCATCTAAAATGCCTGCCTTGCCCATTATAGAAATCGAAGCCACATTTAAGTGAACCTCTTTTTTCTTGCCTTCCTTATATGGCTTTAAAAGCTCGTCAATGGTCTCGTAGGCCTGTTCGCCAAAAGCATAATCCATCACAAATATAACAGGTTTTTCGGCATTGGGAATATCTTTCGATAGTTCGTAACAACAGACATCTTTATCCATCTTGGCAGTATCAAAAAGCTGGACGTCAATATTAGTGCCCGAAAAGTCGTTGATGGCAATCATCCCATTTTTTTTAGCCATCTGGATCACTTTTTCTCGAAATTCTTGATTCAACGAAGAACTTAGCGCTTCATAAATCTCCAAAGATTCAGTATCCGAAAACTCCTTTTTTAAGGCCTTTCTAGCATATAAAGAATTCATGACGCTGTGCATATTGGCACTTATTATATGCACAGGCCGTTCTAGAAGTCCGTTTTTCTGAAGGGTTTCCTTGATGATGTCGGCCCAGCGTTCACCATGTATATGGTGGCCAAGCCGTTCGCGTAGTAAAGAACTAAAGGTGATGGCCCTTTTCTCGCCGGTTATCTCTTCTTCTATGGCCAACTTACCTAACCAATAGATAATTTCCAAAAAACGTTCTGGCTGTTCTTTGGAGGCGAAGCGTTCGTGCACAGCCATAATTTCTACGAAAGGACGCCCCAATATGTTCGCTGTGTGTATGACGGCGACTTCCCGTTCTGCCAAGGTTGGCTCTTCTTTATTCACGAAGTCCTCAAGTTTGGCCCAATCTCGAATGGTCTTGTCGGTATCTTGAATCAATACCCGCTTACAGATTTTTTCTGATTCTATAAAAAGGAAGGTCAAGTGGGTGAGGATATCATAAATATCTGAACGCCCCCGGGTAATTTCGATATTCATCTGTTCGTCATCGATACGGTAGCAGTTACGGCGACGTTTGGGGGGAACAATGGGTTTAAAATGAGACCGCCCATAACCTTCGTCGGAAGTTAGGTTGATAAATCGGCACTGCTCGATACCTTCTGGAAGTCTTTCCAAAACATATATTAGACCGTTTAGTTCGGCCTTCTCTTCACCGATAGAACCATAAATTTCAGGGCGCAGCTGTAAAAGTGCGTTTTTCATTGATTCGCCCGAAACTCCAGTAGGCTTATAGAACCCTCGATTAAAAAGGTGCCGCATGGTAATGTACAGGCGCTCAATGGCATTGGTCGATTCTTGAGCTCGGGTTGTTATGATGGTCTTGCCCATAAACGGATTTCAGGCAAAATTACGTTTTTTTTGCAACCTTGACCCCTAAACTTCAAGCTTCAATAGAGCATCTGCAACCGAACGGTCGGAAGCGGCTCGCCCCTACGATGGAGGATGAGCTATGAAGAAGGGAATGAGGATTATCAGGCTGACCGCCGAGAACGTCGAGCGGATTAAGGCCATCGACATAACGCCGGAGGGCAACGTCGTTCGGGTCACCGGCAAGAACGCTGCCGGGAAGACCTCCACGCTCCACGCCATCGAGTAC
>LAZR01001737.1_pt1 | contig 13483 bp, 18 predicted proteins | sample 329461 | NCBI WGS metagenome assembly LAZR01 (sample SAMN03002196, study PRJNA259156) | marine sediment metagenome | biome: sea floor; feature: Hydrothermal impacted sediments; material: marine sediment; isolation source: Loki non-amplified sample from Loki's castle hydrothermal vent sediment ...
TGACCTTCCAAAAGCCTTTCTTCTAAAGATAAGATCTATACCTACCCAGTTTGTTGCATTGTCTATTAAGGCGTCTGCTAGATTTAATTCTCTTGGTTCTATTGGAGTAGCAATACTTTTACTGTCTGGATGCTTTGAGTAGGGTTTGAAAGAGAGGTAGTCAGCTCCTGTTGCATTGAGAAGGTGGGCAAGCTTCTCTACCTCCCTCCAGTTTTTCTGAAGAAGTAACATTTGGGCATTTATAGAAACCTTCAGACCTCTTTCTTTCCGTAAGTTACAGGCTCTTGTTATGTTTCCTATAACCTTACCAAAATCTTCTTCTTTGGTCTGATGTATTTCACTGTAAGTTTTTGGATTGCCTGCATCTATACTAACTCTTACCCACTCAAGGTCTTTGAGGTAAGGTAGGATCTTATCTAGAAGAACTCCATTGGTGGTAACAGATACATCTAGACCTATATTCTTTGCTTGGAATATGAGGTCTCCGATGTTAGGGTGCAGGAGAGGTTCCCCCTCGCCTCCAAACATTACAGCCTTAACTCCAGCCTTCTTCATTCCTATTAATCTACCCATAAGCAAAGTAGGGTCAAGGAGGGGGTTATCATAACCCATGTAGTCGAGAGCGCAGAAGACACAGCGGTGGTTGCACTTCCCTGAGGGGGAGATTTCAACATAGATAGGAAAGCAGTCTCCTGTATCCAGCCATTTTGCAATTCTCTGAGGATGGTAATTTAGTTTGTGGCCATCTATTGCATACTTATCCATTGTTCTTCTCCTACTTTAGCAGTGCTGTTATGAACTTGTAGACCTCTACTGGATCTAATGATGTCTTGTTTCCTACTACCCCTGCGTGGAGACCCCCGGCGACATTACCAACGAATCCGATGAGGCTTGGAGAGGCTCCTCTAGCAGCGAGAAGGGAGGTAACAGAAAGAAAGGCGTCTCCTGCTCCAACTGCATCAACTACCCTTGTAGAAAGGACAGGTGTTTCTATTACGTCCTCCCCTTGTTGGAATAAGCTGCTTCCATGTCTTCCTCTTGTTACTGCTATTAGAGGATTGTCTCTCTGTAGGAGAGTAGAGGTTACCTCTTGTAGAGACTTAAACATATCAGCAGCAGCAAGGCGAACCTCTAACTCATCAAGAGAGGTATACTTTATGTTGTGGTATTTGGTAATGGGATTGAATCCTCTGTTGGCGCTATTTGTTTGAGCGTTAACTGCTAGAAACCTGGCTTCGTTGCATACTCTACCTATTATATCTTGAGTCATTAACCCGTGCCCAAAGTCACAGACAACTACAAGGTCATATTTTCTTGCATGCTTACCCAAGTAGGAACATATATCTAATTCTATCCCTTCCCCAAGTGTTGTTTGGGGGAGGTAGGCTATCTCAAATAGCTTTCTAAAGGAGTCGGGTTCCACAAATCTCCTCTTATAAGGAGTTGGCTCATGGGGGTTCCAGAAGGTTTCATGTTTCACATTTCTCTTTACATTTGACCTAGTCCAAACTTCATCATGGGGGGAGGAGGTTATTGAGACAAGAGTTATGTTGTCACAGAAAGAAGCAACATGGTTAGCAACTGCTAGTACTCCTCCTGCGAACCTTTCCTCTCCACTATACCTTGCGGTTAGCATATGGTCTTTAGGAGAAGCACCTAGGACGTCACAGTACACGTACTCGTCTATTATGACATCTCCTATTATAAGAACCTTTAGGTCATGTAGGCCTTGGAGTTCTTTTATTATGTCTTTAGCTAAGTGTTCCTCTCTAAACTTCTCCAGGTACTGTTGGGTTTCTTCTGGTAGAGGACTTAGAAACTGGTTGATAAGAGAGGAGGAGGAGTACAGAGGAGTGTCTGTAATTAGAAGTTCCCCTCCTACCTCTTCAATTGCTTTTTGTTCTTCTCCTATCATAGTGGTTAGGTCTAACTGCTGGTCTTTGTAGTCGGGGCCTTTGACGTAGTAGTCAGGCTTGAGACGCTTAATTGTCTCTATGGCTGTAGGATACTCATTGATGGCAACATAGTCTACAATACTCTTTGAGGCAACTTCTTTCGCTCTTAGTTGTTCTCCAAAGATGGGTCTACCTGGACCTCTGTTAACGAACCTGTCAGGGGTGACAGTTACTATTAAGGTATCAGAGTGCTTCTTGGCTTCCTCAAAGTAGGCAGTATGTCCAGGATGGACTACATCAAACACTCCATGACATAGGGCAATTATATTGTGATTCTTTCTAGCACCATCTACTAGATGAATCAGGTCCTCTAAAGAAACTACTTTACCCATTTTTAATCAACCTACAGATAAGATGACAGATAACTAGATGTACATCTTCTACTACGCCATAATCCTGACTAGAAAGAATTATAGCTGAGCCTACCAAATCTGCAGCCTTACCTCCTCCAAATCCCAGAAGGCCTACTGAGTCTCTTGCAATGTTACCTAAAGGTCTTAAAATGTTTTCTGAGTTTCCAGAGGCGCTTATTACTACTGTAACATCGTCTTCTGTAAGACAGAAGATGTCAGATTGCTTACTGAAAACATCCTCGTAACTTTGGTCATTAGAGATAGCAGTAAGAAGGGAGGAGTTATCTGAGAAGCAGAGAGCAGGAATACCCAAATCACATAATCCCTGAGCAAAGTGTTGTGCAGTAGAGGCACTTCCTCCATTACCCATTATATGGACTAGTTGGCAGTCTCCTATAGTCTTTGCTATATGTCTTAACTGTTCCTCCTGCTGCTCTACCTCATGTAAGGCCTTTCTAACTTCTGCTAAGTATTCCGATAGCATCTTGCCAACTCCTCAAGACTTACTAGAATAACCCAGGTACCTTGTCCAGGGACAGGATGAGTCCAAACTACTCCCCCTCTCTTTAGGTTTAACAGGGCGTCCTCAAACTGTGGACTGTAAGAGGTCAAGGTTACATTTGAGAATCTAAAGCCCGGCCATTTCTCTTCATGGGCTTTCCTTCTTAGATCTTTTTCTAGAATTCTAACTACACCCTGGGCTCTCATTTCCTCCAGTTTCCGTCTGAGAGTTTTAGTAGGTGTTTCTATATCACCTGCCATCTTCTTAGTGCCTCCTCTAACTTAGAACCTCTTATTGCTCCATATATCCATTTGAGTACTGGAAATCTAAAGAAAAACAAACCACACCTAATTCTTCCAATTAGCCTCATCGTTTTGGTGACAGGCATGAACCGAGGTCTGACTCCCATTAGGGTTGCGTAGAAGACAAGATTGGTAAGGTCTCCTTTGAACTTAATCCAGGGGTAGAACTCCTTGAGGTAGTGACTCTTGCTGGCAAACTCAAAGTGGATGTAAGGACTCTTTATCCACTCTTCCAAACTTCTTGGCTCTTCCATTCCTTCTTTGATACATTCCTCATAGAGAACAGAACCAGGGTAAGGGCGATAGATTTGAGGACCAAGAATGTAGGTGTTAGGGTTTGTCTTTATGACCTTACTTATCAAGTTGAGAGTTGCTTTGTAATCCTCAACTGTTTCTCCAGGGAGGCCAATCATAAAGGAGAAGTTACCTTGAATATCCACCTTACCCAGCGCTTCCGCCATTACTAAGGTGTCTTCTACCTTTGCTGCCTTGTGTACCTTGTCAAGAATTCTTTGACTGCCTGATTCTGCCCCTGTTCCAAGAAACCAACATCCACTGTTCTTAATTCTCGTAAGGTTATCTATGTTTCCTAGGTACTTCTCAGTAAAGTAACTTGTCCTACACCCTGCTACCCATCTTATGTTTAGGTGCATAACTTGATTTATGAAGGAGAACGCTCTTTCTCTGTCAGCAAAGAAGTCTTCATCAACCATCTCAAATCTAGTGATGCCTTTGTTCTTTGCTTGCAGGATATCTTCTATCACTAGATGTAGATTTCTTCTTCTGTATTTAGTTCCTAGTATAGAGTTGATACAGAAGGTACATTTATGAGGGCACCCTCTACTGGTTAGAAGGGGCATTCCAAATTCCATTTGTTCTTGCATTTGTCTAAGAGATAACCTAGGAAAGGTGTCTCTAAGAAGGTTCCAATTTGGCCCAGGTGTTTTATTTATGTCTACTGGAATACCTTTCTTGACTTTGAGCTCTGGTCGTTTCCCTTCTAGTATGTCTACTAGTGCTTCCTCTCCATCTCCTGTGACTACATAGTCAATTAAAGGCTCTGCAAAGAGTTGTCTTGGGAACAAAGTAGGATGTACCCCTCCCCAGACAATAGGGGTCTTTGATACCATCCTAACTAACTTAGATATCTGTACCGCATGAGGTATCTGGGTGCTCATAACAGTCAAACCTACTAGGTCAGTAGTCTTTGTAGTGTGGATAAGCTTGGCAATGAACTGTTTAGGGTCCTTGTAATAGAGTGCGTCTATTATCTCTACTTCGTAGCCTTTCTCAATGAGGTAGCTTCCTAGGTAGAGCAAGCTAACTGGAATGTTAAAGATAGAGACTTCCTCAGTGAACCTTGGGTTTATTAGAAGAACTTTTTTCATCTTCTTATCTTACCTGTAATGTACTTTCCAAGAGATTGTATAAGATAGGCAGTACCTAGTAGGATAGATACTACATAGACAAAGAGATAGAATACAGGCCAGAATGTAGCCATGATAACTGGGTTTACATCTCCATCTAGAGCTGCTATTCCTTCTATGTTTACTTTTATAGCTACTAGTATATAGATAATTGTACCTGCAATCCAAAATCCTACTTCCATAAACTTACCCTAATATGTCCTTTCCGTCCATTATTTCTGGAGTTGGTACGTCCATAAGATTCAAGATAGTTGGGGCAAGGTCAAGGATACTCATGCTATCTATGTATCCTGTTCTGAGTATATCTTCCCCTATCCCCATGAACATTCCTGTTCTCTTATTCTCTGCCTTCCACCTACCTTCTGCAGGAGGAGAGAAGACATTTTTGAGACCTAAACCACTATTGATATGGATTCCATCTTGGTAGTCAATAACGAGGTCAGGGGCCTCATCAATGAACTCTCCCCAGTACAAATCTGTGCCCCTATATACTCCTCTAACTATATCAGGCATCATTTCTAGTTCTGATATAAGGTCCCTCTTGAGATTTTCATCGTCTCTGTCCCGTAGATAAAGGGGCCCCTGGTCACTTGCTAGGACTCTACTCTTAACCCAGTCAACTGCATTCTCTTTGGGGTTGAAGGTAGTTGCTCCTTCTTCTAGAGGAACTGTCTTGAACACCTTGTCAGGAACTACCTTCTTAAGGAAAGAAATAATGGCAGGTGACTTGATTATTCCTGCCAGCCTCTCTTGGGTTATTCCCAACTTTCTAAGGTTTACCAAAGACCCCTGCAGTTTAAGATACCCAAGATACTCTAACCAAGTGTTGATATTGAAGGTCTGCTTAATCTCATTTGACCCATGGTCAGACATTATGAGAAGATTGTACCCCTGCTTCTGTATCCATCCAACAAAGTCGTCTATGTGCCTCCATCCTGTAAGAGTAGCCTCGTCATCCCAGAGGTAGTGTTGTAGTTCGTTTATGTAGAAGGAGGTAACGTGTAGAAAATCAGGATTCATCTTTGTAACTTGGTGTTTTGTAGTTTCTAAGGTTGTCCAGATTTTCTTTACTATTTCTTCTGTAGCTTTCTCTCTATTTGTTACTATACTGTGAGTGAATCCAGGTCTGTGCCCCCAATTAAGAATAATGGTTTCTAGGTCTTTAGGATAAACGAACCCTTTGTCCATAGCATCAGGAGGACCAGAAATAAAGGTATAAGTAATCTTCTTAGGAGGGAAGGTCAAGGGGACTCCTATAATTACACACTTCTTTCCATGCCCATTGAGGTAGTCCCATATTTCCTTATGTTGGGTCTTCCTCTCTGTTGGGTAGTACACCTTGTTTTGTTCCCAGATAATGTTCTCCCAGTAGTAGATACCTATCTTACCTGGGTTCATTCCTGTTGAGTAAACCTTCCAGTTAGGAGAAGTTACAGGGGGGAGGACGCTTTGCATATCTGCCCAGCATCCCTTTTCCTTAACCTTGGCGAGGTTAGGTAACTGGTCAAGCCACTTATCCATCAATTCAAAGGAACCACCGTCTATTCCTACTACTGCTAACTTCATATCTAAATCCTTTCTAGAAAATAAGTAGTGGTACCTCTCAGGCCTGTAAATCTTACACTACTAGTTTCAATGCTCCCGGATTTCTTCCATGCCTTAGTATCTGTTATTTTCATCCTTCTTAGACCTAAAGCCCAACATATCTTTAGTACTTTTTCCCTATCAAAAGGTCTTTGGATACAAATGTACCCTCTAGAAGATTTTTCCCAAGGGGGGAGACCTCTATGGTTCCCCGCACAAGAGAAAAGTGTAGTGAATCCCTCCTTATTAAGAGCTTCAACAATAGGTCTTATGTTTGGATCCAGTAGAGGAGATTTCATTTCTTAAAGAAGTGGGTTACCACTAGTCCCTCCATGCTATCACTCTTCTGTTCTTTTTTCTCTTCTGCCACCCTGTGCGATAATTAGAGTCATTAGGCTCAGGCTTCCTACTATTGGAACTATGTTAGCAAAGAGCCTACCTACCCAGGTTGTCTTATCAGAGTTTTTAAAGAACCTTTTCTCAAGTCCATCATAATACCTAGAGGACTTGAAGTAGTATGTTAGAGTTACCTTCCCATCTTCTATCTTAGAGGGTTCTAGTTTGAAGCTTAGTAGGCTCTCAGATAGATCCGCTGATAGAGTATTGAAGAGGGAGGAGGAGACTTCTGAGGTGCCTTCATATATGTACCCATTAGACTCAATTTCCTCAAGTTCTACTAGGCGGGCTTCATCATCCTCAAATATCCAACCTAGAAGGAGGTAAAATCCTATTCCCAGGATTATTGCTATCACTATTCTTTTTACACCCATGCTATTATCCTTCCTCTCTTTCCTACCCAGGTAGTGTACCCGTATCTTTCTAGCTTGGGTATTACATCCTGCCAGAGGGGGTGGCCTTTACGATAGACCCATCCAGGAATAGAGAGGTTGGGGTGGAATTCTTTGAGGGTCATTTGCATTCCCTCAAGTGCTTCCAACTCTGCTCCATTAATGGACAAGCTAACAAAGTCAACCTTGGGAAGTTTGAGACTTTCTACCATTGAGTCAATGGTAGTGGTGGGTACTTTTTGGGCTACCTCCCCTTCTGTAAGACTTCTTGCTTGGGCCTCGTTGTGAAACCCAAAGGTGGTTCCATTACTGTCCCTCCAGGCTGCTTTGGGTACGAGAAGAATGTGAGACTTTCTGTTGTTCTCAAGATTCCTTGACATAACTTTGAGTATCTCTGGGTTGCACTCAAATGCTATTAATCTACCTTCTCCTTCCAGATGTCTTGCCATACCCATAGACCCAAAGCCAATGTATGCTCCCACGTCTAAGATTATATCGTTGGGTTTTATTCTAAACCTCTCAGTAAGAAGGAGTTTCTCTTCTGGAGTTATGCTCATATCTGATATGGTTTCAGTATGATGCCAGGAGAATCCAAGCCTGTGTCGTTGTGGATAGAGAGGTGCTATTGGAACTGCCTGGGGGTACTTATATCTAGTTATTATATCTGTAACAACTCCAAAGTACCGTAAGGGGATTTTTTTCTTTATATCTTCTCTAAGGAATCTATATGCCCTTCTATCATACTCAGTAGTGTGTCCCCCATAGAATCTCATCTCACCTATCTGGGCGCAGAAGAGACCTTTATCCCTCCAGAAGCCATCAAGGTGAATGTCAAGGAGTTCTTGGATTAAGGCAGGCCAGGTCCCCTTCATGTATTGCCACCACAGCCAGTTCTTGAACTTACTCTCAGGTATCTTGTCAAAGAGGTTCCCCTTGACACCTTTCACTCTCTCAGGGAAGGTCTTATTATCCATTGTAGAAGTCCTTTATTGCTCCGATTACTGTATCTACTTGTTTGTTCTCCATTTGAGGGAAGATAGGAAGGTTAAGAACCTCTTTGGAGAGCATCTCAGTTACGGGTAGTTTTCCTTTGTAATGCTCCAATCCAAAGCATTTCTGGAGGTGGAGAGGAATTGGCCAGTTTACTAGCGTTTCTATTCCTCTCTGGTACAGGTGTTTTACAAGCCTTTCCCTTTCTGGTACTCTTACTGTATATCCATTATAGGTATCATACCAACATCCAGGTTCCAAGAGTTCAGGAGGGTAAGGAAGTTTAACTTGCTTTACATTCTCAAGACCTTTTTGGTATCTCATGGCAACTTTCCTTCTCCGGTCAATGAAAGATGGAAGGTTAGGAAGTTTCCAGTTCAGAATAGATGCTTGAACCTCATCTAGTCTGCTGTTGTACCCTATAGTGTCGAAGTGGACTTTATCCCAGGTACCGTGATTTCTTAGGTCTCTTAAATACTCTATACGGTCCCTGTATTCAGAAGGGATTGCAATGTATCCTCCATCTCCCGCTGCTGAAAGGGTCTTAAGGGGATGGGTACTGAAACAACCTAATCCCCAACTTCCTGCCTTTTGACCTTTGAACATACTTCCTAGTGCCTGGCAGGCATCTTCTATAATGTAGAGAGCATGACTGTAAGCTATTACCCATATGCTATCCATACAGCAACATCTTCCGTTTAGATGTACAGGTAGTATAACCTTAGTTTTATCTGTTATAGCTTCCTCTACCAGGTTAGTATCCATGTTGTAACTATACTTCCTAGTATCGACTAAAACAGGAGTTGCTCCTACGTGTTTAATGGCAGCAATTGTTGCAGCAAAGGTATGGGCAACTGTAATTACTTCATCCCCAGGGCCCACCCCTAAAGCTTTAAGAGAAAGTATGAGAGCATCAGTACCGCTGTTAACTGCAACTACAGCTTCTACCTCTAAGTAGTCAGCCATTGCCTCTTCAAACTTTTCTACTTCTTTCCCAAGGATGAACCTTCCAGAAAGTAGGATGTTCTTGAACCTTTTAGAGAGCATCTTTGTATCTAGTTCTTTATATTCTTTAGGTAGGTCTATGAAAGGAACTGGGTATTTACTCATGGTCCAGTATAACTCCTACTGCTGCTATCTTATTGTTCTTGATAAGGGTGAACCTTCCAAGCTCGGGTGCGTCCTCAAACCTCTTAACAACTATCTTGCTATCTAGTTTCTTGAACTCAATCTTCCCTAGGTCATGTTTTCTAAGTGGTTTGTTATACTCTTCTTTTCCTGTTTCTGAGTCTATTCTTTTAACTATGAAGGTAACAGTCCCATTAGTTCTGGCAGTTCCACATCTTAACTCAAATTGGTCTCCCTCTTTTATCTTTCCACCACGGACGAAAATCTTACCCCATATTTTGTAGGAGGCAAAAGGAAACTTCCCTACACCTGCAACCTCCCCTCGAAGGGGGCTCCAACCTCCCAGAAGAGAGGTTTGGAGTATTCTAAGAGCGCCACCCTCGTCTATCTCTTTAACTGTTATCTCAATGTTAGAGGGGCAGAAGCAAAGGGTGTCACCTACTTTGACATTATGGTTAGCAGGACTTACTAGCATCCATTCTTTATAATACCCTTGTACCATAAGACGGAGGGGCTCTGTCTTCTCCTTCTTCTGGTCTTCTAATTTATCAAGCAGTTCTACAAGAGGAGGTCCAGTATACCAACCCATATGTGCAGACTTAGTATATACATTCTCCCCCTCACTTCCACTAATAGGAATGAAGTGTTTGATGGCACTTTCGTCTACAATAGAAGAGTCCTGTCCTATCTTCATGAAGTTGAGAGGTTTGTAGTTCTCTAGGTCCATCTTGTTACCCACTACTATAATATTGTTGATTCCTAACAACTTAAGGAGGTTTAGGTGCCTTCTGGTCTGTTCCTCTACTCCTATAGATGCATCAATGACAAGGATTGCTACCTCTGCGTGAGATGCTCCTGTTAGCATTGCCTCAATAAACTCAAGGTGTCCAGGAACGTCAATAAGAGTATGAAGGTGTCTACCTTTGAAGAATACTTCCGTGGTATCTATTGTTCTCTCTTCTCTTACCTCGTCAGCAAAAGCATCCATAAAGGAGGCAAACTCAAATTTCTTCTTGTACTCCTCTGCCATGACTTGCATCTCAGAGAGACGAGATTCAGGAAGAGCTCCAGAATCGTAGAGGAGACGTCCAATTAAGGTTGACTTGCCATGGTCAATGTGACCTGCTATGACTACATTCATTCTATCTTTCCATCCTTTAGTACTTTTATGATTGCAATTACTAGAAGAGCAGGCCAACCTAAGGCTATTGCAGAAACAATAAGAAGAGGATGTATACCCCTGGTCTTTGCCTGTAGAATAGTTTCTCTAGCCTCTGGGAATGCTAGAATTTCTACCCCCAAAAGTAGTAAGCCTACTACAAGATAGATACATATTGCTACTAAAGGTGTCACTCTCTATCTGTCTCCAAATCTGTTCCAAGCCCTTTCATGGAAGTAATAGGCGCTGAACTTTAGCATTATCTCTGCTATTGCTACCCCTATGGATACCTTTATCTCTTGGGTGAAGACGAAGACTATAAGGAGAGTTAGGAGAGATGCTACTATCCTCCAAGTAACTGCCTTCTGTATAGATTTACCTTTACTGTCCATTTACCAATACCTTCCAGTTATGTTAAAGATTACACACTTAAGCCAAGACCAGCCGTCTATCTTGTGTTCAATGGCGTTAATAACTTCCTCTGCTGACATCCCACCACCCTTGTGTTCTACTATTACCTCCTCTGTAAGGTCCCCTACCCTTTTAAGCCTTACCAGTATTAGGTTATCTAACCTCTTTAACTTCATATTACATATACCCCAAGTGTCTTAGTTTTTCCATGTTGAAGGCATTCTCCTTATCTTGTGCCCGTCCTTCTCTTTCTGCCTTCTTTGTGGTCCTTAGTTCCTCTATGACTTCATCTATAGTTGAGGCAGTTGAATCAATAGGGTCCGTACAAGGTTCACATCCAAGGGAGCGGTACCTTTTACCCTCTTCTGCAAAGTACATTGAGTTGCAGGGTAAACCCATTTCCTTTATGTAGTTCCAGACGTCAATCTCTCTCCAATGAAGAATAGGATGGATCCGGGTATGTCCCTTTGTCTCTGTATGGTAGAGATTCCACATCTCAACTGGCTGGTTTCGGTGGTCCCAATTAAACTCATCGTCCCGAGGAGAGAATACTCTTTCTTTTGCTCTTATCCCATGCTCGTCTCTTCTGATTGCAAGAATGAGAGCATCGAATCCATATTCCTTAAGACACATCTTGAGAGCATCTGTCTTAAGTTTGTTGCAGCACTCAAACTTGTTTTTCTCAGGGGACATCTTCCCAACCCATCTTGGGTTGGTTGTAACAATGAGGTCCATGTTCCATTCTTTTGCAAGTTTGTCTCTGAAGACGTACATCTCTGGGAACTTCTGTCCGGTGTCAATGTGAATGACAGGAAAAGGAATGTCGCCATGAAAGGCCTGTCTACAGAGAGAAAGCGCTGCCGTGCTGTCCTTTCCTGTGCTCCATAAGATGGCAGGTTTCTTGCAGGTAGCATAGGTTTCTCTTAGAATAAAGATACTTTTTTCTACTAGCTCATTCATCTACTTCTTCCTTCTACTTATTTTGTTTCCTATTCTAGGTATGTAGATAAGAGGCCATCCTATTATGAATGTTAAGAAGTACCCCATGACAGATATAGGGATATGACTATTAGGCAGACGATACTTGTTTAGGAAGAATTCCATTATCTTCTTCCAACCCTTAAGGAAGACTATATCTACGAAGAAGAGTAGGAGACCTATTACTAGATATACCAATAGAAGCTGTAAGTACCCATCCATTTCAAGATACCAGTTCATCTTCCTACTACCCCCCTTACCAACTTCATTGGAGTCTCCTTAACAGTTCTTAGGCCCATTCTGATTAGCTCAACCCAACCTCTCCATCCTCTCAGTTGTGCTTGTAGGATTCTGAACTTGATTAGTTCTCGGTACATTTGGTTTATTGAGAGAGACCCCTCGTAATGGATACTCTCTTGGTTAGTAAGAAGAATATCTTCTGTAAACAAGCCCTTTTCTATTCCTAGGTTCCAAATGCCAGAACCAGGATAAGCTCTGAGAGCAGCAGTTGCAATATGGGTGGGATTGCACTCTTTGATAAGGTTCCTTGTCTCTTTCAAGGTATCTTTTGTCTCTCCAGGAGAACCAACAATGATGTTGAAGACAGATTCTATCTTATGCTGTCTACAAAGTTCAAAGGCCATCTTAATGTCATCTGGGGTTTCCTTTTTATTAATGGCATCTAGAACAGTGGGACTTCCACTTTCAACTCCGAAGGCAATAAGACGGCAACCTGCAAGATTCATTAAGTTAAGGACTCTGTCATCTACTCTATCAGTTCTTGTCTGGCACTTCCAGGTTACATATGTAGACCTATTAATAAGACCTCTACATATCTCTATTGTCCTATTAGTATCTATAGTAAAGATATCATCTATGAAACTAAAGTACCTATATCCTCTATCAAACCAGTAGTCAATCTCATCCAGAACTCTCTTTACTGACTTGTATCTTATGTTCCCCCAAACTGACCTGGAGGAGCAGAAAGAACAGTTGTATGGACATCCTCTGGAGGTCTCAATTGCCATTAGAGGTTGACCTTTCCCTGGACCTTCTGTCTCTATGTACTTTGATAGGTCAAGGTCAGAGTAGTCAGGAAAAGGAAGGGTATCAAGGTCTTTTATCATCCCTGGGTCTTTCCTGGTCTTAATGCCTTCTCTACCTCTATATACAATCCCCTTTACTGTCTCTGGAGAGATAAGGAAGTCAACAAAGTTCTTTTCTCCTTCTCCTATAAGCACTACATCTACGAAGGGATAGTTGTCTAGTATTTGGGTAGCGGTGTGGGTGGCATGGACACCCCCTAGGAGAGTTAAGGCATCCGGAAATATATTCTTAGTTGCTCTTGCTACTGCTAGGGCCTTATGTCTGGCTTCGGTAAAGGTAGTAATGCCTACTACCTCAGGTTCGTATCTAAAAACCTCTGCCGCTACCTCACCTGTTTCTAGCCCTCCTGCGTCAAGAACCTTTACCTGGACCTTTCCAGGTAAGGCCTCCTTTGCAGCCGCTTTGAGAGAACACAACCCCATAGGTTGTATCATATAAGGTTCCCACCCACTGGCCATCCTAGGGTTTATCAGAAGTATTTTCTTCACTCTTCTCCTTAGAATACAATATGGTATTAATACCTAACCAGGTAAAAATACTTCCTGCAAGAATAAGAACTATCCCAAGAATAAGAAGAAGAAAGTCTAAAGGGTCTAGAGGTCTAAAGGAAAAGTAGACCTTGAAAGCCTCAAATCCCATGTAGGTTATAGGAGGACCTGCAAGAGTTACAGTTAGACCTGCAAGGGTTCTAAGAATCTTCTTCATTCTTAACCTTCTTGGAGTCTTTGGTAGGGTCAGTTAGAATTATCCAGGCAAATAATGTTATTATTCCTACTACTGGAAACATACTAAAAATAAG
>LAZR01001738.1_pt1 | contig 13472 bp, 14 predicted proteins | sample 329461 | NCBI WGS metagenome assembly LAZR01 (sample SAMN03002196, study PRJNA259156) | marine sediment metagenome | biome: sea floor; feature: Hydrothermal impacted sediments; material: marine sediment; isolation source: Loki non-amplified sample from Loki's castle hydrothermal vent sediment ...
GTTCCGTTTGACCCAGATATTGGAAAAGCTGATTTAGAGGGTAAATCACCTCTCGATTTTAATTCAAATTCAAAAGGAATTTTGTCAATAAAGTCTCTTTATGAAAAAATGAAAAAATTAAAACAAGAATTATTTGATTTATAATATATCCGAAAGGTTTAGATCTTGATCTTCCGCAATTTCTTTCCACTGTTTAATTGCTTCAAATGCATCTTCTTCATTCATCATTTCAATCGCGTACCCCGCATGTACTATCACAAATTTTCCCACTTCAGGATTTTGAATTAAAGCTATTATTACATTTTGTTTAACACCATCAAAATCAATGAGTGCAGAAGTTCCATTGATATCAATAATTTTTCCAGGTATTGCTAAACACATTTTATTCTTAAATATTTGATAATGTCTACTTTTAATAATATATTGGAATAAATAAAATTTTTGATCTCCTATAACAAGAAGCGAATGTAAAATAGCAATAAATTGAAATGTATACTTGCTTTAAGTTTTTCCGGAGTGGAAATCAATTTACATTTCGGTGCCCAATGTACCATCATCTGTGCTGAGAGGAATTGCACGTTTTTCAAATGTTCATTTATACAGTGAGGCAGGTGATATACTGCATGTATCCTTTGCATTTCTATAGGAATTGAAGTTTGGCATAATTCAAATAAGAATTGGTTGGTTTTTGATACTAATGATTTTATTTCAAGATCCAATGGATCAAAAAGAGGTTCGTTATTGAATTCATCTCTACTTTTATCTAGTTCTACTAGTAAATTAATTATATCAAAAAGGCGTCCTGTCTGATTCCCTTTAAATGATCTTTCAACTTGAAAATAATATCCGCTGTAATCATCGAAAGGAATTAATTCCGTATATTGATTATCTATTCTAATTACAGATTTTATATTTTTAAATAGATTAGATGACTCCCATGCATATATATCAAAAGTTGATTCAATATTTTCACTTTCTATGTGTATTTTAAATTTATGTTCATCTTTAAAATAACCAAAAGGAATTATAACAAAATCTAATGAATTTAATGAATTTAATGAATTTTCGTCTATAACAAAATTAAGATCATTTAATTGATGAATATGATCAATAGAATGTTTTAGTAAACCAAATTGTAGTTTACTAGAATTTGATTTATACATATGAAATATCAGTCCTTCAAATCCTTGTAAATTTAATTCCAATGAGAATTTTATTTCTTTTTTAGTAATAATTGTATTTCTAAATCTTATATTTAAAAATAAATGATCATAATCCTCAATATGAGGAAAAAACCAAGGAGCTTCACGTTTTAGATTAATTAACATCATTGCTTTTCATTTAAAATTTGTATTGTTTATTCTATATACCTATATGTTCCTTAAAATAAATATTGGAAGAATTATTTAATACACAAAAAAATAATCTAAAATTCCAATTTATAAGATAATTTTTTATTATTTAAACTTTACAATCTTAAAGATAAAAAATAAAAAAATAAGATTTTTTATAATGAGTCTTTTTTCTATAAACCAAACTTTTCTAATAACCCCGATAAGCGAGTCCGGTGAAATTTCAAACCTAATTCTTCAGGACTAAATCCCATTGCTAAAGCATATAACTCAGTTAAATAAACAACAGGCACATTGAAATCGGATTCAAATTTTTTAGCAAGATCTCTCTGTCGTGTATCAAATTGCTGAAAACATGCGGGACAATTTACGCAAATTACATCTGCGCCAGCTTTCTTGATAGAATCCATTTTTTTCTTTAAATTCTGAAGTCCATGTTCTTCATATGCATTAGTAACTGTTATACCACAGCATAAAACTTCCTCGCCATAATCTACAACCGAAGCACCAGTAGCAGATACAAGTTCCTTCAAAATAGTCGGTCTCATTGGATCATCAGATTCCATCCATTCTGCAGGACGCATATAATGACATCCTGGATGACAAGCAACTTTTAATCCGGTAAACTGTTTAGTAATAGCTCCCTTGATTTTATCGATGCCAACTTCATTTTTTAACACATCAATAAAATGTTTAACATCAATACTACCTCTAAATTCTTTCCCAATTTTCGCTAATTCTGCATTAATCTTTTCTTTTTTTAGGCTATCATATTCTAATTGATGTTTTACCCCTCTTAACGTGTTAGCACAACCATTACATAATGAAACAATATCTTTTCCTTCGGTTTCTGCTAATGAGAGATTACGCGCACCCAATACTAACCAAGCATCATTATCAAAACTTTTCATTCCAGTAGGATCTGGACAACATGAAAAAGGAGCCTGTGAAGTTTGAATTCCAAGTTTATCAAAAACTTTCCTTGAAGAGGCTTCTATAAATGGAATCCTATTCCCTATTGTACATCCTTCAAACATTTTATATTCTGTCATTTTATCTATTACCCTCGAGTTATTTTAATTTCTTTACAGCTCCTATATTTTTAAGTAGAGTTTGCACTTCAGTTATATCTGGTACTATTACTAGTGGTAAACCTAGTTGTTCTCTTCTTCTCTCAATCGCCGGTTGTGAAGGAATCGCTTTAGCATTGTCAAAAATTGCTTTAGCTTGTGAATAAACAAAATCTGGACCTTTTCCTAATGCAATGCTTTGGTTTTTTAAAAATGTAAAGATTTCTGTAAGTTCAATATTCTGAGGGCATACTTCATCGCATGTATCACATACAGTACAACCCCAAATTACTAAATCATCTCCTCCAAGCAGCAGATCCTTATAACCTAAGAGAGCAGCCAAGATATTACTCCGGGGATTATATCCAGTAGTACCGTAAAAATCAGACGTTACAGCTGTTACAGGACAATTGTCAGCACATCTATTACATTGATAGCAATATTTAATTACTTCAGACCCGATATGGTAATCCATTACCTGCTTCCTAAATTCAAAATTTGCTTCCATTTTTTTTCACTTTTTTCCTTTTAATTTGTTTCTTTTTTTTCATATTAGGCTTTAAACCCTTGCGTGGGCAGTTATATCCAATCTATAATTTTTATTGGACATTCATCCTAAGCCTACGTTCAACTTTCGAGAGTAAATCTCAGAGCCTTTTTCATCAACTACTGTGATGTGCGCGGCACATGATAGTCAGCAATCAAAACAGCGAACTATCATTTCTAAGAGATTTACCACACCTTCTGGTACATCACTCATTTTTCCATTCACATGTTTACTTTTATTTCCTATTAATTTATTTAATCCATGGATCTGGTAATTTTAAACCATCTAAAACTTTATCTTCGAAAACTTGTTTAGCTACATGCATTAATGTTTTTTCGATTCCTGCTATATTATGATTGGTTGCTACCAAGAGATTCGCTTTCTTGCAAATGCCATCTGCATCGGACCATATATGATATAATAGAATACCTCTCGGAGCTTCTACTAATCCAATTCCATCAGCTTCTCTTGGTTGAACATCTAAAGTTTTGCAATCTGGGTTGACGATATCAGGATCTTGAAGCAAGATTGCTATCATTTCAATAGATTCTACTAATTCAATTAATCTTGCCCAATGATACGCAAAGGTATGATGTGACACAGAACCTAACTTATCCCTAAAAGCTTTTAGTGCATCATCTGCTAATGGTGTTGCCATTTTATCCGCAGCATTAATCATTGCTAATGTATTTGCTCTATAAATACCATCTGGATATCCAGCTGGTTTGTAATACATATGGGTTGCATACGAATGTTTTGGGACGTGTTCTCCTAATGCATCTAAATATTTATGAAAATCATAATCAATTTTTTCTCCATCAGGAGTCACAACCCTTAGATCACCTTCATAAATATCATGAATGCCATTCTTAGTCATTCCTATATAGTATGTGGGAACAACACCTACATTTGCAACAACATCCCAATAATCCTCAATAACTTTTAACCCGATATCAACCGTTTTTTTTGTCCATTCCACTTGATCTTCGATTTGCTTAAGGAATAAGTCTCGAGCATCTTCATCCATTGCTTTCTTCATACCACCGACAATAGCGGATACAGGATGGACTGATTTACCCCCAATCTCAGCGCATAATTTTTGTCCAAAATCCATCATTTTCAACGCCATTGCACCAACATCTGGCATTTTATTAATAATATGGACAACATTTCTTAAAGCTGGATCTGCCATAGGACCTAAAAGAAAGTCTGGTGCTGCTAAAGCGTAGAAATGTAAAGTATGTGAAGCATATTGTTTCGCATTAATTAATAGTTTTCTTAATTTTAGGGCAGGTGTAGGAATTTCTACTCCCCACGCATCTTCTACTGCTTTTGTTGGAGCTAAATGATGAGGAATTGGACAAATTCCACAAATTCTTGGTGTAATTCTTGGAATATGTTCACAATAGCGTCCTTCAAGAAATTTTTCAAAGAATCTCGTTGAAGTGACGTTAAACTGAACATTTTGTACTTTCCCATCATCACCCAAAACAATTCTCAATCCACCGTGTCCTTCTAATCGTGTTATTGGCTCTACTTCTATTTCTTTTGCCATATTTTTATATACCTCCTTTTCTTGAGGCTAATGTAAATTTCTCAAAAGTTCCTATTGGATCCTTAACTTGACTAAGTAATTCTTCTCTTGATAAACTTACATTAAAACCTTTTATCACTGTATCAGCAAACCTTTCTGCCTGATTAACACCCCATTTTGTTTGTCCGTAACATCCAGAACATGGAGTATTAACCCTTATACATAATCCTCCACAGCCAGCTTTTGTAACAGGTCCCATACAGATGTATCCTTGTTCAATTAAACAATCTTCCATATTAGAAAGCTGTTCATAATCTCTTTTAACTCTTGTCATTGTTGATTTACTTCCAATGATTCTAGGACAAGTATCACAAACAGTTGAAATTTCATGGAAATCAGGATTATTCTTCAAGAAATCCATAAAATTAGATGCAATTTCTTCTGTGGTAGGTGGTAAATTTGCTAAAGGCGTTTCAAGTGTACCTCTTTTTTTGATCTGTTTCAATAAATCTCCTGCTAAATCAAATCCCGCCATTAATGGTAAATTTAAGAACAAGGTTAAGAACTCTAATAAGCTTTTTTTGTTACCAGAGCTTATTGAGTTAATGTTTTTAGACATTTCATTTAATCTCTCTGCTCGAGCAGATACCGTTTTAGAAGGCCCATAACACCCAACACAAGGATTATTATTACTGGTACATTTGAGAGAACATCCCATACTAGTAATAGGGCCAAAACACATCGTTCCGCTTTCGATTAAACACCCTTCGGTATTTAAAGAACAATCATTACAGAAGGCTAAGTCACTCATTGGAAGTGGTTTTTGTCCTAATAAAAATGCAATTGCACTGACAATCTGATCAGGTTTTGGCGGACACCCAGCCATATAAACATCTACATTGATGAATTCATCGACATTTATAACTTTTTCTTGAAATTCTGGAACATTTTCATTTGGAATCGTTGGTGTTTCATTTGTAGCAGATTCGACTTCAGTAAATTTTCTTTTTTTTAATGTTTCAATGTCCCATTGGTTAGCTAAGCCTGCAACACTTCCATAACAAGCACAAGTTCCAAAGTTTATAATAAGAGCACATTTTTCACGCATTAATTTTACATTATCGAGATCATCTTTAGTTCTTATTGCACCTTCAATAAAACCTGCTAAAATCGAACCAGGTTCTCTAGCTTTCAAGGATTTATGTTTAAAATCAACTACAGTTGGCCAGTATACAATCTCTAACGCGGGGAGAACTGACAACAATCCTAAATGTGTATTAATAAGGGATTGATGACAACCCCAACAGTCACTTAATTGCATAAATGCTACCTTTATCATTTTTTTTTCACTTTTTTTTGATAAAATTTTATTTTTGTAAAAGACTTTCAAACTCTTTTAATAAAAAAAGAATTTATGTTTAAATTTATGTAATTAGATTTTTATTTTTTAAGATAAAATATAGTTTATAATTATACACTATATTATTAAAATATTTCTGTTTTTTGAACATTTTAATAAAGATATCTTTTAAAATTAAACTTTTTGAGTTTTTTGAGCTTTTTAGTTTGTTTTTAATGATCATTTCATTATTAAAAATATTAATAATATGGAGATTTGTTTAAAATCTATTATAAAATTTATATACTACTAACTTGAAAATGATTTAATATAGGCATCAACAAAACTGCGCTCAATTTAATTCAAATATTTAATAAAATAAGTTGTTATTAAACTTCTGTTTTTAAAAATAGTTATTCTTCAAAAATATCTCCTTCAAAATTTGAATGTTTAGGCTCATGAAATTTCCAATAATGCATATTAATCCTTGTTTTAATTGTTTTTTTCTCTCGTCCTAAACGGTTTTTAGAATAACTTATCATAAAATCAAATATTAGAACTATTATTTAATTTTACTCAATTCATGTTCGAAATCTTAATAAACCTACCATTTTTGAAGAAATTGAATTACTCTAATCACTACAACTCTTTAGTAAATAAAATTTGAGCTTAGCGTAAAATCCAATGTAATCCACAAAGGATTTTAAATTTGTTTAACAATTGTTATTAATAAAATTCTTTTAAATTAAGAATCTATAAATACAACAATCATCAAAAAGAAATTATAAGAAAATCAAGTTAAAATTAAAATATCAAATCAGTTGATAAAAAACATGACAATAAGCTCGGGAAAAGATATAGAAAGTAATAACCAAAAATCATTAACTTTTAACAAAAGACCTGTTTTTTTAATACTAATTTTTACATTTACAGTCAGTTTTGATGGTACAATTGCAATTCCGATTATTTCAAATTATGCTATAGATTTAGGAGCTTCGAAAGCAATGGCAGGTTTTATTGTGGGAGTTTATTCTATAGTACATATTCCTTCCAATATTTTCCTTGGAAGGCTAGTTGACAAGTTAGGTAGAAAAGGTTTAATTTCACTTGGAATATTTTTAGATGGTTTATCAATGCTTTTGTATTCTCTAGCTCAAGACCCTTTGTTTCTCTTATTTGCGAGAGTTATTCATGGATTAGGAGGAGGTTTTGGAGGGCCTGCTACAATGGCTTATTTTTCAGATGCGACATCCCAGAGACGTAGTGGAAGGGGGATGGCACTATATGGTATTTCCATAGGTTTTTCAAATCTAATAGGGTTTATGTTAGGCGGTATGCTTGCTCAAAAAATTGGATATAGTAATTTATTCTTTTTAATAGCAATTGTATTATTTATTATGTGTTTATTTTCATTTAGTCTCCCGTCAATATATAAACCCCCTGAAGAAAGTATAACATTTAAAGAAGAATTCAAAATAGTTAAACAAACTATTTTCAGAAAATCGATGATCAGTCCTTACATTTCAACACTAACACTAATGTTTAATCTTGGAATAATAACTGCGACGTACACAATAATGTTAAAGACTGCGTTTTATACTGATGGACAAATTGGAATAATCCTTAGCATTATGGTTATTTTTTCAATTCTTGTTCATTATCCTGCTGGAATATTAAGTGACAAACTTGGCTATATTAAAGTAATGTTAATTGGCTTAATTTTAACAGCATTAGCATTTGGAATTCTTATGACATCTCTCAAATCCCCGATACCTATGATCGGAATGATCTTTTTTGGTCTAGGGCATGGAATGATTTTTCCTTCTTCAGCAAGTGTAATTAAAGATAAAACATCAGATTCTGAGAGTGGTATAGCAACTGGAATGTTCTATGCTCTGATTGTAGCTGGTGTAGCGATTGGTGCGCCTATTTCCGGCCTGGTATATCATATTTATACCGATCAAACAACATTATTATTGGGAATTGTCGCTCCTCTAATAGTCTCTGTTATTCTTATATTTCTATTAAGAAGTTCTCAAAAGAATTAGCAATAATTTATTTCAAGGTTACAAAGTAAAAATATCAATAGTTTTTATCTTTTAAATTTCTGTATCTTTTTAATCCAATGCGGATGCATATTAATAATAAATGTTTTGCTTTAATATGATCTCCAAGTTCCTTGTTTAAAACAATTCAATGTGTATAAAAAAGGCAGTTGTGGATACTCATATTCTTCTTCTGAAGACATTGTCGTGTTAAAACATAATTCTTCTTTATTGTAGTGAATAAAACTTATGACACATATCAGAACCAGATAATAGATACGAAAGGATAAAAAGCATAGAAAATTAATGTTTAATTATAGAATTATTAAAAGAAAATCGCTAATTTATTACAAAGACAACATGGAATTAAAAAAATTCAAAATTTTAGCATCAGATGGTTTAGCACAAGAGGGAATTGAGATATTAAATGAATTCAATAACTTTGACATTACCATTAAAAATAAAACTACAAAAGAAGAACTTCTTGAAATAATAGAGTATTACGATGGGATAATCGTTAGAAGTGCTACAAAAATGACTGCTGATATTATTAAAGCGGGAAAAAAATTGAGAGTTATTGTTCGAGCAGGTACGGGTTATGATAATATTAACATTGACGAGTGCAATAAACACGGGATAGTGGTAATAATAACTCCCTTGGGAAATTCCAATGCGGTCGTAGAATTAACAATAGGACATATGTTGAATTTTGCACGTCATATTTACGAGGCAAATTTTTCTATGCGTGAAGGAAAATGGAATAAAAAATCCTTAAGAGGAACTGAATTACGGGGTAAAACGATAGGAGTTATTGGATTAGGACATATCGGAGCAGCTGTTGTAAAAAGATGTCAAGTTTTTAATATGAAAGTCATAGCTTACGATAGATTTGTGCCAAAAAAAAGAGGAAGGGATTTAGGTATTAAACTAATGGATAAATTGGACGATTTACTAGTTCAATCAGATTATATCACGATACATATTCCTCTAACTGCTCAAACAAAGGATTTAATTAATTATCCTGAAATACTGAAAATGAAACCGAATGTAATTATTGTTAATGTCGCGCGAGGGGGAATTGTAAACGAGGATGCATTATATGATGCGTTGAAAAATAATAGAATTGGAGGAGCATGTATTGATGTATTTACTAAGGAGCCTATTTACGCCGAAGATGCTCCCTTTATCGGTTTAGATAATTGTATTACTACTCCCCATTTAGGTGCTAACACTATCGAAGCTCAAATTGAAGTAGCAAAATTAGCAGCTGAACGAATTGCCCAAGCTCTTAATTCTAAAATTTTTATAGATGCTGTTAATATTTCTTTTAATCTTTCTGAAGAAATGGCAGATATATATCGACCTTATATAGAATTAGGAGCTTCTTTGAGTAAATTTATTACGCAAATTAACCAATCGAAAATAGTAAGTGTCAAGATTAAATATAAGGGAGAAATATTTACAAATTTTGATCCAATTAAAGCTGTGACGTTACAATCTCTATTTGACCGTCGTTTATCAGAGATTATAACATATATTAACCTAGAAGAAATTTTAATAGAAAATGAAATTAAGGTGGATGTAGGAAAGTTTAATAAACCTATTAATTTTGAAAATTACATAAAAATTTACATTAGGACTGAGGATGGCACTTCAACCAAAATTGCGGGGACAGTTTTCTCAGAGAAACCAAAGATAGTTGAAATAAATGGATTATTTTATGATCTCGCTCCAACAAATTACATGCTTGTGCTAAGAAATAAAGATGTTCCAGGTGTTCTAGGTAAAATTGGTACTTTTTTAGGTGATAAAGGGATAAATATAGCAGGTTTACAATGTGGAAGAAAAGAAAAGGGAGATATCGCTATTTCAATAGTTACGTTAGATAATCCAGTATCTAAAGATGATCTCAACGAACTTAAAAAATTTTCAGATATTATTGATGCTTATGGAATAATACTGTAATAATTAATTCTTAATATTTTTATTTGACAAGAAAATAACTAAATCATAACTCAAGATAATTGAGATAAATGTTGAAAATATATAAGTACGCTCTTTTTTGTCTTATGGAAAAAAAGAAGATAAAAGACAAAAAAATAAAGTAAAATAAATATTAAGACGTTTTAAAGAAGAAATGCGATTTAAATTACCAAAGACTCAGAATATGAAAGATATTAGAACCTAAATGCTTTTAATTAGTAATTCTTTCTATTTACTATGAGTGAGAAAAACGGGAGCTCTAAAATTATCAGATTAGCACATGGTGCGGGTGGTGTTTTACAAGAAGAATTAATTAAATTCATTACTCAAAATATTCCCTACAAAAACGTCAATCACGGAATTGGCATCGAAGAACTAGATGATGGGGCTACAATTCCATTAAAAGCTTATGATAAAGAAATAGTAATCACGGCTGATGGGCACACAATTTTCCCGTTATTTTTTCCTGGTGGAGATTTAGGGGCTTTAAGCGTTTGCGGGACTGTTAACGACCTTATCATGATGGGTGCTGATCCTTTAGCATTGACTTCTATGATAATTATTGAAGAAGGTTTTCAATTTGATACATTAGAAAAAATAATAAATTCTCTTAATTCAACTGCAAAGGAGGCAAATATAGCAATTATTGCAGGGGATACTAAAGTTATGCCTCGCGGTTCATTAAGCGAACTAATCATCGCAACTACTGGTATAGGAATTAAGGACAAGAAAATAAAAATCTTAGATAATGGTTTAAAAGTAGGAGATAAAATAATCGTAACAGGTAGCATTGGAGATCATGGAACAGCATTAATGGCTTCAAGAGAAGGATTAAATATTTCTACAGATTTAAAATCAGATCTCTGTTTATTACTAGAAATTTATAAAGTAATTAAGGATGAAATTAATAATAATTATATTCATGCAATGAAAGATCCTACTAGAGGAGGAATTGCTGGTGCATTGAATGATTGGGCTAAAAAATCTAATGTGAGTCTCTGGTTAGATGAAGAAAAAGTTCCTATTAAAAAGCAAGTTAAAGCCATCTGCGATATGTTAGGTTTAGATCCCTATAATATTGCGAGTGAAGGAAGAGCTCTCTTGTCAGTTGTTCCGGAACAATCTGAATCAATTTTAAAAAAAATTAAAACAACACACATAGGAAAAAATGCTGAAATAATTGGGGAGGTAAAGGCTGAAAATCCTAAAAGAGTGTTATTAAAAACAATAGTAGGTGGAACTCGATTCGTAGATATGCCTTTAGGAGAACCTATTCCTAGAATTTGTTAATATAAGTGAATAAATAGTACAAAATATAAAATGAACATTCCTGGAATCAATATTTTAAGGAGTAAAAAATTTACAAATAAACTTGTACATGCAATTGATAAATTTATTGATGAAATAGATAGAACTGTTAAGTTTATGCATGTATGTGGAACTCATGAACATACAATTTCAAAATATGGATTAAGAGCCCTCTTACCTAAAAAAATAGAAATATTATCTGGTCCAGGGTGTCCAGTTTGCATATGCCCTGCTGCTGATATTGATAAAGCAGTTGAGCTTGGAAAACGGGATGATACAATTATAACTACGTTTGGGGATATGACACGTGTTCCAGCAACAAACATCTCACTCGCCGAACTTAAAGCCAAAGGCGCTGATGTTAGAATTGTTTATGGTCCTAATGATGCAATTAAAATTGCGAAAAATAATCCAAATAAAGAGATAATATTCTTTGCTATTGGGTTTGAAACCACTGTTCCCTTAATTGGTTATGAACTTCAATCTGCTCCACCTTCAAACTTTTCAGTGATTTGTGCTCTTAAGTTAATACCAGCTGCTTTAGAACTTTTAATGAGTCAATCACAGTTACAAATAGACGGGTTCATTTCACCAGGTCATGTTTCGACGATCATCGGTTTACAGCCATATGAAATCTTTTCCCAAGGATACAAGATTCCTAATGTAATTTCAGGCTTTGAGCCTAATGATGTAATGCTTTCAATATTAATTCTCTTAAAACAGGTAAAAGAGAAAAAATATGATACAATAAATGAATATTCTAGAATTGTGAGACCCAAAGGAAACATCCTCGCCCAAAAAATAATCGAAGATGTTTTTGAATCTGTTTCATCTCCATGGAGAGGAATAGGGAGAATATTAGATGGTGGATTAGATATTAAAGATAAATATAAAGAATTCGATGCTGAAAAAAAATTTGATATTAAGATCGAGAAATCTCAAGATATACCACCAGGATGTTCTTGTCATTTAATAATGGTAGGAAAACTTTACCCTTATGAATGTGAATTATTCAGAGAAGAATGCACTCCAATTAATCCAATTGGTCCTTGCATGGTTTCGCAAGAAGGAACTTGTAGTATATATTATAAATATTATAGTGATAAAAATTCCTAATAAGACCAAGGAAATGTTTTATCATACATTTCTGCATCCCAATAATCAGTAACGGGAAAATTACTACGGAAACCTGCTTTAAAATTTTTATTATAATAGGTTTTTACATGTCGACCCCATACAATTTTATCAAAATCAACCCTTGTTGCTCTTTGTGAGTTGACATTTTCTTTGTATTTTTTTGTACTATATTCAATACTACACTTCCAAAAGTAGGTGTTTTCTTTCATAAATAATACTTTTTCCCCTTTATCTTGTTCAATCCATGAAACAAAACATATGTCATCTTTACTTTTCAAACAATTTGTTAAATATTCTAATCTAGTTTCGAATCCACCTTCACTAGAAGCCCAATATCCACCCCAATAACTTGTAAGAACAATAATAATCTACCCTTTTAATTCATTCACAGTGGGCCATTTAAAATTATCTTTTCTAAAATGTTTATAAGTATATAATCGATTTGATGAAAATGAATCAATAATGATGTTGTTTAATTTTTTAATTCCATATAGCTCATCTGGCTTGTTATTTGAATCTACTAAACTTTCTTTTAATTCTATAAAGAGCGTTATAGGAGCATGATTATTATTTTGATCATTAGACCAATTTTCTATAACTTTTAACCAGTTCGATAACATTAAATCATTTGGATTACCATTACCATTAAAAGCTACATCATAACTCTTTTTTAGATGATAAACCTCAAAATCTCCAATTTCTTGTATTTTGTCATCATGGATATCATATTCAAGTCCTCTTAAACCAAAATTAAGTTGCTGTCTAATGGACATTCCATAAGAATTGTGACTTGTTTTGAAAAATGCTTTATTATATGGAATGTCCCACTTTAAATTATTTTTCTCCATTTAAGATGCCCTTTTTAATATTATTATACTAATTATAAGTTATAGAATTTTATTTCTTAAATAAATTAATAAAAGATTAGTTTTTTTTTGCTTGTTTATTATTAAATTAAACTAATTAGGAATTAATTTTTTTTTAAGATTTTTTCTTGAACGATACAAGAATATTTGAAATTAACATTTCTGGAATTGTACAAGGAGTAGGCTTTCGACCCTTTCTTTATAATTTAGCAAGAAAACTGAATATAAAGGGCCAAATTTTAAATCGTGGAAATGCTGGTGTCCGGTTAGTTTTACAAGGAAAGCCTGAGG
>LAZR01001739.1_pt1 | contig 13470 bp, 11 predicted proteins | sample 329461 | NCBI WGS metagenome assembly LAZR01 (sample SAMN03002196, study PRJNA259156) | marine sediment metagenome | biome: sea floor; feature: Hydrothermal impacted sediments; material: marine sediment; isolation source: Loki non-amplified sample from Loki's castle hydrothermal vent sediment ...
CTCAATTACTCCGGACATTCGAGCTAGCTTAAAGCTATTTAGAGATATCGCTGCAATCAAAGATGCCGGTCCCAGTGAGAGCAGCGCAAGCAATTTAAACTTCAGCATGTCTTTTCTAAAAACCAATACCGTCATGTAGGCGACAAAACCTATAAGCGCGATGGCCACGATTAGTGTCGCAAACTTATAGTAAAACATCGGAAACCGTGGCTTTATCCAACCAAAATTCGACCAGAAAGAAATTATGAATTTTTTGCTAAATTCGGTGCTAAAAACATATGAAAAGATCGACATGTTCTGGAACGTGCTGCTATCAAGAGTTCGAAACCTGTATATAGGTTGAAGTGCACCATAAAGCACTACATTTCTGATATAAATCATAGCCGAGATGAAAATCGGCATGATGACACTAACTGTCGATGCCAGTACGTTTTTGCTCATCGTGCCTCTGAGAAAGATAAAAGCCAGTATCATCAGCGGCAGAGCTATAATAAAAAAGAATTTGGTCAACAAGCCTAGCCCGACCACCACGCCCAAGCTAACAGCCATTCTCACATCCAATCCTTTTTTGGCACTTTTTATAAACAAGTAAATGAATACGGCGAATAAAAAGTTGGCAAGCGAATCGTTATTAATAATAGTGCTCACGTGAGCAAACATCGGGTTCAGAGCAACAAAAGCCGTCGCGCCATAAGCTGCGTAAGATTTTTCGGAGAACAATAAAGAAAAACCCAGGTATGTGAACAAGACGACGCCCAAACCAAAAAGAGCGCTCATCATCCTTAGCAAAAATATACTGTTGAGCAATGAACCATTCTTAAAAGGCCAGGTAATAACCGCTCCCAAAATGTAGTAAAGAGGCGGGTGTTGGACTATTTGGTTTCTTTGTGCCGTTATAGCGGGCGTTTCCTCGTTAAGCGCCCCTTGATCAAAATGCTCTATTTTGCCTGTAAAATTTTCGGTTGTATCAAGATGTTTTTTCCCGGCATATGGGTTCTTTTCTCTGGTATAAGGATTGAAGTAGAAACTGTTAAGGAACTTCTTACTTTATTGCAAAGCGTTACCTCGCCCAGAACCGGTAAGCTTTTCTCAATCTGCAGAGAATGAATATAGTCATAATGCTGAGGCTCATCAGGCCCTTGCCAGGGCGGCACATAATAAGCATATATAAAAGCCCTCGCCAAAAACAGCGCCAGTAATAGCCAGATAAATAAAGGAAGACGTTTATATAACTTAGTCATCATCTTTCCTCCGGATGCTTGCAGTAATGATCATGCCTAGAACCAAAAACAAGGAGCTAAAGCTGACCAAAAGGCCGTTTCTAAAAGAGGTCGGTTGATATTTGAGTTCTAACCGGTGATCCCCCTTGTTTAGAGCAACCGCCCTAAACGTAGTGTTAGCTATGTAGAGAGGCGCCTTTTTGCCGTCGATATAAGCGTTCCATCCCGGATAATAATTGTCAGACACCACGATCATTTTCTTTTTATTAAGACTTACATCTATTTCGATATTGTTAGGCTTGTAGCTTTTTATCTCAGTTTTTTCAGTTGAGCTTTTGCTAATATTTGAACTCCCCGTATAAAGCGGCTCCTTGTTTAATATGACTTGTTTTCTAAGATCTATTTTTTTCTCTTCCAACCGCGTTAATGCCTCTTCGTCGTCCTTTATCACCAGATGAGCATCGACAGCATATGCTCTGGGAAAAGCTTTCTTATTCTCATAAACCTTCAGGTTCTTGTATTTAAACACCTGTTTGAACTTCAAAAGCGGCCTTTGGTATTGGAGAAAAAACACTAAGTCCCCCGCTTGATCTTTTCCGTTACTAAGATGTTTACCGCCTGAATATTGGTCAAATGTAGAAATATAAATCGCTGTTCTAAATTCTTTTGGCACATCAGAACCCTCGATAGTAAGTTTGTATCTCTTATTCTTTGAATCCGGTATAGGCTTAAAGTCAACAAAATAGTAGCTATTGTCTCTAAAATAGGCCGCCTTCACTTTCTTTGAGCGTATGACCTTTCCCTCGCTATCTGTTATCTTAAAGTCCAGAGAGGTCGGGTTCTGAGTCCTCTTGAAAGTTCCGACAAGCACTCCGATGCCTGCTAATTTGTCTTTTCCGGCAACAAAAGTCTGAGCTTGCGATTGTCCTTTGTAGACTTCCGAAAAACCGTTTGAACTAATTAAGCGCTCCGGCAAAGTATTTTCCACCGGTATTTCAGAGATAATATATTTTACGTTTAGAAAATCGATAAGATCCGAATCTATTCTATTAGGCAAAATAAAGTTAGGCAGTTGCGGCGGCTTGTCCTTATCATTTATCAGTTTTGAGAATTCATAAAATCGTTTGGATATCAAAGCATCGCGGCCGCGCAGATCCTGGACTCCGTATGGCATCAAACTGTTAGGCAGCATCGTATCAACAAGCGGTAGCACTCTCTTTACAGATTTGTCTTTATTTATGAAATCCGTAACAGCCGTCTTTGGATAGGCATACTCAGTTTTGACGTAGCTGTTTAGCTTTATGCCGAACATAAACATGTCAACTACAAGCAGCAACACTAGCAGCCATTTAAGCTGTGCTACGCCTTTTTTAACATAGACGCCAAGCATGGCCAAAAACGGAAGCGAGAGTAAGAAATATTGACTTTTATAGACGCTCCAGACAGTGGGTTGAAGCTTGTAAAAAGTTAGAGCCATAGCGCCCACAAAAATCGCACCCAAGACTACGAAACGACCTTTTCTTTTGTCGTCTTTAAAGAAAGCGTCGAAACCGAATGCTCCGATAGTAGATAAAGCGAAGGTCAAAATAAAAATATATCGCTGTGTCGGTTGCATAGCGACCAATGGCAGTTTAGCTAATAATGACTGAGGCCAGAGACTATAGATCATGACCGTCGAAAATAACGCCAGTGCAATAAACGGCCAGACCTTCTTCAACTTATTAACAAAAGCGAGGGCCCAAAAGCTAAAAAGTAGAGGCAGGATCCCGACATACGCACTTACTTCATTGAAGTTAGCAGGTCCTTTATATAAGCCGTCTTTTAAATGGCCGTAAAAATTAGGAAAGAATAAAAGCACCAAGTTACCGGGGCCCAGCCCCAGTTTTAGGTAGTCAGTTGCGCTTCTTTGCCCGTATTGATAACTCTCTTTCATCATCTCGTAGCCGGGAATTATCAAAGCGGCTCCTAACCCCAGGCCAAGGATGACGCCGCCCAGAACATATAAACCAAATTTAGTTTTTAGCTTGTCCAAACTAAATAACCTAATCGCCGTATATAAAGCGACAATCATCATCACCTGGACCATTGTCCCGGGATGACCGGCCAAAACAGCAGCCCCGATGGCAAGAGCAACAAAGGCTGTTCTTTTAATATTCGGTTGCTCAAATAAGTGCTCGATAGTGAATAATATAAGTGGCAGCCAGACAGCGACCCTGGTCTGAGGCCAGTTCAACCACACAACGAAAAAAGCACTGAACGCATAACTAACGGCGCCGAAGATAGATGCTTCTCTGCTTAAATTAAGTTTTCGCAAGAAAAGATAGCTAAAGCTAAGCGCCATAAAGACCTTAAAAAACACTTGAATATTCAAAGCTATCGGCGTTTCAAAAAAATAAAAAACAATATTTTCAATTGCTAATGCGCCGGATTGCCAGTTGGCGAGCAACGGAGCGCCAGCCAATATCAGCGGATTCCACAAGGGTAGCGCTCCGGTCGTCATTGACTGAGAAAGATAGGTGTACCAGGGATAGAAAGCTGTTACGGCATCGCCTAATAACGGATTATTTATCGGTAGAACGTCTTTTATAACTTTAGCGTCACTTAAAAACCAGGGCGGCCATTGATAAAGCAGGTCTCCGGGAAAAAATGTTTTTCCAAGGAATATGGGAAACAAAAATATCGCTGTCAGACCAAAAAAAAGGGCTAGTACCCAGGAAGATTTAAAACGACTGTTATTATTACTTGTTACCATTTAATAAGTGTATTTTTTTCGTCAATAAGAAGCAATGCCGGTTAGACTCTTCTCTTAACATAATGAATACTTTTCCTGACCGCTTCCTTTAAGCCATAGCTTTTATAAGCATGCCTGAACTTACCCATATAACCATTAGAATTCGTGTTATTTCCATCTTTTGCTTTCGGAATAACAAGATCGTCCTTTAAATCACTAACATTATCAGCTGCTCTGTTAGGGAGACGACATAACTCCATGAGTGGATCAACAGCTTTTTCCCAGGTAAAACTATCTTTTATTTTAGAGATATTAGCCTTACTTTGATAATAAACAGTCTCGTCTGAAGCCAGCTTTAAGATTGCATCCGCAAGTCCCTTTACGTCCTGCTCGGCCACCGTAAGTCCAAGTCCTTCATCTTCTACCAATTGGCTGATGGCATCTCCCCTGGTGCAAATTATCGGAAGCTCTGCCCAAAGACAATCGAGCATTCGCGTCCTGTAAGAAAAGCGGGTCTCGATATGATCAAAATGAGTGCTGACCCCTATGTCCGCTTCCAACAGATAATCGGCTCTCTGCTCATAAGGCACCCAATCGTAATTAAAGAACACCGTGTTACCATACAAATCCAGTTTTTTTGCAAGGTCAACGGCCTGTGTTGCCATAGCCATCTCCGGAACGTTGGGATTGGGATGCTTCACGCCCATAAAGACAAGTTTAATATCCGGTCTTTCCTGCTTGATGAGCGCAAAAGCCCTTATTAAAGATAACGGGTCAAACCAGTTGTAAATTCCTCCGCCCCACAAAACTACTTTGTCTTTTTCGCCGATTCCGTCTATGATCCCTTTCATCACATTTGAAGTCTTACGCGGTGCAACGTCAGGTATACCAAACGGCACAACATCGACCAAGTTCCTTAAAGTCACATCACTATCATATGTTTGCGGATTGACCCGACCAAGAGCCGTCAATATGCCGACCCAAAAATCTCGCTGCTTTTCGCTAGCGCAAATAAAATAATCACCATGCTCTAGCTGATAGCGCATTGCTTGTAGGCTAAGACCGCATTCAGTAAAACGTCTTTCGAGATCTAATCCCTTATGCTGCTCAAGAAGAGACAAAACAAACGGATCATAAATGTCTATCACAAGCACTTTGCCCAGATCTTTTAAAAACGGACTTGCCGCCAATATCAATCCCTGACATACAATGACATCAGCTTCATTTGCCAGTTCTTTTAGCTCTCTTGGCCATTTGTATGTTTTTACATCAAATAGCGAGTGCTCTTTCGGATCGTCGTTAGGAACAGCCAGTGTTACTTCGTTCTCCTTAGATAAAACATTGGCTATCTCCCAGCACCTGATACCCGGTCCCGCCATCTGCTCCGCTACAACTTCGTGAGTGATTATAAGAACCTTGTTTCTCTTTGGCTTTAGAAATACGTCATAGACACCAAGGGAATGCTGTACATCCATTTGCGCATCCTGATACTCTTTGCCGGAAAAAATACTGAAAAATATTTCGCCAAAAAGTTTGAATAAAGACTCATCGCTGCGTTTTCTCAGTGCCTGTATTTTTTCTCTTTTTTCTTTTAGCTTTGGAAGGCTTGCTGTAAAATCATCGACTGCCAGCATATAACTTAATGCTTTTTTAGGCACTTTAACATCGTTACTTTTGTCACCTGTGTTGTTCGTGAGACGGTAGGTCTCTTTGTCTATACCGAAGTTTAGATAAGCTCGCTTATTTAGTAAGAGTAGCGCCGCTGCTAAAACTTTATCGAGTACTTCTTTGCTGTAGTTTTTATAGAGCGAAAACAGAGCATTTCGCTCATATAGTAATTGTAATTTTTCTTGACCAAATGCAGATGAAGTGCCGTGATGCTTATGATATGCAATAGATGTCGGAATAAAACGGACCCTATAACCTGCTATCCATAGCCGCCAGCCAAAATCCACATCTTCATAAAACGCAAAATAGTCTTCATCAAAGCCATCAACCTTCAAGAACACTTCTCTGTCCACCAACATCGACCCGCCGTTTACAAAAAGCATGTCTTTTGGCTTGTTGTACTCGCCTTTTCTAAGAACTTTTTCGAAATCTATTTGAAAGCCGCGGCCCTCAAAATTCATCATTCCCAGAACAAAATCAATCTTTTTGCCTTTCCAATCCAGAACTTTTGACCCCGTGCAAACCAGATCCGGCTCCTGCAAAATAGGCTTGACCAGCTCGATCAACCATTTCTTGTCTACTTTCATATCATTGTTAAGAAGAGCTACGTACTCGCCCTCAGCTGCTTCAACGCCTTGATTTACCGCTTTAGCAAATCCGAGATTGTCTTCATTTTGAATAAGTTTTACTTCGGCGTATTTTTTCTTGAGAAGATCGAGAGAATTATCCTTACTATTGTTATCAACCAGAACAACTTGTACCTTGTCTTGAGGATAGTCAAGCTGTTTAAGCGAATCCAAACAAGTCGTCAAATGCTTTGCGCCGTTTAAATTAACCAATATTATTGACACCAGGGGCAAATTTTTATTTATCACTTTATCCTCATTGCTTTTCTTATATCCTTAATTACCGTTCTCATTTTCTGATTTGCTTTTTTTTAGCTTTTTCACCGATGAATAAAGCTTGTAAGGTACTGTTTGCTGCACTTTTGCAGCCCAACGCTCAAGATCCTGGATTCGATTATCGCGGTCGTTTATTATCTTTTCCTGGTTACTGATATGAACGTCTTTTTCTTTTAGAATATCGTGGGTTTTTTCAAGCTCTTTTGTAAGACCTTCCATCTGGTTTTTATGTTGCAGATCAAAAAGCGACATAAGCATGGAAAAAGTATCAAACGATTTTACCTCTTCCTTACTTCCGTTACTGCTCGGTGCAAATCTTTTTTCGACTTTGCTCAAGATATTTTTAGTTTGCTTGCTAGCAACTAAGACTTTTCGATAACTCGGTTCCTTATGATCTAGCTCGTAATAGTTAGTGTTATAAAACTTGTCTATCATCGCATTAAGCTGCTGCGCGTCAGGCAAAGACTGAATATATATCTTTGCTATCTGAAGAGGCAACCAGTTAAAAAGGTAGCCACTGGGTATGATCGATGGCTTCATTCCCTTCTTTTCGAAAATCTTTTTTATCTCGTCAAGTTCCGGTAACCCGTGCTGAAGATGCTCGCCTAAGACTGTTAGGGGCGCGTTAAATGTCTTGTTGTAAAACTCATACGTTATCTCTTCTGCAAGCTTGATGTTTTCATTGTGAAAAGGACAGATGAGCACGACATAATTCTTGCTCACCCTCATCATCTCGTTCAAAAATTTCTCACGGTTGCCGGGCGGTACGTGTTCTAACGCATCCAGGCTGCAGACAAAATCAAAACTGTCGTCTTCGAACGGGAGATTGGAACCGTCGGTCTGAATATAATTTGGTGTATCGCACGGTAAAATATCAACAATGGTAGCGTCGTCTTTTGTTAAGAACTCTTTTATTATGCCGGGGTGACCACCGACATCGAGCACTTTTAACGGCTTTTTGTCACGTGCAAGATCAGCGATCTCCTGAACATCACGATACCTTTGATACTGGTCAAATGGCAGCTCAATAAGCTTTGTCTTAGTGGTCATTGTTTGACTTTCCACTGTGCCGGCACATGCACGACACCATAAGTCTCTTTAATTGGCCCGTCGATAATTTCAAAAGTATACATTTCTTCGTGATGATCGTATGGATGCAAACAGCTATGATCGTAAATAGCCGCTGAGCATAAGTATCTGCCCTTTAAAAAAGGCACTGCTTCTATACGATACTCAACCTCACCTTCTCCTTCAATATATTTAATCTCTTCCCCGGACAAACGAGTATTAGGCCCGCTTAAGTGCAAACCATCATTACTATGTACGGCAAACCCAAAAACCGGCTTTTCTATCTTTTTATCAGCCTTGTATCCTATTTTAACAATTAACGGCTCACCAGTCTTGAAAACGCTTTTTTGTTTTCCATCAGCTGTTTTGAACTCGACTCCTGTAATCACAGCTTCGCCGCTTCCCCACCGTGAGCCTAGCTTGCCTTGTTGTTTAGCTCTATCATCAGCCAGCTCTTCTTCGGTTACATTTACGTTCTTTAAATAAGCATCAATGACTTTGCCGGCTTTTCCGGAAGCTCTCAGCTTTCCTTTGTGGAGCCAAACAGCCTCGTCGCAAAGGGTCCTTAACTCCTCAAGCGCATGTGAGACAATTATAATGGTTTTCTTTTGCCTTTTAAACTCGAGAATCTTTTCGTTGCACTTGCGTTGAAAGTGTTCGTCTCCGACGGCTAATACTTCGTCTATCAACAATATGTCCGGATTAACATTTATAGCCACTGCAAAACCAAGCCTTACAAACATTCCCGAGGAATAATGCTTGACCGGTGTGTCAATAAACTCTTCTATTTCTGAAAAATCAACGATCGGCTTAAATTTTTCATCGACTTCCTTTTTCTTTAGACCAAGTATAGAAGCATTGAGATAGACATTTTCGCGACCGGTAAGTTCTGGATGAAAACCGGCACCGAGCTCAAGTAATCCCGACGCTTTTCCGTTAATATCGGCTGTTCCCTTGGTCGGCTTATAGACCTTGGTCAAGATCTTAAGCAAAGTACTTTTGCCCGAACCGTTTTCGCCAACAATGCCCACCGTTGTGCCTTTTTTTACGTTAAATGAAACATCGTTTAAAGCCCAAAAAGTTTTATACTCTATTTTTTTTGGCCCTCTTAAAACCGCTTCTTTAAAACTTCTGCTTCTATCAGTGTGCAAGCGAAATGACTTGGAAACATTCTCGACATTTATCGCATTTTCCACTGCAACTTCTTCAGGTCTATTTTTTTTCTCAGTAAAAAGATTATTTGCCATATTTCAGTCTTCAGTCATTAATTAAAGATTTTTGCATTTTTGATTCTTAATGTTTCATTGTTCTCATACTTCACTAGCAATATTTTCTTCCTTTGCCTTAAAAATAGCCAGAGAACCAAGAAAAAAGAGAATAGCAAATGCTAGCCACCCGGCCATACTTACAAGAGCGGGCATTCTTCCGAAATAAAAGACATCCTGATACATCATTATTATGCTAGCCATCGGATTAAGCTTATACGCAAATATCAGCCAGGGGATCTTAGAAGAAAAAGCCTCCACCATATTAAAAGGATAGATAATCGGATTGGCAAAAAACCATATGACAAGAACAAAGGAGATAAGGTGCTTTGTATCGCGAAAATAAACATTGCTAAGCGATAATAAAGCGCTCAACCCTAAGACAAACAAGGTCTCGATCAAGATTATTATTATTAAAAACGGGATCTGGATGTAAAAATAAATCCCAAGAACCGACAAAAACGAAAACAGGACTACAAGTTCAAAGCCAAAGTTAACAAGGTTCGCGAAAACCGCAGAAAAAGGGATTACCTCGCGTGGAAAATAGATCTTTTTCACTAGTGTTCCCGAATCGACTAAAGAGCCTACTGACTGCGCAAGAGAGTTGGCTAAATAGTTCCAGGCTAGTAAACCGGTCAACAAGTAAGCAGAGAAGCTTTTGATGTCGCCCATGCCTGCGGGAACACCTCGGTCCATATTAAATAACTTTCCAAATATGATCGAATATACAACAACCAAAACAAGGGGATTTATGAACGACCATAAAAAACCAAAGATACTTCTCTTGTATTTTACTTTCAGCTCTTTTTTGACCAAGTTTGAAAGCAGGTCACGATGCGCATAAAGCTCTTTTAACTTATTTATCATCTGTGCCTTCAAAATAGCTTTTTATTGCTTCTTTCCAGGGACGCATGGGCGATATACCAACAGAGCTAAGCTTTTCATTAGCCAGCACTGAATAAGCCGGCCTCTTTGCAGGCCGTGGAAATTCTTCCGTATCGCATGGTTCCAGCTTAGCATCTATACCGCTTAAACGAAGTAATTCTTTTGCGAATTCATACCACGTACAACTTCCGGAGTTGGTGACATGATAAGTCCCGTATTCGCCATTTTCGACGATCTCTTTTATCTTCTGCGCCAAATCCAACGTATACGTGGGTGAGCCTCTTTGATCATCTACCACTTTTAACTCGCCCTTTTCCTTGGCGACCTTTTGAATTGTCTTTACGAAGTTCGAGCCTCCGTGGCCGTAAAGCCAGGCAGTTCTTGTTATATAGTATTTGTCCGTAACAGACGTTAGCGCTTGTTCTCCCTCCAGTTTTGAGCGTCCATAGGCCCCTTCGGGATTAACAGCATCAGATTCTAAATACGGTTTGTCGCTTGTTCCGTCAAAAACATAGTCCGTGCTAACATAAAGCACTTGTGCCCCATTCAAGGCCGCGGCCTTTGCCAGGTTGCCTGAAGCCAACGCGTTTACCTTAAATGCCGCTTCAAGATCGCTCTCGCACCCGTCTACGTTTGTATATGCCGCTGCGTTTATTATGATCTTGGGATTGAATTCTTTAACGGTGTTCTTTACAGCATCGAGATCTGTAATATCCAGCTCGTCGATATCATATGCAGCTACCTCATTGTTGTTTGAGAAAACCTTAGTTAGGTCCTGGCCAAGTTGTCCTTTGGCCCCTGTAATCAAAACTCTCATAGATTAATTGGCAATTACTTTCGTCTCAGGTTCAACGATCTCGACCCAAATCTGTCCGGCCGCCAATTTCACCTCTTTGTCCTGTTCATCGGTAATAGATATCTGGGTATCGGCCGCTTCTTTGCGCCACTTTATATCCATAAAATTGCCGTTTCTAAAAAGGTAACCATGGCCTTCTCCAATTATATCAATATTGAGAGTTTCGCCCTCAAGCGTTGAAGTATCGGCTCTTAGGACAATGATATTACCCGGTGTGATCTGCTTGCTATTATTGGCGTCAGTGTGTTTTATGCCTCCATTGAACCGCTTATATTTCTTGCTTTTTGGATCATATTTATACTTGACCTCATAAGCCGCGGATGAAAATTCAATTTTTATATTTTCGGCTTTTTTGCCTTTTAGTTTTTTCTTGGTCATTTTAAAACTGTCATAAGCGATATCGTTAAAACCTGCTTTTTCTGATTCTTTGCGAAGTTTTTCAGTGCTCGTAAATAGATTATGAGGAGCTTTTTTACCGCTTTGCCTCCAATAAGCCGCCGAATATCTAAACTGGTCCAGATCATCCACATCGTATTCTCTTACTTTTTGAAGACCGACTTTTGAGCCACCAGCATGAGCATAAACGGCATCAAAGCCTTTTACGACAGCAACGTAGTAGGGACGAGCGCTGCGCACAGGACCGATGCTTTTAACATCATTATGGTTAAATATCGCCACAAACCTGGTGATGCCGCCTTCAGCCAGAGCTTCGAAAACAATACAAGCTTCAGACAAACCACTTTGGGGACGAATTGTAGAGTAGTTTTCGATCATCACAGCTAACGGTTTACGATCAATATTATCTTCATCTGCCGGCAATCCATCGATTTTACAAAAAGCTTTGGACCCGCCACCGGCAATACGCTTTGTGATGTTTTTAATTACTTTATTGTTTTGACCAAATAGCACGAAAGCTACAATGGCGATTGCTACGACCAAGGCACCAATAGATGATGCCAGCACCCATTTCTTTTGCATTCCTTACTCCTTGTGATTCTTGATTTTTTGCCACCACTCGGTGTTTTCCTTATACCAATCAATTGTGCGACTTAAGCTTTTCTTGAAATCTTCATCCGGTTGCCAGCCAAGCTCTTTCATCTTGTTTACATCTATTGCATATCGAAAATCGTGGCCAAGGCGATCGTCTACGTAAGTTATTAGATCTTCTGATTTGCCAAGCGCCTCTAAAACCCACTTCGTAATATCTATATTTTCCTGCTGATTTCCGGCTCCGATATTGTATATCTCGCCTGCTTTTCCATTATGAAGAACCGCATCTATGCCGCGACAGTTGTCTTCAACATACAACCAATCACGTTGATTTCGTCCGTCACCATAAACGGGAACGGATTTATCTTCTAAAACATTTGTGACAAATAAAGGGATCAGCTTCTCAGGATACTGATACGGGCCAAAATTGTTTGAACTTCTGGTCACCATAACATCGTAGTTATGTGTTGTGTAATAAGATAGCGCCACCAGATCTCCGCCTGCTTTGCTTGCCGAATATGCACTTGAAGGCTCAAGCTTGTCATCTTCTTTGAAATCGCCCGTTTCTCTGCTGCCGTAGACCTCATCGGTTCCGATCTGAATAAAGCGATCAACACCATTTAACCTGGCAGTGTTTATCATATTATTTACGCCGACTACATTTGTCAGCACAAACTCATCGGGATTAGTGATGGAGCGATCTACATGGCTTTCAGCCGCAAAATTAATAATTGCGTCATGACCGGGGATAAGCTCAGCCGCTAAAGAAGCATCGCATATATCTCCTTTTACAAACTCATAATTGGGATTCGACTCCAAATCTTTCAAATTGTCGGGATTTCCGGCATAGGTTAATTTGTCTAAATTAGTGATCTTATAATCGGGATGCTCTTTAAGCATATAGCGAACAAAATTGCTACCTATAAAGCCACAACCTCCGGTTACCAATACTCTCAACAAAAACCTCCGATGCTCCAGATAATATAATTAAAATGTCTTAATCATTTTAGACTTGCCTATGCGATATAGCAAGAGCTAAAGGGCCATTTATTAAGTTTTCAAAAACGCAATTAAGTCCTTTTTGGCAGTAAAATGTTAAAATAAGCATATGTTTTACGAAGAAGTCCTACGCAAACTAAACAAAGAAGAAATTCGATACCTTGTAGTAGGAGGTATTGCCCTAAATTTGCATGGTGTTCCGCGAACTACAATGGACTTAGACCTAATGGTCGATCTTAGCAAGAAAAACTTATCTAAACTCACGAATGTTCTCAAAAGCCTAGGGTATGAACCTAAAACGCCAAATAAAGCAGCTGATCTGCTAGATGAAGAAAAAAGAAAAATGTGGATAAGGGACAAAAATATGCTGGCTTTTTGTTTTATTGACCCAAAGAAACCCTATAAACAGGTAGATATCTTTATAGATAACCCGATTGATTTCGAAAAAGCCGATCAGGCAAGGAATGATATCAATGCCGAGGGACTCGTACTGCCGCTGATCTCTTTAGACAATCTTATACAATTAAAAGAGAAAAGCTCTAGAAAACAAGATATCTCAGACGTTGAGGCTTTGAAACAAATAAAAGAAATAGAAAATAATGAGTAAAACAATGCTAAAAGGTGGATTTTACCACCACCACACAAAAGAAGAATTGATAGAATACAAAAAGTTATCGCCCACTCAAAAACTTGACTGGCTGGAAGAAATTAACAGTTTCCTTTACAAAAACGTATCTAAACAAAAAAGGGATTTGTGGACTAAATTCAGAAAAGGCGAGATCTAATAATTTCTTGATTAATTATTAATGTCTGACGTCTAATATCTGACATCTGTCTTTTTATCTGTTTTGAATTGTCCAATCGAAGCCTATAGTCGGGTCATCGA
>LAZR01001740.1_pt1 | contig 13462 bp, 13 predicted proteins | sample 329461 | NCBI WGS metagenome assembly LAZR01 (sample SAMN03002196, study PRJNA259156) | marine sediment metagenome | biome: sea floor; feature: Hydrothermal impacted sediments; material: marine sediment; isolation source: Loki non-amplified sample from Loki's castle hydrothermal vent sediment ...
TGACAGATGTCAGTGGCTATGAAGCAACTTATGCTTTAGGCACAGCCGCTGACCAAGAATATGAAGGCTATCATGGAATCACTTTTCCTGGACTTTATGCTTTAATAGCCAGAGCCCATATGGAAAAGTACGGCACAACAAGAGAACAGCTGGCATTGGTTGCCGTTAAAAACCATCTCAACGGCTCTAAGAATCCTCTGGCCCAGTATCCTTTTAAGATTACAGTGGATTCGGTCTTGAATTCTGTTCTGGTCGCTGATCCATTGAGACTCTTGGATTGTTCGCCAATCACTGATGGAGCAGCGGCTGTTATCCTTTGTCCCATCGAGATGGCTCGAAAAATGAATAAACCGGTTGTGAAAATCACCGGGAGCGGTCATGCAACAGATTCGATTGCTCTTAGCTCAAGGAAAGATATTACCTGGCTTGAAGCTACCTACCAGGCTGGAAAGCGGGCTTATGCCATGGCCAATAAAAAACCAAAAGATATCGATATTCTCGAAGTTCATGATTGCTTCACTATTGCTGAGATCTGCGTGATTGAGGCCTTAGGAATTGTAGAGAAGGGGAAAGGCGGAAAAGCTGCAGAAGATGAAATAACTTATCTTGAAGGGAAGATTCCGGTGAATACAAGCGGCGGCTTAAAAGCCAAGGGCCATCCTGTGGGAGCAACGGGTGTGGCTCAAGTTATAGAGATTGTAAAACAGCTCCAGGGAGAGGCTGGCAAGAGACAAGTAAAAAACCCCAGAATAGGGATGGCTCAGAATATGGGTGGAAGTGGTGGAAGTACGGTGGTTCATATCTTCGAGAGAGAATAAGGAAGGAGGGCAAAATGACAACACCATCGAGATATTGGAGGGAAATCCCTCAGAGATACAGACTGGAAGCCAATAAATGCAAAAAATGTGGATTCGTCTTCTTTCCCCCACGTCTTATCTGTTCTCAATGCCAAAATAGAAAATTTGAGGAAACGAAATTGGCTGAGAAGGGAAAAGTCCTTACTTTTACTATTATCCGGGTTCCTCCCCAGCAGTTTGTCGATCAGGCTCCCTATGCGGTGGGGATAGTGGAACTCGATGATGGAGTGAAATTGACAGGCCAAATTGTGGACTGTGATTTTGAGGATTTAAAAATCGGAAAGAGAGTAAAGATAGAATTCCGAAAGATTTTCGCTGAAGGAGAAGCAGGCATTCTTTGCTATGGCTACAAGTTCGTCCCAGAATAATATTGTGGGGGCTTGATTCATCAACTCTGTAAATAACGAAGGGGTTTGATTCACCAAACCCACATTGTTTTAATATTTTATGGGTTTGATTCATCAAACCATATGGTTTGATTGTTATAGGGGCTTGATTTATCAAGCCCACCTTTTATTAAAGGAAAAATGTGAAGGGGTTTGATTTATTTATCCTATCCAGAATAAGATTGTAGTCGTCTGATTGATCAAACCTGCAAATAGCTTAGGGACTTGATTCATCAAACCATATGGTTTTAGTATTGTAGGGGCTTGATTCATCAAGCCCGCACTTTGGATGAGGAGATTTCATTATGTACAGAATCGAAAGTAAGGTAGACACCAAGAGCAAAGAATATAAAGAGAATTCTGCACAAATGCAGAAAACCGTTGCTGAATACAAAAAAAGACTGGCCAAGATTCAAGAAGGTGGTCCTTTAAAATACAGAGAGCTTCATAAATCCAGAAAAAAACTATTGCCCAGGGAAAGAATAGAGAAACTCTTCGACCGTAACACTCCTTTTTTGGAGCTGACTTCCTTGGCTGCTTACGATTTGTATGATAACGAAGCTCCAGGGGCAGGTATAATCACCGGAATCGGCGTAATCCATGGACGTGAAGTTTTAGTCGTAGCCAATGATGCCACTGTTAAAGGGGGTACCTATTTCCCGATGACAATCAAGAAGCATGTCAGAGCTCAGGAAATTGCACTGCAAAACCGTCTCCCTTGTGTCTATTTAGTGGATTCGGGGGGGATATTTCTTCCTCATCAATCTGGTACTTTTGCTGATAAGGAATATTTCGGCCGTATTTTTTACAATCAAGCTCGCCTTTCTGCTCTGGGTATTCCTCAGATATCGGTCGTCATGGGATCCTGTACGGCCGGCGGAGCCTACGTGCCGGCTATGAGTGATGAGACGGTTATTGTTCGCAAACAGGGGACGATTTTTATCGGTGGTCCTCCTCTAGTGAAAGCTGCTACAGGCGAAGAAGTTACAGCTGAAGATCTAGGAGGAGCTGATATTCATTGTCGTATTTCAGGAGTGTCAGATTATTATGCCCTCAACGATGGGCATGCTTTGGAGGTTGCTCGAAATATTATCGAAACATTGAACCCTCCCCAGAAATTCCAGCTGGATGCTGCAGAGCCTGAAGATCCCTATTATGATCCGCAGGAGATTTACGGTATTATCCCCCAGGATTTAAGGAAGACCTTTGACATGAAAGAAATTATCGCGCGGATAGTGGATGGAAGCAGATTTCAAGAATTTAAAGAATTATACGGCCAAACCCTGGTTTGTGGTTTTGCCCGCATTTTGGGCTATCCTGTGGGAATCCTGGCCAACAATGGAGTCTTGTTTTCTGAAAGCTCTCTAAAAGGAGCTCATTTTGTTGCTCTCTGCTCCATGCGCAAAATTCCTCTCATATTCCTTCAGAATATAACTGGCTTTATTGTCGGAAAACAGTATGAACGTAATGGAATTGCCAAAGATGGAGCCAAACTGGTTCATGCTGTGGCTAATGCCGATGTTCCTAAGTTTACGGTGATTGTAGGCGGCTCTTACGGAGCCGGCAACTATGCCATGTGTGGCAGGGCCTACGCTCCGCGCCTACTCTGGATGTGGGCTAATGCTAGAATAAGCGTTATGGGAGGAGAACAGGCAGCCAATGTCTTGGTAACGGTGAAAATAAAAAGGTTAAAAGAGCAGGGGAAAAAGATGTCAAAGGCAGAACAGGAAAAATTAATGAAGCCCATTCTGGAAAAATACGAGCATGAAGCAAGTCCTTATTTCAGTACAGCTAGACTCTGGGACGATGGTATTCTTGACCCCTTAGAAACGAGAGAAGCTCTCGCCCTAGGCATATCCATGAGCCTTAATGCCCCTGTTCCTGATTATAAAGTTGGGATTTTCAGGATGTAAATTATAGATTGTAGGGGCTTGATTTATCAAGCCCGAATTGGTGATGAAAAAATGACATACGAGACAATTATTTTTTCCAAGGATGGGAAAATTGCCCGAATTTTCTTTAATAGGCCTGAAGTCCATAATTCTTTCAATTCCACGATGATTAAAGAGCTTGACGTTGTTTTTGAGGAAATCAAGGCAGATAAATCCATTCGAGTTGTTGTTTTGTCTGGAAAGGGGAAGTCTTTCTGCGCTGGGGCCGATATAAACTGGCTGCGAGAGATTATTAACTATTCTTTTGAGCAGAATTTGGGGGAATCCCTCCAACTGGCAGAAGTCCTGCGCAAAATCTACCTGCTGCCCAAAGCGACTGTAGCCATGGTTAATGGAGCGGCTATCGGAGGAGGTAACGGCTTTCTCTCTGCCTGCGATATATCGATCGCCTCAGAAGATGCAATATTTGGGTTGAGCGAAGTTAAAATTGGCCTCGTTCCTGCTGCCATTTCTCCTTACGTCGTCCGGAGGATAGGGGAGGGCAAGGCCAGAGAATATTTTTTGACAGGAAAAAGAGTTTCAGCAAAGAAAGCCCTTGAAATAGGCCTTGTTAACGAAGTTGTTCCTCATGAAGAGCTTGAAAAAACAGTGGATGAGATAACAAGTCTTCTTCTCTCATCTGGTCCAGAGGCTATCGCAGCTTGTAAAGAGCTTCTTCACAGAGTCCCTGAGATGAGCTTTGACGAAGTAAAAGAATACACCGCCCGGATGATTGCAAATTTGAGAATAAGCGAGGAAGGCCAGGAAGGAATGGCATCCTTTCTGGAGAAGAGAAAGCCCAAATGGACAAAATAACAATTGTATGGGCTTGATTTATTGAAGCTCCAATGTATGAAGGGATTTGATTCATCAAACCTATATTGTTTTATTATTGTAGGGGCTTGATTCATCAAGCCCACCTTATTTATTTGGGATTATTAAAAATGTGTGTTTGATAAATTAAACATAATTAGACTAGAAAAAAAGATAAAACAGAAAAAAAAAGATGTTTAAGAAAATATTAATTGCAAACAGGGGGGAAATTGCCGTCAGGATCATCAAAGCCTGCCAGGAGATGGGTATCCCTTCGGTAGCTGTTTATTCAGAGGTTGACCGCGGCAGCCTTCATGTTCAACTGGCAGATGAGGCTGTGTGTATCGGGCCGCCTCCAGCCATTGATAGCTACCTTGATATGGACAGGATTATACAGACCGCTTGCGAGGCAGGTGCTGAAGCTATACATCCAGGTTATGGTTTTCTGTCTGAGAATGCAGAGTTTGCCCGTAGCTGTGAAAAAGAAAATATTGTTTTTATCGGACCGAACTCCAAGGCTCTGGCACTGGTTGGGGACAAGGTTCGTTCCCGCCAGACAATGGAGAAGGCTGGAGTGGCGATTATCCCGGGAATGAAAAGAATTGCCAAGGATTTCGCTGAGTTTGTATCAGAGGCTAAAAAGATAAGCTATCCGGTTATGATTAAAGCGTCTGCAGGCGGGGGCGGAAAAGGAATGAGAGTTGTTTATGATCCAAGAGAATTGAAATCCTCTCTTGAGGCGGGGAGGCGAGAAGCAAAGTCAGCCTTTGGCGACGAGTCTGTTTATCTGGAAAAGTTCATGGAGGAGCCGAGGCACGTGGAATTTCAAGTCTTAGCCGATAATTATGGAAATATAGTCCATCTTTTTGAACGAGAGTGCTCAATACAGAGGAGACATCAGAAAATAGTAGAGGAAACTCCTTCTCAAGCTTTGGACCCAGAGCTTCGGGCTCGTATGGGGGAGATAGCTAAAAAAGTCATCCAGGTCTCCGGGTATAATAATGCGGGAACAGTCGAATTCCTCCTGGATAAAGACAAGAATTTTTATTTCCTGGAGGTTAATGCCCGTCTTCAGGTTGAACATCCTGTAACTGAGATGACAACAGGCACGGATCTGGTCCACCAGCAGATTTTGATTGCTTCAGGAGAAAAACTTCCGTTTAAGCAGGAAGAGATACTCCAGAGGGGTCATTCCATCGAATGCCGGATCTATGCCGAAGACCCACACCAAGATTTCCTGCCTTCTTCTGGAAAAGTTCTCTTCCTTAAGGAACCGGTAGGCCCTGGCGTTCGTCATGACTGCGGAATTTATAGCGGCTGCGAAGTGCCGATATTTTACGATCCGATCTTGGCCAAGGTGATCGTCTGGGCGGAAAACAGAGAAATAGCCTGCCGCAGGATGATAAATGCCCTGGATGATTATGTTGTTCTGGGAATAAAGACAACCATCCATTTTCTTAAAGAAGTCATCAGCCATCCTCAGTTTAAGGCTGGGAAGACCACTACCAGTTTTATCAAAATGTATTTTGATGGACGGAAAGGAAAGAAAAAAACAGCAAAAAACCTGAAACTGGCTTTGATAGCCTCAGCCTTTGATAGTCTTGATAAAACGCATGTAAGAAGAGCCGGTGAAACTGAAGAAAAAGAAGTTTTTTCTCCCTGGCTGACACTCGGGAAATGGCGACTGGGAGGAAGGAAGTAAAATGGAGTTCGAATTCTTAATTGACAACACGTTACACAAAATATCCCTCGAAAAGAAGGAGAATATCTTCGTAGTTTCCGATGGAGAGAAAACCTATGAGGCAGATATCCGTTTTATCTCTCCAAATATTATTTCTATTCTAATCGAAGGGCGTTCCATTCGAGTGTATTTTGCCAGGGATAGAGAAAAAAGGTTTCTTTCCCTCGAGGGTCAGCAGTTCACCGTTCAAGAACCTCTTGAGGGTGGAGAGGGTTTAAAGAAAGATGACGTAAGATCTCGAGAAGATGAGTTAATGGTCAAAGCTCCGATGCCTGGAAAAGTCATAAAAATCGATGTTTCCGAAAAGGAAGAAGTCAGGAAGAATCAAACTTTGGTCGTAGTAGAAGCGATGAAGATGGAAAACGAGATAAAATCTACTATAGATGGTTATGTAAAGAAGGTTTTTGTATCTGCTGGGGATCTGGTCGATTCTGAGAAGCCCCTGATTGAGCTTGGGATTAAAGAATAAACATTGTAAAAAATAGGGGTCAGGTCTCTATTTTTGCGCATCTCATCATTTATCGTTTTTCCCCTCTTGAAGCATTTTTGTTAAATACCCTACATGCGATATAATAGATACATAGATCTACAATAGACTAATAAATCAAATTATTTTGCAACTTTTTAAGATGAAGGACAGTTTAAAGATAATGAGGATGGATGAACAAGAGCTGGTACGCCAAATTCAGGACGGTGATGAGATGGCCTTTGCAGAAATAGTCAAAATTTACAAGGATAAGATAGTAAATTTCCTCTGTAAATTCACAGGTGATTATCAGAAAGCAGTGGATTTATCTCAAGAGACTTTCATGAGAGTTTATTTTAAAGCCCATAAATACAGGCCAGTGGCTCCTTTCTCTTCCTGGATTTATGCCATTGCTTCAAACCTAGCCAAAACAGAGATGAAAAAAATGCGAAAATATGCAGTTATCTCCCTTGATGAGGTTCAGAACAGGGTTCCTATCGAGGCGTATAGAAAAAATCCTCCTGATTCAGGCCTAACCCGGAACCTAAAAAAAGCATTAGACTCTCTCCATCCCCGTTACAGAATACCAGTTGTTCTCAAAGATATAGAAGGCTTCTCTCAGGAAGAAATTGCTGAGATCATGAAAAGGCCTGTCGGTACCATAAAAGCAAGGATCAATCGAGGAAGAAATTATTTAAAAATAGAATTAGAGAAAGCTTCAGGCGTGGAAAATTCTTTCATGAAGAAAGAGGAATATTAAAATGGATATGCCTAATCTTTTAAAAAAGTTAGAGAGGGTCAAATCCCCTCCTGGTTTTGAACAAAAAATACTGGCCCAGCTCTCTTTGAGGAAAAGGAGAAATCAGAAGATAAAGTACCTTCGTCTCTCATTAGCAGGTGCTTTTAGTGCTGCCCTTGTGTTTTTTATTGTAGTGAATGTTTTCATCCTGCCTAAAAAGGGCCCCCTAGAAGTTGCTGATTTAGAAAAAGGCCTTGCCTCTCCCTCAACATTCCAAAGAGGAGGAGAGCCAAGAAATGGAGAAACTATCCCCATTATTGAAGTCGCAGATTATGGTGGGGAAATCCAGTCTGCTTCTAGGGAACCTCAGACAATATATATTCTGGAGCAGGTTTCTGAAGTTACTAGCACAAAAATCAAATATTAAGGAGGTTAATTAAAAATGACCAATAAACTCAAAGTTATTATCGTGCTATCAGCATTTTTATTTGCGCTTTTTCCAACCTTGAATGCAGAGTCCAACGCAGGTTTTCGTGGTGAAACGGAGATTGAGGATTTAACCAAGAAAGTCTATCCGTCGGTTGTCAAAGTTGAAGTAAGGAACAGGATAAGAAAAGTCGCGACAGGTGTTGTTATTGATAAAATTGGGCACATTGTCACCACTGCCCTCATTTATCCACGCGATGAAAAAATCTCAGTTATCACCTCTACGGGAAAAAAGATGGAAGCCAAATTTCTGGGGATGGATTCAGAAACTCATTTAGCACTCATTAAGGTTAAGGATAAAAATCTGACTCCGATAACTTTAGGAGTGTCAAAAAAGCTTTCTCCCGGTTCATGGATTGGTGTTATCAGCATTTCTCCCGAGAATACGCCGGCCATCACTCAAGGAATTGTAAACTCTATTTCTCCAGAAAAGATCCGGTTGAATGTTTGGATTGTGCAAGGTTCAAGTGGAAGCCCTGTTGTGGACAAAAAAGGCCGCATGGTTGGATTGCTCAGAGGAGTTTATTCCAGTGATAGACCATTCATTGTTGAGTTTAGAGAGAGAGAGATAGCTGGTAGGGGAATAGTCTTGAGTAAAGCAGAAGCTGCTTCATCCGGTATGGCAGAGGCTATTCCGGTTGACATAGTAAAGAGCGTTACTTCTGAAATAAAGGAGAAAGGAAGAGTAGAAAGAGGATGGTTAGGAGTTTCTATCGAGGAAAATGAAGAAGGCAAGGTAAGAATTATTGCGGTTGAAAAAGAAAGTCCGGCTGAACTTGCAAAGCTTAAAGAAGGAGATATCATTCTTAAAATCGAGCGTGAAGAAATAGCCAGCACCAAAATGCTGGTGAAGGAAATAAGAAAGAGAAAACCTGGTAAGACCACAACCTTAAAAATTGAAAGAAATGGAAAAGAAATAGGTGTCAAGGTGAAATTGGGTGAATACTCCGAAAAAAATGTGAGGCTAGAGCTTGAGTATAAATTTCCCCGGCTTTTTATCTCACCAAAGCCGCCAGTAGTCCCAAAACTACCAGATCTACGAAAACTACCCAAACCTCCTGAGCCTCCTGAAACCAAGATGTTTAGCTGGAGCGTCGAACATAGAAAGTATATCGGCATTTATTTAGAGGAAATCAACAGAGAACTTTCCGTCTATTTCGGCGTGAAAGAGGGCAGGGGACTTCTAGTAGCTAAAATCACAAAGGATAGCCCTGCTGAAAAGGCGGGATTGAAAGTGGGAGATGTCATCATCAAAGCTGACGGAATCCGGACTGAGCGAGCAAGAGATTTGACTGGAGTAATACAGGATAAAGAAAAGGGGAAGAGAATCAAGTTAGAACTCCTCAGGAACAAAAAAGTGAGGAGCGTTGAGGTTGAAATTGAAGAAGAAAGATCCGGATTTTCTTACTCGTATAAAGATTGGGAAGATTATGTTGATTTCTGGGATAGTTACAGTGAAAACCTGGAGAAACAATATAAAAAGTGGCAGGATTCTGAGGAGTATGAAAAAGTAATGAAAAAGCTGAACAAGAAGTTAGAGGAAATAGGCGAAAATTACAAAGAATCTACAGAGAAATTGAGAATAGCTTTAAAGAAACATAAAGCCATAAAAGTATAACCAGCTCCAGTTCCCATTTCTTGACGGGGAGGGAAGGATGAAAAATCCTTTGCCTCCCTTTTTTTTTCTCTTCGGTCTTCAGTCAGTTTTAGATGAACGGTTAGAGGAGGAGCCCAGCCACTTTTCCAAGTATTTTTTAAATTCATCTGAAGATAATCTCTTTTTTTTATAGAATCCCTTTTTTTTTCTTTGCATCATAGCTTCATAGAGGATTATCCCGACCGACACCGAGAGGTTGAGACTCTGAGCCATGCCTATCATGGGGATTTTGATTTTGTAATCAGTCAGAGAGAGAGCTTCTTCCGAGATGCCTTCAGCTTCATTTCCGAACACAAGAGCAAGAGGCTGAGTATAGTCCAGGGCAGTATGAAGAATGGAATCTTTACTAAGATGGGTAGCAGCGATTTTAAATCCTTCCTTTTTTAATCGCTTAAGGCATTTTGAAGTTGATGTGTAATAGTTAAAATGAATCCATTTTTCGGCTCTGGTCGATATAGCTTCGTTCACCGGAAAGGTTTCCTGGCCCGCGGATATGATATCCAGGTACAGAATTCCTGCTGCATCGCAGGTTCTGACCACAGCACTAGCATTATGGGTGTTTTTTACCTCTTCCAGGACAACCCTTAAGTCTGGCTGCCGGAGAGATAGAACCTTTTTGACTTTTTCAATTCTTTCTTTTGTCGGCACAAGAAAAATATAACAAACAGTCTCGTAAAAAGCAAAACATTGCAGGGGCTTGATTCATCAAACCCACCTTATTGGGATGAAGAGTGTTTATTTACTGTAGGGGCTTGATTCATCAAGCCCACCGGTAAGCTCTCTAATTTATAACTTCTTTTTTTTAAAGATAAATTCTCTCAAATAATTTTTAAATATTTGCTTAGCCTCTGGGCTAGCATAGCGACTTTCGGGATGAAATTGTGATGCCACTACATTACCTACTCTTATTATTTCGATTCCGTCCTTGCTCTTTGCTAATACAATTCCGTCACCAATATTTTCCTTATTATTGAATGGCACTGAATATTTGTGATATTGCCGAGTGATGAATGTGTCGCCTTTATGACAGACAGATTGGAAAATAGAGTCATCTTTTAAGATGTGAATCAAAACATCCTCATCCCAATAACCTGTTTTGATTAGCCTTCCCTCCTTCGAATCTAATAAATAAGCTAAGAGCTGCAAGCCGAAACATATTCCAAAAGCATGTTTTTTCTGTTCGATTGATGCTTGCAAGAGTTCTGCAACATCCTTAATTTCCGGAGAGTCAGGAAAAAAAGTGCTGCTCCCTGAAATGATTAATAAATCAAAATCTTTTAATTTTGATTTGACAATATCCTTGAGACTATCATATCTCCTCTTAGCAATTACATGTGAGACTTTTTCTTGGGTAAAAAAATTGCCAGCTAAATCACACAATTCCGAATATATTGTTGATCCGCAGTCTATAATAAGGATTTGATAGTCAGATTCTTGAGGTCTATTTGAAAAACGGAGCCTATTCGGAAGAGCCCAGCTTTTCATCCAAGCGGAAGATATTAATATGGTAGCTAAGAAAACAATGAAAATGGGAAGAACATTTTTTAAAATATTAAGTTTTACCATTTGTGAATATTCTAGATTCAAATGATGAATTTCGTCAAGTTATTAGAGGGTCATTTTTAGAGCCAGAATCAGCCAGAATAAAAAGGCTCCGGTTAGGGCTCTCCATTCTCTATTTTTCCGGAAGAGCTTCCAGCTGAACTTATTTTTCCCCTGAAGAGGAAATGATTTCCACGTTGGGAAAAAAAGCGGAACTTTTTTCTTGTATTCATCATATTCAGCGGGAAAAAGCTCCTTCATCCTTTTCATTTCCCTTTTTATGACAAGAGGGTAGAAAAGGAGAAAATAAGCAGCAAAGTATCCGAGTACCCACCACGAGCGGGATGCGAAGGCAACGCTGATTCCTATTACAAAATTTCCAAAATAAAGAGGATTTCTGGTGTATTGGTAAGGCCCGGAAATTGCCAGTTTCTTTTCCTTCCTTAGATGACCGGCAGACCAAGTTCTTATCAGAAGCCCTATAAAGCAAACACCCAAACCGGTGAAAAACGATGTGAGATCGGGCCTGGCAAAAATAATTGCCAGGATAAGACCGATAGAAGCAGCCCTTACTCTCCATCTGTATGCTAATTTCTCTAAATTGAATTTAGGCATTCTCTTTCAATAATTGATGGCTTAAGGCAGCAACTTCTTGTGGAGTTATTTTTTTAAGGCATTCGATAGTAGGACATTTCCTTTTATAACAATTACCACATTCCATTCCATGAATAGCCACTTTATCATGAGGGCTAAAAGGTCCGTTTCTCTGGGGATTTGAGGGACCGAATATGCCGACAACGGGTCGGGAGAAAGCACAGGCAGCCTGGAGAGCAAATGTGTCTCCGCTTACGAGTAGAGAAGATTCTTTAATCAGAGCCATAACTTCCTGCAGAGAAAGGAAAGGTGCCAGAGGGACTTGAGTCTTTTTATGAACTTGGGAAGCCAGCGCTTTTTCCTCTTCATTTCCCCATAAAAGAAGGGGAAAAAATTCTTTCGTTTTCATAATCTCGATTAGCTCTATCCATTTTTCAGGGAACCATCTTTTTGTTTCCCAGGCAGCGCCCACATTAAAAAGAATGAGCTTTTCCTGCTCATCATAGCCTGTTTTTCGAAGTTTTACTTTGACTGCTTCCGATATTTCTGCGGGCAAAACCAGAGGGAATTCATATTGTTCCTCTTGTATTCCTACCCTGGTCAAAAGCTTCAAGTTTTTGCTTATGACATGTATGGTTTCAGGTATTTCCTCGAGCTTTTCTGTGTAAAAAAGAGAGGCCAGAGGTTCCCTCAGGTTTTTCCGATGGAAGCCGGTTCTTTTTTTAGAGCCAGAGATGAAAGCAATAAATCCGGATTTTGCCAATCCTTGAAAGTCAAGGGCGATCTGGTTCTCGTCCTTAAGTTCTCTTTTGAGGCGGGAAATTTCTGTCCAAAATTTTCTTCTATTCAGGCGCCATCCTTCAGTATGAGCAACGATAATCTTATCGATCCCAGGGACAAGTTCGAGAATTTCGCGTCCTTTGTCCTCTACAACCCAGGATATTTTAGCTTCAGGGAAGCTTTTTCTTAAGGCAGAGAAAGCGGGAAGAGTATGAATGATATCTCCCAGCGAGCTGAGCCGGATAATAAGGAAATTGTCCATGGCGCAAATTCAGGGTTTACTCTCCGTCTTTTATTTTAGAGGCAATCTCTTTAATAAGTTGCGAAGTGGATTTTATTTTTGGTCCTCCTGTTATGGCAATCGTTCCGCCGTATCCTTTGACTGTCTCCTTTTCAGGGACTGTTTCTTCTGTATAATCCGAGCCTTTAGCATGGATATCGGGTTTGAGCGCAAGAAGGACTTTTTCCACATTGGGCTCGTCAAAAAAGGTGATGTAATCGATAAAGTAAAAAGAGGAAGCTATGTCCGCTCTTTCTTTCTGGTTAAGGATGGGTCTTCCTTCTCCTTTAAGCTTGCGAATTGAGGAGTCGGTGTTCAGAGCCAAAACCAGAATATCTCCTTTTTTCTTAGATTCCTTCAGATACCTTATATGGCCAACGTGAATCAAATCAAAACAGCCGTTAGCCAGAACAACTTTTTGCTCCCTTTTTTTATGCTCTTGGATAATTTTTGTTAACTGAGAAAGTGTGTATAGTTTTTTCAATTTTAAGAAACGATATTCTTCTTGAGTTCTTGAACACTTAACGTGGCGGTGCCTTTTTTCATGACAACAATATCGCCGGCATAGTTGGCAAGCATAGCAGCCTCTTTGAAAGTTGAGCCACAGGCTAAGGCCAGAGTGAAAACACTTATGACTGTATCCCCGGCTCCTGTGACGTCAACGATATCGGTCGTGCCACAGATGGAGATGGAGAAAGGAGCCTTCTTCTCTTCGAAGAGAACCATTCCTTTGGAACCTCTTGTTATAAGCAGGGCTGGAGACTGAGTTTTTCTTAAAAGGAGCCTTCCGGCTTGTTTAAGGAGTTGGTTATCATCATTTATCTCGATCTGGAGGGCTTCCTCAACCTCGGGTTCGTTTGGAGTTGAGACAGTAACACCTTTGAAATTCAGGAGCCGGAAGCGGGAATCAAGGGTTACAGGGATGTTTTTTTTCTTAAAGCTGGGGAGGGTATGGTTAAAAAGATCTTCTTTGACAGTAAAATAATTGTAATCAGAAATGAGAAGGGCGCTTATTTTCTTTTGGGCATCTTTGAGAGTCTTCTGAATTTTTTGTTTTAACTCGTTGCTGTCAGGGACTTTTCCTTCTCGGTCAATCCGTTCTTACCTTTCTCTCGTGGAATCTCCCTGATAAATACATTTCGAAAATAAAGCTGGCTGCCGTGCGACTGAAGCTCAATCTGCCCGTTCGG
>LAZR01001741.1_pt1 | contig 13447 bp, 36 predicted proteins | sample 329461 | NCBI WGS metagenome assembly LAZR01 (sample SAMN03002196, study PRJNA259156) | marine sediment metagenome | biome: sea floor; feature: Hydrothermal impacted sediments; material: marine sediment; isolation source: Loki non-amplified sample from Loki's castle hydrothermal vent sediment ...
AGTTAGCTAAACTAGGAACATAAGTTTTTATTGCTATTTTGCCCAATAAAACTATCAGTTTAGGCTTTATTTTTTCAATCTGCTCATCAGCAAATGAGCAACACAAATTAATTTCTTTATCTGTTGGGTCTCTGTTTTCAGGAGGACGACATTTAACTATATTAATTATAGCCCAAGTTTTCAAACCTAAAAACTTAATCCATTCATCAAGCAATTTTCCTGAACGTCCTACAAATGGTTTGCCTTGTTTGTCCTCTTCTGCCCCTGGAGCTTCGCCGATGAAACAGAGGGGGGAGGAGAATGGTCCTTCTGGGGGAACTACTCGGGTGGTTAGTCGGTTCATTATTCCTCCTTCTCCGGCAGCCAGCAAATATCATACTTACCTGTAACAATACCAGCCTCAAATTTTACCGATACATCAAATGTACGTTCCATAAAATCCTTTGGCTTACACTTACCCTCACAGCTTGTAGCACAATCTAAATAGTTATATTGATCTGTACCGATATAATCTCCCTTCTGCCATACTATTAACTCGCAGCTTAATTCTTTTGTTTGGCACTCCATTTTGGAAACCTCATCGCAAAAAGGACATTTTATATCAATAAGAAAACTGTCATACATACCCATCTCACTCCTCCTTATCCCTTTCTTTTATCTTTCCACCTTAGCATCTCCTTTTGATCCTCCGGCCACTGTTTCCAGTAGGCTTTCCATTCCCTACTCCCTGGGGTTAGTTTCCTAAAGTCTCCCTTGATTGCCTCAGTTTCCCTCTTAGAGACGGGAGCTTCTTCTTCAATTTCCCTAACATCCCCAACGATCTCTTCATACCCTTTATGAAGGTTGAATAGACCAAGATCTCTCCACTTCTTATCCTTCTCAATCATTGTCCAATCGAGTTGGAGAGTCGCCCTAAGACTCTCACAAGCTACACCTGCCATCCCTGAGCCACTCGTTGGGTCGAGGACTCGATCTCCTGGCATAGCACTCCTCTCGATTAGCTCTCTGTAGACTTGGGGATGTTTGGCGGAGGGGTGATCGGCTTTGATACGGGGGGTGGGCGCTGGGGTTCTAATGACATCCGAAGCGCCCTTAAGATTGAGTACCCTTTTACCTTTTCTGGCATAGATAATCGGTTCATAACTACGCCCGGGCCATATATCTGGATTTCTAGTTCTTCTTGCTCCTCGTTTATACCATATGAGCGGTATACGATTAGTCTCGAAACCAACTTTTTCCATAATATCATAGATAAAGCCTCCGTAACTAAATCGAAGCCCCTCCATAAAACAGGAGTATGAAGCGTCGAAGTTATCGAATTGTCTTTTCGGAACCCTTTTATACCATTCCTTGAAATAAGATAGTTCTTGATCTTCCTCCCCATAAGAGTCTTTGGACATTCCAAAAAACATATACAAATGAGAATCCTTCGCCATTTTCTCCCATATAAGTTGAAGCCAGTTCCGTAGGGACTCCTCAAAACTTTCACTCTTATCTTCATAACTCTTCACCCCCTCATGTTTATACATTACCTTATCAAAATCAACTCCCCAAGGAGGGTCAAAGAAAACAAGGTCAAAGGGTCCTTCAAGTTTTGGAAGGAGATCCTCCATCTTCCCTTCTAAACACCTCTTGTCATACTCAAGGAGTCTCCTCTTCATCCTTTCCTTTGGGCCTTCTTCTTTCTTCTCCTCCTCTCCGTTCCGGTTGAGGGCTTCATCAAGAGCCTTAGTCCTCTTAATCTCCTCTTTAATCCTCTTAATCGCTTTCTTCGCTTCAGTCTTGTTTCTAGCCCCACTGACTTCTTTGTAATACTTCCCCCACATGGAGAGTTCCAGATCCTCCGAAACGATTGCTCGACTCTTCCCAAGCATATCAGCAGTATCCTTAATCGTGTGGCCTCCAGATACTCCTTCGACACTCTCCCCTTTCTCCTCTTGCATGAAGGTGTGGAGTTCATCAATAGCATCAGCCTCATTTTGGAAAGGTAACTTCTCTCTCTGGATGTTCTCCTCAAGTTCAATCTGCTTGAGTACTCGATCTCCTTTCTTGAGGTCCTCCCTGAGAACGAATTGGAATTTAACTCCTACCCTTCCACAGGCTGTCAATCTCCTTTCCCCAGCGACGAGGGAGAATCCTCCGATCTCCTCATCACGGACACAGACTCCAGGCTGGATCTGACCAAAAGTTTTAATGCTCTCAGTTAACTCTTTCATCTCCTTCTCATCAAACTCTTTCCTTATCCTTCCTTCTGGGACGGAGATCTCAAATCCTCTTGCTCCTTCATAGATCTTTGCTCCGTTCCAGTGCTTGTCCTCAACCACCCTTCACCTCCTCATGCGCTGCTTTAACAATCCAATACGCTTGCTGTGTCATAGATGCGTCTGCTGCTGCAACTCGCACTTGCCAGGTTTCAAATGGATCTTGTGGAATAATATTTGTCATAGATCGGTTTCCCTTGAGCCATTCAATAGCTTCTTTGTATGTCATTTCTCATCCTCCTTTACTCCTCTCCTGGATTGATATCAATACGAATGAGTAACCCAACTTGGTAGGCTTTGATAGATACGCCACTCTTTGTTTCAACCTCAAAGCGTTTCGCTCCTTCTTCGACTCTTCTATATGCTTCTTCTATCTGCTCAAACAGATCGAACTTTTCGGATACTTTCATCACTCTTTCTCCTCCTCCTCTTTCCAAGGGTCTTCTGCCCTCACTTCCCAATTGTAAGGTTCATTATCCTCCGTCTTCTTCACTGTCTTCTTATAGTACTCCTCCTCTGTCATTCCAATACTCCTCAAGGTTGTAAGAAAAGCTTGCCTCTTTGCCTCCTCAACCTTCCCAAGCTTCTTCACTCCTCCTCCCTTAAGAGTTTTTCTCTTCCCTTTGGTTAGGAGACCTGAGCGGAAAGCGAGAAGTTCTCCACTCACTCTCTCCCTCTCCTTCCCAAGCCTCCTTAACCAATCCTCCGGACTTCGTTCCGAAGGAGCTGGGCCGATTACGCTAGTCAACCGATTCATCACTCTTCCCTTTCTCCCCCTTTTCCTCCCATTTCTCTGCTGATTCAAGCAAATTTCTATGTCGTTCTTCATCGAAACGACCAAGTTCGTATATAGCTGGACAGGAAGGGCAGGTTCCGTGTGTAGTTTGTATCTCTTCAATTTTCTCTAAGAATTCTTCATCTGTCATCATTCTCCTCCTCCTTTTCCTCCTCTCCAATCATCACTCGAATAAGTTCCTTCACAACTTCCCTCTCCCTCCCTTTAAACCTAATCCCTACCCCAACAGCTTTCCTGAGGAACCTACTCTTATCTCCTTGGGCAGGGAAGGCTCGGGTGAAGGCTTCCCACATCGAGGGAGGGAGGCGGAAGGTTATTTCCTTAGGTTTCACGACCTTTTCCAAAACCAATCCCTGGTTTTTCTCCCAAAGAATGTTGCATGTGATCTTGCTGTATAGCTTTGGGCAATACTTCTTTTGATAACCATTCAATAGTTTCAGCTACTGCTTGTGCATGACCTCCATGCAGAGCAGAAAATTTTTCAGTTGGCCTACTCATAAAAGAACCTGAAATACTTACTGTGATTATACCCATTTTATCCTCCTTCGGTTTCATTTCCTTGGTCCAAAATAAGATGGTCCACCATTAGACTTGGCCTTTCGGGTTTGTACTTTTATAGCACCTACCTTCATTATTACAAGCTGTGGCTCATCCACGTGGAACAGTTCCGGCACAATCGGTTCCTTTCCTTTCTCTCGGATAGTAGGAGGCTGAATACCAATCCTATCACATCCTTGAATATAGGTTGATCGTACATATGCTATTCCATAAATTCCTGTAACTGGATCTTTTACCTTATCCCCTAGTTTAGCCATATTAATCCTCCTCCGTGTCAAAATTTGACGCACTTCCTGGTTAAGTTAACACACCCCTCGGTCCTACCATAACCCGAAGGGTGTGCTTATTGATCCAGGCAGGATTCGAACCTGCACGATCAGGTGTTATCGAGTTGAGGAAAAACTTACAATTAATTGCCTCACGGTACGTCCTTGACTTCGTACCACACTCTGCGTCTACCAATGACAAAGCTCATAGAGTTGTCAATTCCGCCACTGGACCAAACCTTTGTTACCCTCAAATGGTTAGCTCAAAATGGGATGTCATCATCCCCAGCCGATCCACTTCCATCTGGTCCACCTCCCACTGGTCTGGGAAGGTGCCTAAACACATCCACTGCATTGATCTCCTTCACCCCTTGCTGATCGAGACTTCGGACGACATAGAACTCAGCTTTATCTCCGAGGGAGAACTCAACTTCATCCCCCTCAACATCCTCAGGATTGAGGCCAGCGAAGGCTGCATAGACATCACGGATCAATTCATTCTTGGCATCCTCCTTAGTCTGTCCCCCAAGTCCGTAAGTTTTCTTATCGGTTTCATTGGGGTAGGGAAGCCAAATACGGAACCGTCGGCCATCGTACATTGAGTCATCATGGTTGAGTCGGAGGTTGAGGACGATATTCTCCCCGGCTCCCTCCGCTTCTGAGAGTCCTGCCAGTTTCTTCTTGTTTGGAGTTTCCTGAGGATCAAGGGGTTCTTCGAAAATCTCAAGGGGGTACCAATCTTCTGGTACGAGAACTCCTCCCTCTATATCCTCTGCCTTTTTCGTCATGTTGAATGTAGTCATTTCTTGTCTCCTTTCTCTTCTTTTATTTACTCATCCTTTTGGAGGAGTATTGCTGCTTTGAACAATTCGTGCTCTTTACTCTTTGCAGTGAGACAACCATCACAGATATGATTGATAACCTCGTCGTATGTTTTTTCCCAAGAGTTTTTGTGTGGGTATGTACGACTTGAGCAGGTTTCACTTGAGAAAACCCCAGAGCAGACATGGCAGTTTACAAGAACCTCTTTACTATCTCGCTCGTAAGTTCCAAAAGGTACAGAATCTTCTTGGTATCGAACTCCAGTAGTTTTGATGCTTATTGTAGTTGAACGAGAGTAGGTAAGAAGAGCTTTCTCTCGATCTTCTCTTGAACTGAACTCAAGGCCAACATCTCCAATTCTAAATCCGTAGACTTTCATGATTTTGTCTCCTTTTTCTCTTTCCCAAACCTCTTCTCAAGAAGTCGTTGGAAGCCCCAAGGAGTCGCTCCGCTTGTGTCCTTCGGAACGGAAAGTTCTATTGGGTCCTCCCAGTATTCTCCGAGGTGGTTTAGGGTTGATTTGAGGAAGAGCTCTTTCCCTCCCCCAGCTGTCGTCCAATAATAATTTGGTTTACCTCCTTTCCCATGTTCTCTATGACATAGATAAGTTTCATCAAACCAACCTTCTACTTCTGTCCTCAGCTTTCCAATAGCCTTAGGTGTGAGACGTAATCCACCTGTAGTTTCATCCTTTATTAGTTCGATGTGTGAAGTGAGTATAACGTGGCAAGGGAGAGCAAGTAGCGCTTTCATAAAATTTACTATTGCTTCCATTGCCGGGAACCAGTGTTGCTTCGCTGGTGTTCCTCCAAGACCACGACTTGGGTCGAGGAGAAGTGCCCAGTTTATAGCCATTCTATTCATTGCAGCTAGACCATCAGCTATCACTCCATTGTAAGGGAAGTCCCCTCGCGTCTCCTGCCACAGTTCATCTTTAATTTTCATTAAAGTTAGCCATGCCTGTGGACTTTTTGGATCGCTTTTGAGAATTTTAGCAAGGTCTATAATCCTGACGTTCTTAAATCCTGCCGCAGCATTCTTCCTTCCATCAATGTCAATGAGGAGTTTTCTTCCTGGGAGGGAAAGGGCAGAAGTGGTTTTGCCTGATCCACTTCCTCCAGTGAGAAGGACTCGAAGGAAGTAGTCCTCCAACCCAATTTCAATATCTTCCGCTTTTACCGCTTGGTCAAGGATTTTTGGCATTAGGTTCCTCCTTCTTCCTTTCGTCTGTGAAATCTTCTACTTTACAATGCCATTGGGTCCTGCAAAGATTGAGATACATTCTACTTTTTATCCCAGTTACAGTACAGCTGTCTTGATAGATAGGCTCCTTAAAGAGAGCGCACCAGTCTCCACACCACGCCTCCGCTCCTTCATCGAAAGGACAGTTTTTTACATTGTTGTTTACCTCAAGTATTCCAGCTTTATTTATCTTAACTTTCATCTGTTCTCGCCTCCTTCCCTTTCACTGCTTTACATACCAGATTAAGCCAACGAACAAGCTCTTCCGGACTTCGATCTAAGAAGAAAGTTGATCTCTCTTCATCAGTAAGATATTCAACTTCTATGGCTTTCCACGTTTGTTCTCTTTTCACCCTCAGGTATGCACCAGTCATTTCTCTACCTCCTTCTCCTTCCCCAACCCCTCAAGGGCCTTGGCGTATCCACGCTTCTCGCCTACCTCATGTCCTGCTTTGAACCCAGTTCGATACCCTTGACTGTGACCAACATTGTACCCTGCTTTGTGGCCCTCTTGGTAGAGAGCGTTGAGGTTGTGGGCTTCCTTCTCAATAACCGGAGAGATATCCTCGATAGGCTGATCTGTGTCGTCGTGAACTTGGTTAACCATGATTTGCCTCCTTTCGTTGGTTGGTGAGTTGTGCGTCAAATTTTGACACGGTTCTCATTATGATTTTCCTCCTTTTTTGCTATTTTTTTGTGCGATTTATTCACCATTTTGTGATTCGCAGCAACTCTTGCCCCTCCACCACTATCGCATAATATTCATCTACTGTTTCATAAAACCCCATGCTCACCGACTCGAATACCAGGGATGGTTCAGAGTACCAGATTCCAGTGTCCACATCTTCTCCAAAAGTTATAGTCGGCAAATCTCCGTTAACCGCTAACCATTTATCGGGTTCTTCATAGACACCATTCTCTGGGCCATTGGTATAATAGTCGTGTTGCCGTGAAGAATACTCTACATAAAACAAGCCTAGCAAAATAACTGATATTATTACGATTTTCTTCATTCTGCCCCCTCCTTCTCACTCACGTTTGTTCCCCCCTTCTCTTCCAAGGTTCCCATACTCCCTTCCTCAACTTAATCCCCTGGAAGGTTAGAGGATCAATCTCCTCGAAAGGGATTGGAGTTCGACAAATGTATCGGAAGAGGCAAGCAGATCTTCCTGGTCTTCCGACACACTCTCCGGGATCAATGGTCTTCTTCCAAATCCAACGATCCCACTCTTCACTGATCAATCTGAAGTCATCGATGACTTCAGCCTCAAACTCCTCTAAAGCTACAGTACTTCGTTGTTCAAGGGGTCGGGCAAACTGAGCTGTGGTTCTCTTAGCACGAGGACCAGGAAGGTTCTTACAACTCAGGTTCATAAGGCAGCCAAAAATCTCCTCCCCCTTAAGTTGGGTTAGTCCCCAGATATAACCTGTTACTTGAGGAGAGTAGGCCCATTGAGCGAGGTATGGTCGGGATAGCCATCCTCCGGTAGTCTTGTTTTCGAGGACAAGGAAGCCGTAACCTGGCCATTCAACATACCCATCCATGCTTCCTCCGTACCAGAGTATTCTTCCATCCCTCTCCCCAATTGGGAAACGCCATCCAACCTCACCTGCGATTAGGTTCCAGGGTTCGGATGGGTATCGTTCAATATATAGCTTCCACAGTCCCTCAAGGGTTTCAAGGTTGTCTGGTTTGAAAGTCTCTTTTCCCTCGATGTGAATTTCCCAATACTCTTTCCCCGCCTTAAGTGCTCCTTCATCATCCCCAAGGTTTTTGTACCAGTAGTCTTGCATCTCTGTGAAGGCACTTCCAAAAATGAAGTAAGCAGGCTTAGTTCCTTCTTTATAATCATATCCACGAAGGAACCAATAGTCCTTTCTTGGGCATCCCCGATACATTGAACGGAGGGTGTTGTCGAGAGTCGTTGGTGGACCCTGGGAACGAAGCTCTTCAGGTGTCATGGTTTGTCCCCTTCCTTTATAGGAGATAAAACGCTAATTCTGAACTCAACTATTGTGGCAGCTACCGCTAATTCCTCGTACCTAACTCTAAATATGAGACCACTGTGATAGTCGGAGCCCTCGTTTCCATAGCGAGCTACTACTGTAGGTGAGGATCCACTCCAACAAGAGTAAAGATCGTGATTGTTGTAATTACCAAGGAAGATACAATCCTTGCAGTCATGTTTATACTTAGGTATCATTTAGGAGCCTCCTTTCAGTTTTGTCACTTTCTTTCCCAATACAAATCCAGAGGCAAAAGCATAGGTATAGACCTTATAGAGTACCTCGTTATCTACATATCCAGCCAACTCGGCGAATTCAAATTGAAGCTTTTTATGCTTTTGTGCTCTTTCGTAGGAGATCTTACAAATTGCGGCGATTTCAATGTCAGAGAAGATCATTAGGTTCCTCCTCGTATTTCTCTTCCCTCTCACGGATAAAAAGGACGTCTTCCCACTCGTTTTCCTTTTCATCCCTGTATTGTAAGGTCACTTCGCTGTTTACCCCATTTTTATCATAGGTTTGATACCATCTAAGTTTTATCACTGGGTTCCTCCCTTGTCTTTGTTGGTGATATGGTTTGTTTGAAGGCCCAGTTCCTCAACTCAAGGAGTTGAACTGTTGGAGCAGGATGCTCGTGGTAGGTGAAATCTGTGATGAGAGTTTCTAAGTTGTAGTAGTGTGCTTTGTGCCAATCTCTATGTTCATCGGTTGTCATGGTGTAGCCTCCTCTAGCTCAAAAGAATCAATAGTAATTCGGTCGTGTGCTCCCGCAAAAATTTGTACCCCATGGCTACATTTGCAGTGGATGTAAGTCGCAGTCCCTGAACACATAGGAGGTGTTTCACCTTCAAGGTATTCACCACAATTATAGCATTTAATTTCTATTTTCATCTCTCCTCCTCCTCCTCTTCCTTCTTATCCTGCAAGATTTTGTTGAGGTGTTCAACTACCTCCTCCGGAGTGAAACAGTAGAAAGTAAAGTCTGTCCAAAGGTCCCTCACTTTCCCTGGGAACCTCGCTGTTGTTGTGACTGAGAATCTGTCCATTTTCTTTCCTTTTATCCCTCATAGGGTGGCCAGGCGTTTATCAATCTCTCTATGAGACATCTTATGCTGTATGAATTGAGAAGAATATCTTCTGATTCCATGCAAAGTTCAAGGGTTTCCTTTACTTCAGGTAGAACTTCTCGTAAATCATCTAAACACTTTTTCAGATATGTTATAGTATTTTCAAATTCACTTTTTGTGCTCAGTTTCATTTTTCTGTCTCCTTTCCCCCCTTTAGTAAGGAGTACGTCAAATTTTGACGCAGAGCTCGGTTTATGGTTCAAATCCTAGAGCTAATTTATAATCATTTTCTACAACTTTCCAAAATCGTGGAGATTCATCATGAACACAATAAATCTCATTAATAACCGCAGCAACTTTCTCGGCTTCGGGCAAAGTCATAAATGGAAGATTTAAAAACTTTTCGTCTGGATAGTCACCACCAAAGTTATCGGTTTCAACAATTCTCATGTTTTCCTCCTTTCCACAAATTGGGGACACAGGGAACATGTCCAGCCAATCCATTGTCGTCCTGCAGCGTGTGCAAGACACTCTTTGTAGTTTGGACAATTATCAAGCCGGTGGTCGTCAATCTCATTAAAATCAAGAGTGATCCACTCTTTTGGCTCTGCTCCTTCAGGAAGAGGGAGGACAACTCTTACCCTACTTGCTGCCCAGTTTGGGTGGACTTCTCGTTTATCTCGTTCCATTCTCTCCCTTTATATTTGATTGCCCAGTGGTGAGATGGAAAGTTCTCTGCCAAGTTCATCCTCTGTGCTTTAGCCTCCGCTTCTTTCTTTGTTAGTGGTGCTCCTGGTGGTTTCTTCAATGGTAGTATTATTGAGTACTTTGTATCTCTACCCCAGTGGAGGAGGGGAGGTCCAGTGTAGACTCCTCCACCTCGTGCTTTCTGGAGCTTCCAGGCTATGCAATAACGAGTCACTTTAACCTCCCTTTGTAGTACTCTTTCAGTGCTTCTCGAGTTTTGGCGAGAGCTTTTTTATTTGAAAATTCCCAACAAGGACAGTAGAACTTTCCGTGTTTATGTAGATCTATTCCTACGAACTGCATACATATTTTGCAGGTTTCGTTATTCTCCCACGGATCATGACGATGGTAGGCGAGATGATAGTGAAATCCCTGCGCTGCTGGACAGCAGGCATTTATAGTACGCCTATTCCCTTCCGGGGATTTGAGCATATCCAACATTTCCGAAAGATTAGCAACGTGTGTCTTGATACTGTATTCCATTTTTATTCCTCCTTCCCGGCTTCTAAGAGGAGAGTTTTTCCTTCTCTTTTCAACTTTACATCTTTGAAAGTATGGTCGAACTCAGACCAGCCTAGTATTGGTACAACTTTGCCATCCGCAGTCTTTGCAAAAGTTACCCACCTTTCATGTCCAAGCTCTGCTTCCACTTTATCTTTGTACCTTTGTACTACCTGAACACCATTAACATCGAGAAGTGCTGTTTCGTATCCCTCATCAGGGGTGAATACAGTTGAGACTCCAATACCGTTGTTATCCTTTGGATCAATTCTTGCAACTTTTCGTTCTTCATAGTTGTCTATGTCTTTTAAGAAATTAAGAAACACTATCCTTCCTCCTTCCCTACCACTTTCCTCCATTCCCCAAGAGCCTTGAGGAATTGCTCTGGTCCGAGCTTCCCCTCCTTCCTTGCAGCTTGGAGGATCGTAACAACTTCTTTCTCCTCCTTAACCTCAAGGAGATGGTCAAGCATAAACCTAACTCCGTCTGAGGTGTGATCTTCTGTAACTTTTCCCTCCGCTCCAAACCGTTTGAGGATTCGGAGGGTACTCAAACTCTCCTGAGAGATTCGAAAGGTTCCTTTTGGATACCCCTCCACGAACAACCAACATCTGAGCCAGTACTCGATCCGCCTGGTTACTAAGGAGGGAGAGGTGATGACGAAGGAGTCTCCTCCCTTCATCCTTTCCATCTTGAGGGTGAAGGAAGAGATTTCATTTCGAATCTCGGGGGAGAGGGTTCGAGGATAAGGGCTCATTCTCCGGATTCCTTACAATCTTTTCGGGTTGGGATTAGTAGGTAGTAGGAATTGTCGGGAGGTGTAGAACGCAGTTCCCAGTTAATTAGACCACCATGCAAATAAAACGATTTTTTGTGTAGTCCCGGATGCATGGTGAACACATCGGCAACCTTTAAAAAATATTTATCTCCTAAACCAATAGCCTTGGCCGTTAAGTTTGAAAAAAGAAACCCATTAGAATCTCCCAATGGGGATAAATCAAAATGCTTATCCCTATTCTCCTCAAACGCCTCTGAAAACATCGTCTTGAGTGCTCGTTTTACATCTGGATGTTGCTTTGCTGCTTCTAATACCTTTTCACTTTCAACTTTTAGTTCCATTTTTCGTCTCCTTTTTTCTTTGGTAGGTTAAGGACTCACTTTCTTATTCCCTCTAAATCTGCGCCACAAAAAGGACAGAAGTCAATCTTTATCAATTCTGCGTATGGTTCTTCATAGTTGTCTATATCTGGGGAACTATATATGTGGAAGCCCTTTTTATATTCTCCTCTTCCTGAGTTCCATTCTAGATTAATACCAATCTGCTCGTTCATTACTTCACAGAGTATATTTCCTCCACATTTTCTTTTAGCCATGTTTTCCCCCTTCCCCCCTCAGTAAATTCCTTTCCTAACCAACCCTGCCGAGATGGCCAGATCATCCATCTTTCGGAGGAAGGTTTGGGTCCACTCAACATCGGTTCGGACTGGAAAGAGTTTGTCTGCATACTTAACCGCTTCTGGGATTAATTGATTCCTGTTGATAATATATTCTTCATCAGTCATAAAGAGTATTGGTTGAGGTGTCATATCCCCACCTCCTTTGTCCTCCAGCTTGGGTTGGTATCTAAGATGTTTCTTATCTCCCCAGGTGTGAATTTGAGTTTAGCCAGAGCGTCAGGTATACGCATAGGTTTAGGAATCCTCGCCCCTCTTCTTCTCTTCGGCTTAATCACCTGGGTGAGGCGTTCCCTACTCTCCTTGTGGAGGAGGGCTTGGAGCTCGGCTTGAGAGTGTCTCATCTTGTGGAGGGTGCTAAGGGAGGAGAGGAGTTTCTGCTCGAATTGATCGATTTCCTTTGCGTTGATTTTGAGCTGGTTTTCGAGTGATCTTTCTTTTATTCTGCACATAACTCAAGTCTCCTTTTGGCCTCTGTTTCTCCTAATCTATTACAAGGGCAGCCCCATGAAACTTGTACACATTGTCTGCAGGTGGAACAAGGTTTAGCAGACCAAAGAATTTCATTTTTCATCACACTACCAAATCTTGGACTTGCTGGGCAGCCGCCGTGGGGGATATAGTTCTTGCTTCTCAGCATTGCTCTACATCTGTATCTGTGCATTTTTATCGTATATTCTCTTTTTGGGATGGCTCAGTTCTCCTCTCTTGCTTCTTGGATGGCATCCCGGAAGCGAGTCGCATTAAAGTTGGGATTATCTTGTTTGAGATTGGAGCAGATAAGATCTGTTATGTCCATTTTTGCTGTTTCGTCAATGGCTCCATCGAAGTAGTCTTTCTTTCGGAAATACTTGCCAAGACTTTTAGCAAAAGGTATGTAAGATTTCTTGGTTATCATGGCTTAGTTCTCCTTCCATTCATCCTTGAGTTCCCAGATCCACTCCTCAAGATCCTCCTCTGTGGGTGTTTCAACTTCTGTAATGTCAACAACGTCTTGGTTGGCAAAGCCTTCTTTGTAGTAGTCAAAGTGGATTGTGATCTTCGTATCAAGAGTTAGTTTTGGCACTTTACACTCCTTTTTCTTTTAAGAGACAAGAATGATTCTAAAGTGGTTGATTAAAATTCCAACTATTACACCAAGCAAAAAGCTTAATAAAGTGAAAGCAAAATCGAATCTTTTCATTTACGGCCTCCTTTAGGAGAGCTTCTCCCTTTGTTCGAAGAGGGAAAGAAGGTGGTTGCCCACGATAAAGGCTTGATTGGCTAATTTCTCCTCTCGGCTTCCCACGTAATTCTCGTGATTGTGTATTCTTTGTCCTTCTGCCTTTCTGAGTCGAGTGAGGAGGTGTTGACGAAGCTCACTGAAGGTGGTAATCTCCTCAGTGAGTTCGAATGGTGTCTTTATCTGGGGCATAATTGGCCTCCTTTTGTGGTTTTGGTGAGTAAGGGGAGTAAGGGCTTGGCTCTGAAGCTACCATTTTCACGCTTCAGGTGCTCTTCACTCTAATCTCACTCCCCTTAGTGAATGTGGCTGTTTAATTCATTTTTATGGCCTTAAATGAATCACAGTTCGCATTCTGCTTCATGGATTAACGTTACCACAAATGGGGGTAAATGTCAAATGGGGGAGGGGATTTATTTTGTGCTTCGGAAAGATTTTTGTGTGAGGTGGGTTCCCTTCCCCGGTGAAGGGGAAGGGCTGGTTGACAACAGATTTGGGGTTAAA
>LAZR01001742.1_pt1 | contig 13435 bp, 10 predicted proteins | sample 329461 | NCBI WGS metagenome assembly LAZR01 (sample SAMN03002196, study PRJNA259156) | marine sediment metagenome | biome: sea floor; feature: Hydrothermal impacted sediments; material: marine sediment; isolation source: Loki non-amplified sample from Loki's castle hydrothermal vent sediment ...
AATAAATATTCTTCCCTGCTTAAATAATTGTCGTAACCTCCCTCTGTTAAATAATTAATAACCGACGGAACACCGCTAGCAAGTCTTTTTGAAATTTCTTCTTTAAAGACTTTTTTTGCAATCAGATCGCCAATATCTACAAGTTTTTTTAATAGCGAGAATGCTAGATTTCTGTGAAGCAAGCGGGTATCATAGTTATTTTCAACCCATGCTTGAAGGTTGCTACAGTGCCCGAAAAACTCAGTTTCCGGAGTAAGCTCGTATTCTACGCCTAATTGCCGGTCTTCTGTCCAACCTAATTTCTCGGCAATCTCATCTATCGACTCAATTTCATTGTAAGAATCAATGTCTTGCGTCGGGATATTCAACAATAAGAATTTGCATTGCTCAAAAAGCTTCCCCTTCACATAAATATTTGTCTTTTTACTTTCTAGTTTAAGTGTGATGAAGTCGTTGACTTTAAATTCTTGCATGATTGTTTTGACCAATATGGTTAAGTATAAAACAAGTTTTTGTATTAATAAATGTGAAGTATCTTGGAATTTTTTAAAATATACGACTCAATTGACTCGAATGAGAGTGATATATACCAATAGACGAAGCAATCCACTCCTTTCCAGTTGTATGTGAAAGTTACACAATCTTACTACTTTAATTCTCGATCTTTATTAAGGGATGGTCTTGTGGCACTATTTCCCCTTCTTTTACATTAATTTGAGTTATTTTTCCTTTTATTGGGCTCAGTATCCGGTTTTTCATTTTCATAGCTTCTAATATTAAGATAAGCTGATCCCTTTCAACATTCTCCCCTTCTTCAACAAGTAATTGTAAAATTTTTCCAGGGATAGGAGCTTTAACAAAGATTTTCTTGCCTCGTTGACTTACTGCGGGGGATTCAACTGGTTTTAAATAAGGTTTTATTTCAATATCAATTTCTTCTCCTTCCAAAAATAGCTTCCCGTCTACAAGCTCCAAATTAAACTGACAATCATCAAATACAACTCTATACAAGTTTGTTGTTTCTTGAGTAACAATCGGGGAATATACTTTATCATCAACTTTTATTTTCTCATCATCTAATATTGTAATGATGTAATTTTTTCCCCGAAATTTTACCTTTTTCTTCATGATTGTTGATTCTTAATATGTTTAAAACTCGTTAAAGAAAATGTATTAATAATTAGACAATAAATAATTCATAGGTAAAAATAATATATTCCACGTAAAAATTCTTTCGATTCTAGTTTAATTGCTCAATTTTGGCTAAATCTCGCCACCTATTTGATCTAATAGGAGGGACTATTTGATCTTGTTGAAAGAAAAATTTGGCTCGTTTGGCAACTTGCATCACTGCTGCTAACTTCATTCTTTCAAAATCCTTTAGATCATTGAAAATATTCGTTTGGCTTAAGAAATCAGTGGATAAATGACCCTTCTTAAACTCTCGAGTCTTAATTATGACCTTATGAAGGTCTATATTTGTTTTAAGCCCACTAATTTTTAGCTCTTTCAAGGAATGTTTTGAAAGGCTGATAGCTCTCTTCCTATTTCGTCCCCACACTACCAATTTCCCAATTAATGAATCAAAATTGTTTGGAACTACATAATTAGGGTAAAGACACGAGTCAAATCGTACTTTTGGACCTCCTGGAATGATTAAATTCGTGATTCTTCCACTTTGGGGAAGGAAAGAATTATTGGGGTCTTCTGCGTTGATCCTGTATTCAATAGCATGTCCGTTAAATAAAACTTCCTCCTGAGAAAAACTTAAAGGCTCGTTCGAAGCAATATTTAATTGTTCTTCGACTATATCGATCCCTGTAATCATTTCTGTAACAACATGTTCTACCTGAATTCGCGGATTAACTTCATTAAAATATATTTGGCCATCTTTCCAAAGGAATTCAGCGGTTCCAGCATTAGTATATTTTAATTCCTTTGCTAATAAACAAGTTTTTTCTCCTAATTTATTAGCTTCCTCTCTTGATAAAAAGGAAGGAGCTTCTTCTATAAGTTTTTGATACGATCGTTGTATTGTACATTCACGATCACCTAAATGTACTAGATTTCCATAATGGTCACCCAAAAATTGGACCTCCAAATGTCTTACATTTTTTAATGATTTTTCTATTAAGATTTCGTCTCTTCCAAAAAATGTTAAAGCCATTGATTGGCATCCTTCTAAAGCACACTTCAGATGATCTTCTGATTCGACAATTTCCATCCCAAGACCACCTCCTCCAAAAGCGGCCTTAATTATTATAGGATATCCAATCTTATCAGCTACTAATTTAGCTTCTTTAAAAGTTTTTATAAATCCTTCAGATCCAGGTATAACAGGTAATCCTACTTTTTTGGCTAGTTTTTTTGCTTCGATTTTATTTCCTAAGAATTTAATAGTACTTGGAGTCGGTCCAATGAATATTTTTCCTAGTTTACCTATTTCTCTAGCAAATTCTGCATTTTCACTTAAAAATCCATATCCTGGATGGACCGCATCAGCCTTAGAGCGCTCAATTATTTCGATAAGTTTCGGAATATTGAGATAAGTAGATTGAACGGACTCTAAACCTAAATCATATGCTTCATCAGCCATTTTTACATGCAAAGAATCTCTATCTACATCAGAAAACACTGCAATTGAACGAAGGTTCTTTATTCGACAGGCACGTATCACCCGAACAGCGATTTCTCCTCGATTAGCAACTAAAACAGAACGTATCATAAGAATTCATTTATTCAAATTTTCAATTAAAAATTCATTTATTCAAATTATCATTTATTCAAATGGGTAATTTAAAAAAGTTTTTATCACCTACACATTATTAATCGTATTATTTCGTAAAGATTTTATTAAAATTTCCTTGGATTTTTATTAAATTCTAAAATTTGAGATTTTTCCATTAGTGTAGGAAGAAATAAACTGTTCTAATGATAGTTTTTCAAAACCCAACAAAAAATTAGTAATAGTTTAGAATTAAAACTCCCCTTGCGTGATTTGATTAAAAAAGTTTTAGGTAGATATTAAGGATAGAGTTAGGATATTCAAATTTAATTTTAGCCTTAGACTTAATTTAAAATTTGAAGGTCTTTATTACTTGATTGAATATTTCAAATTATTTAAGTAGACATATAAATAACTATTTACTTAATTTATGCAATGTTCTCAAAAATAAAGATAGTCCATATTGATAAAACTAGATCGACTCAAGATACTGTGATTGATTACCTTCAAAACGATTATTTTTCCTCATTATTATTAGTTGCAAAAATTCAAACAGGTGGTCGTGGGAGAAAGGATGATGATTGGCATTCCCCCTTAGGAGGATTTTGGGCAACTCTTGGAATATCTACTTCTTATTTCTTAGAAAACTCACAATTAGCTCTTTTTCACTATTTTACAGCATTATTGATAACAAGGGTTATTAAAGAAGAATACAATTTTACCCCTCAAATAAAATGGCCGAATGATATTTTATTCTCAAACAAGAAACTTGGAGGGATCTTAATTGATTATATTACAGGTTCTCAGAAAAATTATTTATTAATTGGAATGGGAATAAATTTAAATAATTCAAATAAAGATATGCCGGAAAATCTAAAATCAATTACAATATCCATCAAGGATATTTTAAGTAAAACAATATCTTTGGAGGATTTTGCCCGAAAAATATGTTTTTATACAGATGATTATTTTACACCAATCGTAGAATTTAATACTGAAAAAATCACGAGTCTAATTGAAGAATATAATCAGTATTCTCGAATCTATGGAAAACAAGTTGTTTTAGATGATTCTAAGCATTATCTCTGCAAAGGGATTAACCTAAAAGGATTAATGACATTTGAAGGAAGTGAGAAAAATCTAAAACTAAGAATTGATGATTTAACTCGAGTCAAAGAGATTATTACTGATTAGGTTTTTATTTCACGTTTTCTCCACAATGATTGAGACAATATTGTTCCCAAAACCACCAAAATTACATGTGATTCCGGATTTTGCACCGTCAACTTGTCGCTTACCAGATTCTCCTCTTAATTGCCAAACAAGTTCTACAACCTGAGATATACCTGTGGCACCTAATGGATGACCTCGTGCTTTTAAACCTCCCGAAGGATTAATAGGTATTTTTCCATCCATTCCTGTCAATCCTTCATGAGCAGCTTTAGCACCTTCTCCCTTTTTGAAAAATCCTAAATCTTCACTCTGGATTACTTCCAAAATTGAAAAAGCATCATGTAATTCGCATACATCCATCTGATCAGGAGATTTTTTAGCCATTTTATAGGCTTTTTCTGAACAGATTTTTAAAGCTTTAAGCGTAGTTATATCTTCGCGTTCATAGAGAATATGTGTGTCGGTTGCTTGACCAACACCAGAAATTAATATTGGGCTATCACAATATTGTTTTGCCACATCCGCGTTGCATAATACCAATGCTGCTGCTCCATCTGAAATGGGACATACGTCGAATAATCTTATAGGATCAGAAATAATAGGATTTGCCCTGTCATCATTAAGAAATTCACGTACGTTATCCCAATTTCCTCTTCCTTTTTGAACAGCTCTTTTCATGAATTCTTCAATAGGTCTTTGGAAGTGAGCATTCGGATTAGAAGTCCCATTTTTATGATTTTTAATTATGATATCATTAAACCATTCACGTTTAGCATTATATTTTTCCATATAAGTTCTCATTACCATAGCAGCAAATGAGGGAATTGAGACACCATGACGCCTTTCTGCTTGATTATGAGTAGTCATAGCTACACTTGATGTAATGAACCCGGGAGTATTAATATGTGTCATTTTTTCACCTCCAACCACCAAAACCAAATCACTCATTCCTGACGCAATTGCTTGAAATCCTGTTATTATAGCTGAACCTCCACTTGCGGGACCATTCTTGATATCAATTGCTGCTGCGGGGATTAAACTGATCCTATCTACAAGAGCGCTAGCAACACCAGAAATCTGATTAAAAATTTCAGGACTCATAGCTCCAACGTAAACCGAGTCAAAATCCTTCTCACTCGTATTCGATTCCGTAATTGCATCCAATGAAGCTTCGGATAATAAATCCATTAATCCTTTATTTTGTAATCGTCCAAATTTTGTGTGACCAGTCCCTATAATACACACATTGCGTCTCATTTTGAAACCTCCGCTTCTTGAAATTAATCCTGAGATAATCTCTCCTTTAGTGCTTCTGTTAACAGGGGTACTATTGTTTTAAAATCCCCAACAATACCGTAATCACAGAATTCAAATATAGGGGCACTGGCATCTTTATTAATAGCAATGATTTTTTTACTACTTTTCATCCCTACCAGATGCTGGATTGTACCAGATATACCACAAGCGATATAAATATCTGGAGCGACAACAGTTCCACTCTGCCCCACTTGACATGATTTTGAAATCCAACCTGCTTCTACTGCTGCTCGACTAGCACCAACAGCACCGTCTAATACTTCTGCTAAGTTATCAACGATTTTAAAGCTTTCTTTACTCCCAATTCCTCGACCGCCTGATACTACTACATTAGCCTCATCAATAGGCTTTCCGGCTTTTACCGATGTTTCAATAATTTTTATTACTTTTGTTTTAAGTGTGTTGGGTTCAATATTTATTGAGACGTTGATAATTTGAGGATTGTTTTTTTCTAATTCTTCTGGTTTCTCAAATATGTTCGATCTTAAAGTTGCCATTTGGGGTCTACTATTTGGAATTATAACATCAACGTAATAGTTTCCACCATAAATTGAGCGTGTATAGACTATATTTCTATCTTCAATATCTATATTATTACAATCTGCGGTTAATCCTGTTTCTAAGGAAGCTGCCACCCTTGGTGCTAAATCTTTTCCAAACTTAGTTGCGGGATATAAAACAATGTTTGGGATGTTTTTTTTACATAAATCAACAAGAATTGAAGAGTAAGTTTCGGTTAGATAATCTCCTAAGAGATCACTTTCACATACATAAATTTCATCTATTCCATAATTTGAAAATTCTTCACAGAAATTTGAAACGTTATTACCAATAAGAACCACACAAACTTTCTCATTTAATTTACCTGCCAATTCTTTGGCAATTCCAAGGAGTTCAAAAGAAACACCTCTAACTTTCCCTTTTTTAAATTCTACGATTACCCAGATGTTTTTATGGTCAATCACTATTATATCACCTTATCTTTTGATAATAATTCCATTAATTTCTCTACAGCTACTTTAGGTTCGTCTGTAAATACTATCCCTTCTTCTCTCTTTGGGGGCTTATAGAGTTTTACAATATTGATCAAGGAACCTGTGGAACCGAATTTAGTTTTGTCTCCTCCAATATCATCTGCAGTCCAAATTTCAAAAGGCTTTTTCTGAGCAGCTAAAATCTTTGGTAATGGGGGGATACTAGGCTGAAACGATGATGGGGGAATTCCAGCAATAACTAAAGGGATAGTTGATTCAATAACCCTATAACCATCATCTGTTTGAGCTTTTGTTTGTAATTTTACACCTTCTACTTTCTCAACATTTTCAGAATAAGTTATTTGGGGGATGTTAAGAATTGCTGCTAGCGCAGGTCCTACCTGACTTGAACCAGTATCAAAAGAAGAATTACCACAAAAAATTATACTATAATCACCAATTTTTTTTATAGCAGATGCTAGTATATTAGAAGTTGCTAAAGTATCGGAATCTTTAAAATTATCATCGTTTAGTAATATTCCTTTATCAGCTCCTAATGCTAAACACCTCATCAAGGTGCTTTTGGTTTCAGGATCACCAATAGAAATGGCAATGATCTCATCTCCCTCCTTTCTTATTTTTATTGCTTCTTCTAAAGCAAACTGATCAAAAGGATTAATTATTGTTGAAATTCCTGCCTTCTTAACTCTATTTGTGCTTGAATCGATATCAAGCTCATTGGTTTCGGGAACTTGTTTTACACATACTATAAACTTCATGATTTTGACGTGTTTTCAATTAATATTAATTATTTTATTTAATTCTTTTAAGCCCGGTATTGCTTTCTATTAAAAATATAAAAAAAAGTTATTGATATTATTTATATGACGTTAATTCCTTCCCAAGAAGTTCTCTTGCAACAATCATTTTCATAACTTCGCGTGTTCCCTCGGCTAAAGAAAAAGATCTTACTGCTCTCCATGCTGCTTGGTCAGGACATTCTCTTGAGTATCCAAATGCACCTTGCCATTGAATCACATCATTTATTGCATCGCAAGCCCAATCCGAAGCGAACATTTTACTCATCGCAACAATTTTGCTAGTTTCGAATCTGTTACCTTTTCCTTGCTGTTCTAAATCTATGCCTCTAGAGCTTCGTACCCTAATCTTTTCAGCATTTCTAATCTAGTATAATGTTCTGCGAGTCTAAAATTAATTTCCTGAAATTTTGCGAGTGGTCTTCCAAATACCTTTCTTTCTTTAACGTAGTTCATCCCATTTTCTAATGATTTCAATCCCGCCGCTGCGCAAATGACCGCAATTAAAGCTCTTGCATATTCATATCCTTCATGGATAATATAAAATCCCTTGTTTTCTTCTCCTATTATGTAATGTTTAGGAATTTTTACGTTATCTATTGAAAAACCACCACAAGAAATACCTTCTCGACCTAAATCAGCTATGTATGTTGGTGTAATTCCATCAGCAGTTAAAGGTAAATAAAACACGGTCATTCCTCTTGAACCAAGATCTGCTGTTTGATGTGCTATAGTGACATGACCGCCACCATGGGTGACTGCTTCTCGAACACCACTAATATACATTTTTTCACCATTTACAATAAAGTCATCACCATCTTTTTTGATCATTGTTCTACCCCCAACAACATCACTACCGGCCCCACTTTCTGTCGTAGCTATTCCTAAGAACCAATCTCCTTTCACAACATTAGGAAATATCTCTTTTTTTGCTTCTTCTGTTCCATATTTATTCAATAGAAAACCCCAAGCGGCTTGAACAAGGTAGAAAACACATGTTGAACCAGTACAATCTGCTTTTGCTAGTTCTTCAGCAATGACACCGGCAGTTACAGCATCTAATCCAGAACCACCATATGCGGGGTCTGCAGTACATGCCAGTAAGCCTAATTCCCCCATACCTTTAATAACGTCTTGAGGTATCTCTTTTTTTTCTTCCATTGATAAAGCTATTGGTGCAATCTTCTTTTGGGCAAATTCAGCAACACTCTGCCTGATTAACTTTTGCTCTTCCGTAAATTCTAACATTTTTAAAAACCTTCAAATTCACTTTTTTCAAAATTTCTTTATGAATAAAATTCAAGATTAAACTTTAATTTTTTCAAATTGACATTAGAAAAAAAAAAATCAACCTATTTTGGGTGTTCATTTCTTACAATCGTTGCCAGGGCCATACCGAGTCCAACACACATTGAGCTAATTGCATATTCCTTTCCTGATTGTTCCAATTGATGAACATTCGTTCCAATAAGCCTACAACCTGTGGCACCAGTTGGATGACCGAGTGCAATGGCGCCACCCCAAGGATTAAATCTTTCATCTTTCCAATCTAAATCTAAATCATAACAACAAGCATAAATTACTGAGCTAAAAGCTTCATTGATTTCAATAAAAGACATATCATCAAAACTCATATTTGCCCTATCTAAAGCTTGGGGCATTGCTTTAATTGGACCTGTGAGTTGTAAAACTGGATCAGATCCAATGGCAGCAAAATTGACAATTGTAGCTCTTACTTTAAGACTATACTCTTCGGCGAGCTCTCTTGTCATCCATAATTGTGCTGCTGCCCCATCACTTGTAGGACAGCTATTACCAGCAGTTAAAAAAGCTGTGCTTTTTCTTCCAGCTAAAGTTCTTAGACTCGCTAATTTTTCCATAGTAGTCTCTGGGCGAGGAGCTTCATCTCTTTTTGTTAACACTGATAAACTTGGATCTTCTGTTATGTTATTCTTCTCATCTAGCATTGGTCTTCCATTTTCATCAAGTTTAGGACACCAAATTGGTTCAATTTCTCTTCCCCGTTCATCCCAGGTGGAACATGCCTTTGTATGAGAATGTAATGATAAACTATCAACTTCATTTCTAAAATCTCTCAATGTTTTATTGTATTTCTTCATCCAAACCTGACCGATCGAGTGAGCAGATGTAAATTGATCAGAAAATTTACTGTTGTATTCTTCTGATTTTTGAATGATTTCAGGATGAGATCCCATTTTTTTATTAGGGGCTATCATGATTTGTTTATTTTGCTCTTTATCAAATATATACATGTCAGACATTATTGGATATTTATTTTGTACCTCCACACCTCCACAAATTACACAATCATTTATTCCTGATGCAATTGCTTGCCAAGCTGAAATGACTGCTTGAGCCCCACTGGCACATTGTCGATTAATTGAAAATCCAGGGACACTTACAGGTAGATGTGCGGCTAACGCGGAAGTTCTCCCAATATCTAAAGCACATTCGCCAATCTGACTGTTACAAGAAACAATGGAATCACCAATAATGCCAGGATCAAAATCGTTACGTTCCATGATAGTACGGTAACAATGAACAACAAGATCATCTCCCCTGTGTCGCATAATAGTACCCTTTCTTTTCCCTATTGGTGTTCTTACGTAATCTACCAATACTGGTTCTCTCTTAGGATCTTTGAAGTATTTTTCATACATACTTACTGGTTCAGTCATAATATCACTAAATTTTTGGAATTTTATGGATTTTAATGAAATTAGATTAATTAATTTTATTTAAGATTAAGAACTGTGTGAATTTGAAAAAATTATATAATTTATAAGGCAAGAAAAAATGTTGAAAGGTATACATTTCTTACTGACTTACACATGTAATTATTCATGCGATCACTGTTTTTTATACTGCAGCCCAAATTCTCAAGGAACGTTCACTATAAAACAAATTAAGGATGTTCTTAGTGAAGCATTGAAGATTAAGACTGTTGAATGGATTTATTTTGAAGGTGGTGAACCCTTTCTATACTATCCAATTATGGTAGAAGGTGCAAAACAAGCTAAAGATATGGGATTTAAGGTTGGAATAGTAACAAACTCGTATTGGGCTACAAACATTGAAGATGCGGAAATATGGCTTAAACCGTTTTCTGTATTAGGCATTGACGATTTTAGCATCAGTGATGATTCATTTCATTATGAAAACGGAGATCAAAGTTTGTCAAAAATAGCCAAGAAGGCATCTGAGAATTTAAAACTGCCTGTAATGACCATTTGTATTGATAAACCAACGGTTAAAGCTGAAATAGAACAGAAAAAAGGGGACCCGGTGATAGGAGGACGTGTTATGTTTAAAGGGAGAGCTGCCGAAAAATTGATTGATGACTTGCCAAAAAGACCATGGGAAGAATTAGAGGAATGTCCATACGAAGATTTTGAGGAACTCGGAAGAGTTCATGTTGATTCATTTGGAAATGCACATATTTGTCAAGGGTTAAGTATAGGGAACTTTTGGGAAATTCCACTTTCAGAATTAATTCGAGATTATAATCCAGAATCACACCCGATATGTAAACCTTTATTTCGAGGAGGTCCTGCTCAATTAGTAAGAGAGTATAAACTTACCCATGAAAAGGAGTATGTTGATGAGTGTCATCTATGCTATCTTTCCAGATTAAAATTGGTAAACAAATTTCCGCAATTTCTCACACCTAAGCAAGTATATGGGAAGAAATAAATATTAAAAATAATTTGGACAAAATTGTTTTTCCCAACGGTTAAATACAATTTTTTTTGTTAAATATAATATAGGAACGCAGATTTTTATTTTTAATATTTTGTTCATCTCAAATGAGTTAAGGGCTTATAAAATATGATTAATCTAGATGAAAATGAAAATAGAAAGGTTGAAAACATATTCGAAGCACTCTATAATGATTCTCCAATAGGAATTGAACTATTTGATTCAGAGGGGAAATTATATAATGTAAATAGTTCATGCATGGAATTGTTTGGTGTAGTAAATAAAGGTGATTTAATGGGTTTCGATTTATTTAGCGATCCAAATTTACCTCTAGAGTATAAACTTCAATTAAAACAGCGAAAGACTTTAAGATATGAGAGTACATTCGATTTTGATTTGGTAAAAAGTCATAAATTTTATGAAACAACTAAATCAGGAAAAATTTTCATCGATGTATTGATAACTCCGCTATATCTTGAAAACAGTAATAAAGTAAGTAAATATTTAGTTCAAGTTCAAGATATTACCGAGCGTAAAACAGTGGAGCAGAAATTAAAAGATTCTAAAGAAAAATATCGGACGATGATTAACAGTCTAGATATTGGTTTCTATAGGGTGATGATCGATGGAACTTATGTTAATCACAATCCTGAACATAATAGAATATTAGGGATTGATCCTTCAAAATCATTAAAGGGTGAAAAAACTGTTGATTTTTGGCAGAATATAGAAGATCGGTCTAAATATCTAAAAGATTTAAGTAATAATGGTTTTATCAGAGATTACATTGTTCATGCAAAGAAGGTTAATGGGGAAAAAATTGTACTCCAAGCGAATACCCATTTAATAAAGGATTCTGGGGGTCAAAATGTAGCTGTAGAGGGAACATTTATAGATATTACTGAAAAATTCAAAATACAGGAAGAACTAAAAGATTCTAAAGAAAAACTTCAAGATTTAAATAAAAATTTAGAACGGAGAGTAATAGAAAGAACAGCTGATTTAAAAAATTCAGAGGAAGAATTCCGAATGCTTTTTGAAAATGCAAATGATGCGATTTTTTTGCATGATATATCTGATGAGAATATTCCGGGAAAATTCATTAAAGTTAATGAAAAAGCATGTCGACTATATGGTTATAATAGAGTTGAAATGCTTGAATTAACCCCCTACGATTTAGCTGATCCAGATCATTTAGAAGATCTCTTAGAGATACCTAATAAGCTGCTTAAAAAAGGAAATCTAACTTTCGAAGCGATTGATAGAACAAAAAAAGGTAAAAGCTTTCTTGTAGAGGCAAGTTCACACATTTTTCGTCTTAACGGTAAGAATATGGCTCTCACTATTGTAAGAGATGTGACTGAACGTAAGAAAGCAGATGAAGCTCTTAAAGAGAGTGAGGTGCGATTTCGAGCTACATTTGAACAGGCAGCCGTTGGTATTGCTCATACTGCAATAGATGGAACTTTTTTAAGAGTGAATCAACGGCTCTGTGACATTGTCAAATTTTCACGTGAAGAAATGCTGAACTTAACTTTCCAAGATATAACACACCCAGAAGATCTTGAGGCTGATTTAGATTTTGCTGCCCAGGTGCTAGATGGTACAATCCAAACATTTTCAATGGAAAAGAGATATATTTGTAAGGATAATTCGGTAGTTTGGGCCAATCTTACGGGGTCACTTGTGCGAGAACTTTCGGGAGAGCCAAAATACTTTATAGTTGTGATCGAAGATATTAATGAAAAAAAATTGGCAGAGCAGAAATTAATAATTTCAGAAGAAAAATATAAAGATCTAAGCAAAGAAATGGAGATGATTTTAGATCACTTCCCTGGACCAATATTTTATAAAGATGCTCAAAATCATTTTTTAAGGGTGAATAAATTTTTAGCTGAAGCTCATAATCTCTCTAAAGAGGAATTAAGAGGCAAAAGCTTATTCGAACTTTATCCAAAACAGGAGGCTAAAGCATACTGGGATGATGATTTAGAAGTCATAAAGAGCGGAGAACCAAAATTAAACATTGTTGAACCATGGGATACAAAGGAAGGGAGAAAATGGCTTCTTACAAGCAAGATTCCTTTCGTAAATGAAGAAGGAATCATTACGGGTATAATAGGGATATCCAACGATATTACTGGGCAAAAAATGATGGAGGATGCGATTCGAGTATCTGAGAGAAAGTTAAAAACTTTAATGGAAGCTGTTCCTATTGGTATTTCTATTAGTAATCCTGAAGGTATAATTTCTGATATTAATTCAGAAGCATTAAGATTGTTTGGATACGCCTCCAAAGAGGAAATGTTACAAACACCAGCGAAAAATTTCTACTATTTTGAAGAAGATAGGAGGCTCTTCGTTGAATTACTCGAAAAGAATGGTTTTGTGAAAGATTTCGAATTCCTTTCAAAACGTGTAGACGGTACTACAATATGGCTTTCTATGAATTCGGCAACTCAAACTATAGGAGAAGAACTAATGTATATAAATTCCTTTCAAGATATCACTGAACGTAAAGAGAAAGAAGATGAATTACGCTTGCATAGTGAAATTATGACAAATATCAGTGAGGGTGTATATCTTATACGAATCGCCGATGGGATAATTGTCTATACTAATCCTGCATTTGAGGAAATGTTTGGTTATAATCCCGGGGAAATGATTGACCAGAATGTCGCGATTGTAAATGCACCAACTGATAAAAC
>LAZR01001743.1_pt1 | contig 13430 bp, 21 predicted proteins | sample 329461 | NCBI WGS metagenome assembly LAZR01 (sample SAMN03002196, study PRJNA259156) | marine sediment metagenome | biome: sea floor; feature: Hydrothermal impacted sediments; material: marine sediment; isolation source: Loki non-amplified sample from Loki's castle hydrothermal vent sediment ...
GAATCACTAATTTGACTTTTTGGTATCCATTTAGCCATATTAGTTTCCTCTGATTCTGGGTCCTGTGAAATTAGTACGGCCATATCAGTTTCATGCATAATAGTAACTTCTACCCATGTAACTTCACTCATTTCTTTTCCCCCATTGTAACCAATTAAAAAATCGTCGAACCCCATAGCTTTTAACCATTGCTAGAGTTGTAAATACTAGTCCTATCTGTATATTTTGAGATATTGGTATGTGAGTACCAAAATATAATGGTAAAATAATTATTTGAGCTGTTACATACACCATAAACCCCAATACTTTGCCAGTAATCATTTCAACTGCGCTCATTGCTTTAGATTGCATACTTAATCTTCATGTTGTAATACCCCATGTTCAAATTTCCATCTTCGGCCCATGTTTATAACCATCTTATTATGGATCGCTTCTGCGGGATCGATACACGACATTTCACATATATCAAGTGCAAGAATTAAAACATCAGCAATTTCACCCTCGTCTACTTCTCCATTTTCCTTAATAGATCGCCAAAGTTCTGGAACCTCCTCCATTGAAAGTTTCTTTATTGCGTCTGCCGGTGTACGATTGGGCATAATTTCATTGGCCCAATTCCAAATAGCCCGTGTTATTACTTGAAGCTCAGTAGGCTCTGCCAACTTAAAATCAAAATCTTTATCCATTATATTACTCCTATGTCATGATAAGTGGGTCCAAATCCGATCCATTTTACGTTACTCATTTGATCAATATGAGCGACTATATTATCTATATATTCTTTATCAACATAATTGGCGAAGTTCACAAATACTAGACTTGGATTACACCACCAACATGCCTCTTCAATTTGCATTTTAGAATACGTAAATATTCGTCTTACTCGATCAGTTACAGTAGTACGTTCAGGTTCTATATCTAATTCTTCCCATGATAATTCTTCTTGATCAGGATAACAATCACCACTAGACCCACCTACTCGAATTGGCAGGGTACGACAAGTGCCGATAACTCGGTTTAACATCCTAATGGGGATGCCCATATTAGATAAAAATGCTGTAGGGGCACAATCCCGACTGGTGGTGTAGGGATAAAATTGGGTATTTATCCCGAGACTGTGCCCTTGCGAGCCTTCTGCGAGGATAGTATCGGCTTCCTCTAATCTTATTTGCCATTCCGAATGATTAGCAACCAATGTCCCAATTTCAGTACCTTTGAGTACTTGTCCCGCTGTTGAATTTGCATTTGATCTCCATATTTTACTTATCATTGCGGCAGCTGATCCTTGGCAAGTACTTGATATGTGGGTTAAACGTTTACGTTCTTCCTTGATGTGATGATCTTGTAATACCACAGCATTAGGATGAATTCGTAATGTTTGATCTGGTCTTAAATAGACCATTTCTTCAAGTAATCGATTAATACTAAATATAGCACCGGGGCCAATTAATACTTGTTTAACTTTTGGGCCAATAGCACTAGAAGGCAGCACTTTAAAAATATACTTATTATTCTGTTTATCTATATAAGTGTGCCCTGCATTTGGCATATTAGCCGTTATAACGGTATCATAATCGCTACTCTCACTAAGATACCCGCATAATAAACCTTTACCTGTACTCCCGAATTGTAGATCAACTACTAGGTCCACTTTCGGTTGTAAATTGCTCATGGTGGGGGATTTTATACCTCCATTTCCGGACCCCACTTTCTTTTGATCTTGGTCGATATTTAATGAATCCATAATTTTCTACCTTTCTATAAAAATGTGCTACTCCTTTTGATCTCATACCATTATGTTCTCTTAACCATTTACGATATGCCTCAAAAAGGGCTTGTCTATCACAACTATCTGGCCAACCTCCTTGACCAATATCATCAAGAACGTTCAAATTGTATAATCCAACACACTCGTCTAACCAAATATCTACTGAATCCCCAGTAGCTTTATAGATTGCACGTTGTGCTTCTAAACCTTTAGTCACAATAGCTTTAGTTAAATTAGTCTTAACTTTTCTAGCTTGAAGGTCAAACATCATGGCTTCTAGTCCACCATTATCTAGCATTTGATCATACAATGTGGTAAAATAACGATGATCATTTGCATGACTATCATTAACTTCTAATACTAACCATCGTCTCGACTCAGGTCCTGCGGGTATGAACCAATCTGTATTAGAGGCTATAGCAAGTCGAATTCGGTTCTCATACATAAAGGAATCTATACCTTTACGCTCGCATATTAATTGTTTTTCGGTAACTATTGCATTAAGAATACCTGATACCTGTCGTTCCCCGCCATAAGTTACTTCATCTGCAAAAACAAACAGTCCATCCATCAAATGATAATTAAAATTACCAACCAAGTGACGTGGGTTAGTTACATGCTTATAATGTGCCTGCCCAACTATCTTACCTATCATTTCACAAAAAGTTCCTTTACCAACTCCTTCTTTACCGTGCATTACGATAGCTGTGCCTTTTGGGTTCATTGGGTCTTGTATCATATCAGCTATCCAATCAATCACGAAATTATATAATTTCTCCTCATTATTGCAAAGGACTTTTTTAATATGATCATTAAATATTTGCCAATTACCCTCTTTTGGCTCAACTCCCCAACCTTTCCACAAATTAACATAGCCTTTATGCCACAATGGTTCATCTGGGAAAAATCCCATACCCCTTATACATTCCCGACGACTCGGGTGGGCCATCCAAACATCGGCTTCTGTTATAATTTTAACGTTTCTTCTTCCAGGTATAGTTATCTTACGATTATAGAATAAGGTATTAAAATCCTGTGTCCCCATTATATGGATTCCACCAATTTTATCTCGGTGTACAATCCGAACTCTACCCCCAGTTAAAAGTACAGCGTTATCCTCGTTTATCTGATCAATTAACTCTTCAAAATCCCCAGTCCTCGCAGGATCACTACTCGGATCATAACCACCTTGTTTAGCAAAGTAAATAAGTGATCCAATCCGGATAGTTCCAGCAGGATTAAATCCCACCCAACGTTTATGACATTCACCTTCAACATATCGTTTACCTTGAGCTGACCATGAGTCCCATAATTTAAGTCCATCCTCACCTTGATGTTGACTGTTAATTGCCTGTCCAATAAATAACCATTCTTCATATGATAAAATATTGGGATCAATATGATCAATCATTGCAGCTATTTGGTGTAATTCATATTGATATTCTTCATCTTGTTGTCCTACTTCTTCGTTTCCCCGTCCAGGCTTACTCGACCAAGGTATTCCCATCGCATCCGATACCCATTCAGGTGTATCGGGTATATCGCCCCCGGCCATCCAGCCATAGTCACCGCTGCATTGTACGGTTTGACCATCCTCGCCCTCTTCCTCCCATTTTACGTGCGAGGGCCAAGCTACTACATGGGAGCGTGGCTCTCCGTCGCCTCCACGGGTATCCACACCCCGAGCGAGCTTCCCGGAACTACTCGTGAGATTTTCACGCCATCGTAGATATAAATGTCGACCACCGGTAGGAGTCTGTGCGATAGGACAATTTAGTTCATTTTCCCCTCTAAAAGAATCCCAATTTTCAATCCCATTTTCTCGGCCATGCAAATCTAAATCAATAACGAAAATTTTAACACCACAAACCACCCCTATATTCCATCCTTGATATCGTCCATTTTCTCCGAACCATTTATCCATAGTTTTTGATTTAGTTGAACTGGAGAAATAGTTAATACCTGTCTTTTTCTCAGGTAATATTTTACTATTCGGTCTTAATGGAACAATTGGTATTTCACACTCAGCATATAATTTTGCAGCCATATGTATCCGAGTGTTAAAATCCTTAATCCTATTAATTTCCTCAATTTCATTGAGCGGTAATAACACTCTCTATCCCCTCATTTTGGAGAGCGGACCACCAGTTCCGCCCCATACCATTAAAATCAAGCAATAGCGGAACTCCCAAGAATTCTCGTTCTACGGCTCGCTTCACATCAGAATTTGTGTCTTCCCATTTATCTTCATCACAGCTTAGACTATAACTGTCATGTATATTAAGATTTATTCGACCCCTTCCATCAAGTGCTTCATCAATTAAAATCCAATTTTCTTTATTAATGTCCGCAGATGTTGCCTGAATGAGTATTCCGGAAGCTTTATAACTTTTATATTTTCTAGGGAATCTGATGTGGCGTCCATACTTAGTACGTAAATACCCTCGTCGTTCAGCAATATCACGAGCCGTTTCAGCAAGTTCTCCAACTCCTCTGATCTTTGAGTGATATTGGCTGATAATATAATCCGCATCCGGACCTGCACGTTGATATCTGATTGTTTCGCCCCATTCATCTTCAAATTCATCATCTGTTGTCTCCAATCCCATCTTAGCAGCCGTAGCACCCTTACCCTGACTAAATATCATACTGAGATTTAATTGTTTAGCATTTGGTTGACCCCCAAATTCAGCATCCCTTACAAGACCTGTTAAATCTGCAACCCACTGGTGAAAATCTAGACGTGGATTATCTTGATATATTTTTACTAAATGATTATCATACATTCCGGCTAAGGCTGCAAATATACGTACTTCAAAAGAATGGAGGTCATTATCTACCCATACTTGACCTTCATCAGGTAAAAAGCATGGTTTAACAATAGCAGCGGTTACTTTATCCCGATTAGGTATTTGCTGCATAGCGGGTTCAACGTATGATAACCTACCCCATTTAGTGCCACCTGTTTCTCGTACTGTTTGATTAATTGTTGGGTATACACGATCCCCGATCGCGTGTTCAAGTATATGTTTAGCTAGGAAGGTGTCTCGGGTTTTGAGTGCAGATCGAATGTCGGTTATTTGTCGCGCACGTGGGTCTACTTCTGACAGTTCCTCAAGAAATTCTTTTCTAAATGAGGGTGCACCCTTATCAGTAGTACCAATTTTTACATTACCGACAAACCATGACTTACCTCGTCTTCTAGGCGCGAAGAGTTCTTTAACTTGGGGTGAAGAATTTACATTAAAATCCCATCCTGACATTCGATTCATTTGTTTTTGGAGAGATTTTATGTGAGGGGTCATTGCTTTCATCGCACGTTCAGCTTCATCAAGATCGACACGTATACCACGCATTTGAGATTTTATAATTTTTGGCATACACCGTCGTTCAATGGTTTCTGAAATTTGATAAAGATTTTGTTTTTTTATTTCTTTTTGTTGCCATTCCCATAACAACAAGGCAAGAATAGCATCCTCTACTGCATATTCTTTAGCCTCTTCATATGGAAGGTCGGCAATATTATCCACATCGATTTCAATTTTTCCTCTATTAAGGTATTTTCTACAAAGGTAATCAAGACTATAACCTCCAGGTTTCTTGTGTTTGTTCCAAGGGAACACAGTCGCTTCATGTTCATTAATTAGACACGCTCTTATTACCGTATCATCAAGTAATTCAAGGGGAATATGGATTCCGGCAACAGCCGACATACACGCATCAAAAGGTGCATTGTGGCAAATGATACGGCACTTGGTTCCCAGACTTGAGAAAGTATCATTTAACCATTGCATAGCTTTCGGCTGTCGCCGAAAATCGTAGTACCACGACTGGCCACCGGGAACTGCAATAGAACAGGCAAAAGCCCTGTTTATTGGGTAACGTAATCCAGTGGTCTCCGTATCGTACGCGAAGTACGGGTATTGACGGAGATTTGGGTACACTTAAAAAGGTATATCGTCGTCAAATACTTGTTGATTTGAAGGAATTACCGGGCTTGATTCTTGCCTGGGTTGGTGTTTACTAAACGCTAGCCCAAAGTACCGTCCTGTCTTATCTTTTAGATCATTAATCCAAGCTGAGATTCGTAGTTCAGTTGCATGTCCACAATGTTCACAAATGATTTTACAACTGCCCTGATGGTCTGGGTGTTTATCTTCAGTTTTATACCCATTAACGAATAATGATCCACTGTTGTTTTGATGTTCAAAAGCCATTATTCCTCTCCTGTGATAACTTATCCAAATCATTAGCCAATAGTGGGTATTCATTTCGACAACTATCAGCGTATGCTTTTAATGCTGAAATTGCATGTTCATCGTGCGATAAATCTAGCACGAAGTAATCGCAATTGTGATGTTTACAGCCGAATAAACTGCTACCATCTTTACGGATTACCGTGAATTTGCCATACAAACCTCTGGTTTTGTCACTCATTATTATCTCCTGTGAAAAAGGGGTCCCGATATCGGGACCCCAAATTGCTTACATCTTATCGTCGTCAGAAGGTGCATCTGTAGGTACGTCACGTTGCACGTCACGTAACCCGGATTTAACAGCTTCGTACAGTGCTTCGGCTCGCTGATAAATCCCCTCGGATACGAATCCAAGCTGCTCAACCTTCCAGTTGAAGTAATCTTGCCCAGCCGCATTAGTCGCTGTGACAGCCGATAGTCGATATAATCGTGACCATCGATCGCCACCCACTAACTTGATCTGGGTGTTAAATTGACGAGAAGGTTTGAGTTGAGACCTGGACATTGAGATGACGATTTCTTCTGCCCGTGGGTTTTCGGCGGGTGAGTCGGGGTCCATTAATAATCCAAAATGCTGGGCTGTGTCTTGAACTCCCAACACAGGATCGCCCTTTTCGGTTTCTTGACCGGCAAGAGCATGGTCGCCTACGGCTTTTACAGCTTCTGATTGTGTGGGGAAGGCCCCAATAAAACCACCACCTGAGTCCCGATGTTTCCATACTACCCATTCTAACCGGAAGTACACTGGTACAAATAGCACTGGATCGACATAAAGCCGATTAGTGACAGTATTGAACAGCATACCCTCTTCCGCTCCCTCAATATATTCAGCTTGATTTTTCTTGCGCTGAGGACTGAGGTCCTGGATCATTGTTAAACGTGGGATCGTGATATCTTGTATTGTAACTTCTTCCGATCCACGCTTTTGATCGCCCATCCAATCAGGACGTTCCATTAACCCGGTTTGGGCTGCTACTGTTACTTGCTTAGCCATTCTCTGTTCTCCTATTACTTACTATTTAATTATGTCCTAGCTCTTTTTACGGAGAGCCGACCCGAAAATAAAAGGTGATTCCAGCACTATTCTTGACTCGACCAAAAGACAGAAATTTTAGTATCAGTGGCTCTTAACCTTAATCACCTTATTTAAATAAGGCCCCGGTATCTTCACGCCCTGCCTAGAATGGGCTATTAAACGATACCCCCTTGCGGAAGTAACGGGAATTTACCCGTATCTCCGGGGATTTCTATGTTTAACGTAAGACCGGGCAACTCTTAAATGTACGATCTTACGACCCTTTTCCGCACCGGCTAGGCGTCACCGGCCACAGGATTCAAGCTTTGCGGAGTGAAGCTGTTTCATACGTGGAAATTTCACAAATATCATTGGGGTATGGCTCCCCTGCCTTCATTTGCGCCCCTACGTACGCTGCTAAAGTACTTGCATTAACCGTCTCTGAGATTATTTCAGCTGCTTCATGCTCCCGTAACCAATCTCTTAGTAACATTTTATTTTCTTCGGGAGTTTTAACAGATACTTTTGGAAGTACAAGTAATCGTTTTTTAGTACCATCCGGTAAAATTACCGTGATGTTTTGAATTTGGTCTTGCTCAAATCGAGCTGGGATTACTTGACGTGCTATGACACATACAACGTCCCATGCTTCGGATGTACGTTGTTTTAAAACGTCATGGGCTTCTTTTGTTTGGATCATTGCTGCTACTAGTTCATTGTAAGTAGCATCGGCCAAGGAAGCCTTAATAACATCAACTTCTTTCTGGTCCATTATTATTCTCCTGTGTTTACTGGACGGTGGACCCCATCCGGTCTACCAGTATACCACACCCGGAGGCCCCTGTCAAGTATTTGTTTATTCGGGCATAGGTATCCAATGAGTTACATCAATCCAATCAGGAGCAGTATCTGATGGGCTTTTATCACCTTTCGGATAAGTAAACCACGGTTCATGCATACCATAACACATACGCGAACGAAAAATACGCCCATCACTATTTAATGCAATAAAATCTTCATGTGGTGGTGGTAATTGTTCACTTTTTAAAATCCACTTTATCATTTTCTTAATCCTCTGAATCCCCTATCACTGATTTCATGAAATCCTCTCTGAATATATAATCCAGCCAAGCCGCATCGCCTAGAGTCATTACTGTATTAGCCGTGTTAGTAACCCCATCTTTCCAGTGGATTACACAGGCTATATGTTCAATTTTATCTGCATTCTCCACTAACATACCGGCAAAAGCTTTTGGCGAAGTATTTTGGCCAGGAATTGTATTTACAATTTTACCTTTACTCATATTAACTTACCCCCTATTCTTTTAAAATAAGCCTCGCACTCATCAAATAATAATTGAATCATATCCGCACCTTCATCTAAATTTGTGTCACTTGATTCAATAGACATTTCTCGGAGAGACCATAAAGTAGATTGTGCTCCGGCATAAAAAGCTCGACACATTTCTTCACGTTGCATATCCGGGGCATCTTTAGGTATAACTTTATTAGAAAATTCAGTCCATCGGTCCATCATCATTTTCATGTCCAACTCTCCTCAACTTCTTTTGCTAAATTACGTTTCTTACGAACTGCTGTTAGAATCATTCGATCGTGTGGTACAGCCATTTCAAAATCTTGGTACGTAACGCTGTACAATTGCCCTTTTCTATGAGGGCGAGATTCTGATTGGTAACGATCCTCGTATGAAAATGTATTAGAATAGTAGAGTGCGTAAGTTGCAGCCGTCCAAGTCTGTCCATATCCACCGACCGTTTGATTGCTGACAATAAAACGTTTTTTGGGGTCTTGTTGGAACGCTTGGCTATTAATAGGACGTTGCGCTTTATCTGTCGCGCCATAGAACCCCAATACAGATTCTTCTCCCCATCTATCCCCAAGGGCTTGTATAATGTATCGAATCTCTGGCACAAACCTAGCCCATATAATGCATTTGGTGCCGTGTGATAATTCTTCGATGTACGCCAAGATTGCATCAAGCTTTGGGTTTCCGCCACTGATAGGTTGTGTGTCATATTCACCATTCTCCTCAAATGGAAAAGTCCCACCTATAACTTGCTGATACCTTAAAGTCCGCTCAAGAATTGTACTAATAGTAATTTCTTTACCCTGATCCTCCATACTAAACTCATCCTTGAGTTGCTTCATAACCCGTTTTTGTTCATTGGTGGGTTGGACTATTATGGGTGGAGGATAAACTTGCTCTGGAAGATCAAGACATTCTTTTTTAGTTCTACAATCTACGTATGGGGTTATCTTATCAAGTAAATGATCTTGAAATTGATACCCAAGTATTATTTTATTTTTCCATCCCCCCATAACACAGTATTTATTACGGAATACAAAGTAATTTTTACAGCCAATAATATTTTCATTTAAAAATTTAAATTGACCATATAAATCTTCAAGTCCTTGAGTAACGGGTGTACCGGTTAAAATAAGTCGATAATCAGCCCAACCACCTACTAATATTACGTTTTCAGTTCGCTTTGCTTTCCAATTTTTTATTCTTGAAGATTCATCAATAACGCACATAAATTTATGAAAACGCCTAAAGTAGTCAAGCGCATTCATTGATTGCCCTCTCTCAATGGATAGGCTCTCTACTCCAAGTATGAAGAATTTAAGTTCACTTTTCTTCTCTCTTATCCAGTTTACGGGTTTATCGCCCGATTCATATACCCAAGCACTATAATCCACTGGGCAGAACTTTTTGATTTCACATTCATCTTCAGGATTGTCATATTCAATATCATTATACCAAATACTTTTAATAGAAGTGGGGCAAATAATAACGCATGCGTCAATTTGGCCCGCTTTGTATCTAGCGGCTGCTAGATTTATGGCTTCGTACGTTTTACCTATTCCCATTTCCCAGAAATAAGCAAACTCTTTCAAAGGCCAAGCCCTCCGCAAGCCCACCAGTTGGTGGGCCATTGGAGGGGCCTTGAACTTAAATTTAGACTTAGGTACAATTGCTACCATTAGGCAGCTTCGGCTTTACCTTTGTCTGTTTTAGCATCGACTTTCGCTTTAGCGTCAGCTTTCACCTTGGCTGCAGCTACGGTTCTGGCCTTTTCCACCCCTCGTTTGATAACAGCCTCACGGGGCTTGGCACAGCTGATTTTCAAGGTCGGGAGTCCTGCAACTACGGCCTTATCCTTTTCATGCCCCTTGTCCAATTTGGCCACAGCCCCACGAATTCGGTTGCCCAAATTCATGCGTTGCATACCGATATTCAGGTGTCCGTACTTGCTCTGCAAGTCCCTAACCGAAATGTCGGTCATTACACATGCGACTGCATAGACCTCAGCAACCGTGAACCCGTCAAGGGCCTGGGCAACTGGATCGTTGCTGCGCTTGGTCTTTTTACCTGAACCTGATACGCCACTGACGTATTTTGACAGGTCAGGTTTGATACTTACTTCTTTCGTTTTGCTCTCTTCTGCCATGAGAAATTCTCCTTCTTCTGGCGTGGTGGTAGAGGGACCAGTATACCACACTCTAGTCCTCCTGTCAAGTATCTGTTTATTAGAGCTTAACTCTGTCTATGATTCCTTTCTGTTTTATCATTCCCTTGACTAATTCCTCCATTAACTTCATTACTTCTTCCATTTCCTTTTTTGAATCTCTGCCCATTAATTTACCCATTAGTTGTAGTTTTGGATCAACTAATAGCTCTTCAAATTTAGATTCAATATTTGCGGTACAAAGCTCACGTAGAAGCATGAGCGTTATAATTGGATTCATCCCCAGTTCATGGGACCTATTTGCGGTCAATCTGATTGCTGATGATGCAATTACACTAGCATCTATCATGCTTTCCCGTACTAATTTTGACACTTCATCAAGTATATTCACCATTTTCTCCTGTGTTAATGTCTAACTGGTGGATCAATTACTTTGGTTGAGGTAACTTCACAAGCGTTCAGATGTATTGTAACCGCAGCCTTTATAGTTTCCCTTATTTCACCCCAACCGTGATTCTCTACCTGTGGTGTATTCGCACTGAGATTATATTCGATTACTTCTGCTAATATCATCAATGGAAGCACTGGTGGCACCATTGGTTCTCTGTCCCTAACACATATTTGGATGATATCGGTGATTATATCAAGACTTAATGGACCAAATTCATCTATTAAATCCATAAGCTCACTACCCCTTATTACCATTGCTACTTTATCGCACATTTCTTCACCCATGTTATACTCCCGGTGGAGGGGGTAATCGTAACCTCCATGCATGTTCACTGTAATTCATGTTGTGTACCATCCCTTGAATTCTTTAACGACTCTATCGTATGAACTTCGTATGACGTGGTTTTCGTCGCCGTGACTTGATTCAAGCCAATAATCCCTTATTGCGTCAAGTGTGTCAGGATTGCATGGACATTGTGGGTCTGGGTCCATGCCAAGGATTATAAGATCACCTTCAATGCCCTTTATCCCTTGTTTAATAACTTCTTGAATCCGCTGATGTAACTCCATCTGCACGATCAAATTGGCTGGTTCATTGGGTAATTCAATCTTACCCTTAGTTAACAATCCTGCAACGGCCAGAGCTTTCTTACTTGTACCTTTAGGCGCGAGTCTCTCAGCTTGGGTCTGTCTAACCTTTTGTCGTACTTCTTGTACCTTAGGTGGGTCCCCCTCTGCAATGCGACCTTCAACCCAATCTATGTCGCTTTGATCGGCTAACACAAGCTCCTGCATAACGCTATAATTAGCACCCTCAATCAATACTGTCGCATTGCCGAATTGTTCAGCCACCTGCATTAGGTAGTGAGCATGTTGTTTAGATTGTACCGATGTAGCTTCTTTACGCCATTTCCCGAATGCTTGATCATTGGTAAATTTAGCCCGTGCTTCAAGGAGTAATTTACCTACTCGAATTTTGCCTCTAGCAACTTGCTTTACCGTTTGATCAACGGTCTTATTTATATCTTTCGCTAATGCAGTAAGTTCGGTTAAACCCGCTGCACCAATACCCTCATACCATTTACCATGGCTTACTTCGTTCATTTTAATTCCTTTATTTCATATCGACCTTTATCCGCTTTATTATAGGCATAGTCTTCAGCCCATTCTCGTGCTGTCATTGGAAATTCAACCGAGGTTTCAAATTCCCTAATCTCGTCCTCAAGTTCAGGATCATCGTACATTATTAAAAATTTAGGCACTACTTTCCTTTTTTACCATGGCTTAATGAGGTTCCAGATTCTTTTGATTGTTCCTGCATGGTTCCTCTCCAAGTAAGCACCACCCTCGATAATGATTACAAAAATAATCAAAACTATAAAAAGTTCAAGATGTGCTATGTTCATTTTAATGCCTTTGGACAACCAATAATCGTGTGCGTTACACGTTTTAAATGTACCTTAAAATTAGTCATGTACCGTTCTGAAATTGCACGTGCCCCATAACCGGCTATTAGTTGTGTCCCACAATCTGGGCATTCCCATAGATCAGCTAACCAAATCTTATATGGTGTACAATTATCATAGGTCTCAAGGACATAGATTTCATTCTTACGTGGCCTGAAATAAGTCTGACAGGCCACGCACGCATAACCTGCTCCAATGCTCATGATATTTTCTCATTAATTGATTCAATCTCAGGTTCACCCCAAAAGTGAGGTTCTGCTTCATCAGATTTATTAAGAGCCTTTGTCTCTGCTTCACCAAGATTACGAGCCTTGATTTCTATTTCCATGACTTCTGATCGAATCATGGTCACAATATATGTTTTCCAGGTACTCATAAGTCGGTATCCAGAATACGCATTATTGCTCCTACGATCACGGTTGTTGGTATTTCATCCCAATCAGGGTGCTCAAGATAAATATCGATTACATGGCTTATGAAATCTGCTCGGCCTGCTTTACCTTTGCCCTCAAATTCCAACTGTTTACCACGTTTAATGGCCTCATTAGCTATTTCTACCGCAGTTATCATTATATACTCCGTTCAAATTATTGCTGAAATGGCACCACGAGGAAAATAGTTAAAATCAACATTATCTTCATCATAGATTGTGAAGAATTTATCCTTAATCTGTGATTCGAATACTTTAGCTCTTACCTCGGCCATACTATTTGCTTCTAATTCAAGGAGACTGTCACAATCAAAAGTAACAGTTCCTATCCTGTGAGCATGAATTTGTCCAAATGATACATAAAATTTACTCATGTACTCCTCTCCGATTTCTGTGAAATCTTGGCCATGTAACGGACACTGGCCCAGGCATTTACTGGGTTATGGGTATAGTTTGTCTTATCATTGATAAGATTAGTTACACGGCATCGTCCACTTTTCTTGATTTGGTCGATGCGGAATTTTGAGCCGTTTGCGAACTCGGCTGAGCCAATC
>LAZR01001744.1_pt1 | contig 13423 bp, 20 predicted proteins | sample 329461 | NCBI WGS metagenome assembly LAZR01 (sample SAMN03002196, study PRJNA259156) | marine sediment metagenome | biome: sea floor; feature: Hydrothermal impacted sediments; material: marine sediment; isolation source: Loki non-amplified sample from Loki's castle hydrothermal vent sediment ...
CCATCTCAACTTAAATCCTACAGCATCCAACTCGCACTTGAAACTCCATCTAGTTATATGTGCAAGGATATCACAACACCACCATTCTTTACAGTTTTCTTTACACCAGTCATAGTAAGTCTCATTGGCAGCCCGCCAGTTTAAGCCTTGCAAACCAGCATCTGTATATACTTCAATCAAAGCCATCTTAATTTAAATGCTATCGCACCCCTTTCGTTCTCAAAGTAAAAAGTGAAACCAACAGCGTGACCTCGTCCAAACATATTTTCAGTGTGTCTTGGCGTTATACTTTTACATTCAATGTCATTTTCTCTAATCCACTCACACATGGCCGAAACATCACCTTCGGATGTGACAGGAATATAAACTTCTATTAAATCCATGCCAACCTAAAATTACAGCCATCTAAGCTTAAAAGCTGCTGCATCCTTTTCATCTTCTATTAAGATACTATAAAAAGATGCGGGCATATAAACTCCTTCATATTTTCCTACCATTGGAATTAAAATCTTATATTTACTAATGTTCTCAATACACCAGCTTTTGTAAACGTCGTAATCATTTCTGTTTGTAACTGTTATTTCGAACCATCCTTCTTCATTTTTTGTCTTCGGGATCATTACCATTTTTTCGGGCCTCAAGAATATGTTCTAAAACACTCAACTCAGATTGTTTTAGAAGGATTAATCTTTTTAAATTTATGCATTTTATGTCTCCGAAACTATAGATAGTCTCGTAGCAATCAATTTTTGACTTGATATCTCTTACTTCTTTTCTTATGAAACTTGTTTTTAGTTCTTCTGACGTGCTCATATGTCTTTCACCATAGAAATTCTAGTAGTTAAAAAATATGGCTCTTTGTCACCTTCAATGCAAACCGCAGTTAAACGACCTGTGTAGCAAGCTCCAGTGTCAATGTTAATTCTATTGTGTCTTACTTCGGGTTCACCTTTTGTTGGGCAATGTCCATGCACAACTCTAAAACCAAAGTCTGTATCATCATTTAAGAAACGTGTTCTAATCCACATCATTGTAAACGGATCTTGTTCATCCATTGGGAATCTTGAATCCACCCCTGCATGAACAAACATGTATCCTTCAACGTAATGAAAGAAATGAAGACGTCTAAACCAATCATAGTATGGATCGATAGCATCTTCCCAAGGTTTAATATCACGGTACAATGACTGAGGGTCTAATCCAAAGGATCTAACAGTAGAGTTTCCACCGTTTTCTAGATAAAAGGAAAGACTATTTTTCGTTCCAAGCAATGAGTCGACAAGCATATCTTCGTGGTTTCCTCTTAAGAAAATATGTTCGAATCCATCAAATGGTTCTGACATTAGATAATCAAGAACACCTTTTCCGTCGGGACCACGATCAACATAGTCGCCTAAGAAAATAATCTTGTGCGGACCCTCTTTTGTTTCCGCATCCTCCAAGATCTTTCTTCTTAACACACCAAGCAGATCTAACCTGCCGTGTATATCACCGATTGAATATATCATACCCACCTCAATTTATAGGCTACAGCATCTTCTTCGTTTTCAAAATAAATATAACCACCAATCTCATTATTTGCTAACAACGTCCATGTCACACGGTCGCTCTCTTTGCCAAAGTTTTCAATACACCAATCCAGTATTTCTATATACTCTTCTGCTTTAACCCAACATTCAAAATCTATCATACCCATTTTAATTTAAACGCCATAGCGTCCTCTGAACTTTCAAAAGCAAGAAAAATCCTACGTCTGTCCATCGTTGCCGATTGATCAAATATTTCTAAGTTAACAGGACCAATACCAAGCTCTCCTGTTGCCTTTCCTAATCGGAATAAAAATTGCTGATGAAGATCGATCTCCACAATAGGAAATTTTACCTTCGTTTCAGCATAATACTCTTCAGTCATGTCTATATAGTATAATAGCTCCATACTTTCTCCTGTAGGCACTACTATACTATAACAGAATTTGTGTAAAAGTCAATAACGATAAGACTATTAAAACAGGCCTTTAACTTTGTTAGCAACCCAGCAAATAGCAGATCTAACCCACTCTGGCTGAGGTAAAAGATTCCAGCCGACAAGAAGTCCGACCGCAACCCAAAAAACTATATCTAACATGTTTTCTCCTCCAATAATAATACGTTTTATTTATCCTTTTTGGAGGACAATAAGCAGAGATACGTCCAAATAAATGTAGCACCAGCCAACGCTGTTATCTGTGCCTGATCATATGCTGGACAAACTTCTACAAGATCCATCCCAACCCAATTAAGCGTACCAAGTTGATTCAATATCGACAACGCTTGCCACGTAAACAGTCCACCAATCTCAGGTGTCCCTGTTCCGGGAGCTTGACTTGGATCGATACAGTCAATATCAAACGTTAAATAGGCAGGATTGTCACCTACTGTTCTTTTAATACCAGCAATAACATGATCAAGATTGGTTCGATGCACCATCTCTGCTGTAATGACATGAAATCCGTCATCCTTTTGGGTGTAATCCATCACTCTATTACTAACTGGTGATCTAATACCAATCTGCACGCTGCGTCTAGGATTGATGTAGTTAGCCTGTGCCGCATAATAGAAGGGAGAACAGTGACCATATGTTGCTCCAAAGTTATCATCCCAAGTATCAACATGTGCATCGAAATGAACGATACTAAGCGGCTTCTTATGCTTTTTCCTAAGTGCCCTAAGAAGTGATAGAGTTATCGTATGATCACCTCCCATACATACAAGATGTGATTTGATATTATCTGCTTGCTCATATATTAAGTCCAATGACCTTTCCACACTGTCGGCAACTACATCAAAATCACCAATATCAACCATTGAAAGCTCTTTGCGTGGATCTAATCTATGAACAGGATTGTCGCCATCCAACAACATATTGCTAATATCACGCATAGCCGAAGGTCCAAATCTGGCGCCAGGACGAAAGGAAGTGCCGAGATCAAATGGCACACCGGCGATCACCACATCCGGCTTCTTCCTCTTTGACAATGTAGATGGAAGCTGTAAGAAACTTCTTAGACCAGAAAAGGTAGATTGCGTCATTTTGTATCTTTTTCATAAATCGTATGTGCTGAAACTACGTGATAATGAAGGATGCTACTGCCATTCGGAACTGTCGGAGTATTTTTGTAAAAATACCCTATCATAAACGCCAAAGCACCAGCAACTAAAATTACAAGAATCCATCCCATTAAATCCCACATAATCTATCTCCAATTTACTCTTCAGATTTGATAGTTTCTGCTTTCTTGGCAACTCGTTTGCCAAACTTCAATGCCAGCTTCTTATCGACAACATTGACTCCAACCTTACCGCCGTCAACAAGCTTGCCGTATAGGATCTCCTTAGACATTGGCTTCTTGATATGCTCTTGGATGACACGAGCAAGTGGCCGTGCCCCCATAGTCGGATCATACCCCTTCCGTGCAAGCCAAGTCTTCGCTTCGTCATCTAGGGTGATTTGGATTGCCTTCTCGTCGAGCTGCGTCTGAAGCTGGTTGATAAACTTATCAACAATATGCAACATCGTTCCACGGTCGAGCGGATCGAATGCGATGATGCCATCCAGCCTATTACGGAACTCTGGAGCAAACATCCTTTTGATAGCTTCCTCATCAGCGCCAACATTAAGAGTTCGTTCAAACCCAATCGCCTGTTTAGTCATCTCTGCGGCGCCGGCGTTAGTAGTCATAATAAGCATAACATTGCGGAAATCGACCTTCTTTCCGCGCCCACTGGTAAGTTTTGCTCCGTCCATGATCTGCAATAAAATGTTAAATAGATCCGGATGCGCCTTTTCGACCTCATCGAGCAATAAGACACAATGCGGATGCTTATCAACTGCCTCAATAAGCTGACCGTCACCATCATCGTGACCAACGTAGCCCGGAGGCGCTCCAATCAGCTTAGCTACTGTATGTCTCTCCATATATTCAGACATATCGAAACGTACAAGTTCAACTCCAAGATGGATAGCAAGCTGTTTGGCCGCTTCGGTCTTTCCTACACCCGTCGGGCCGCTAAAGATATAGCTGCCGAGCGGCTTGCCCGGCTCGCGCAATCCTGCCATACCAAGCTCTACTGCCGCTACAAGCTCCTCAATCGCTGGATTTTGGCCGAACACGAAATTTTTGATATGCTCTTCAAGATATTTAATGCGGTCTTTATTATTACTCGAAACCGTTTCTGCCGGAAGCCTTGCAATCTTAGCAATAACCTCTTCAATCTGAAGAACGTCAATAGTATTAAGACGCTCATCTTCCGAGAACAGTCTCTGGGCGGCACCAGCTTCGTCGATAACGTCAATCGCTTTGTCCGGTAGCTTGTTATCGTGAATATGCTTATCAGCAAGTTCGACTGCTCGGATTAGTGCTTCTGACGTATACTTAACGCCATGATACTCTTCAAAGTATTTTGACAAACCAAGAATGATTTCTTTGGTCTCGTCGAGGGTCGGCTCAATAATATCCACTTTCTGGAATCGACGTCTTAGAGCAGTATCTTTGCGGAAATATTTGTTATACTCGTCGTAGGTTGTTGATCCAATACAACGCAGTTTCCCGCTTCCAAGAACCGGCTTCAGCAGATTGCTGACATCCATGCTGCCGCCTTGCGTAGCACCAGCTCCGATGATTGTGTGAATCTCGTCGATAAAGAGGATCGCTTTCTTTTCTTCGTTGATTTTCTTAAGGCCTGCCAAGACCGCTTTCAGGCGCTCTTCAACATCACCACGATATTTAGCTCCTGCCATAAGTGCTCCCATGTCGAGAGCGTAGATAACAGCATCCTTAATATAGTCGGGAACGTTCTCTTCAACGATCCGAAGTGCCAGACCTTCCGCAATAGCAGTTTTGCCAACGCCCGATTCGCCAACCAATAGCGGATTGTTCTTTCGACGCCGACAAATAATCTGGACCACACGTTCAACCTCTTTTTCGCGTCCCACTAAGTTATCAATTTCACCGTCTTCAGCTTTCTTATTTAGATTAACGCAGAACTCGTCAAGAGCGCCTTCGGGACTTTGTACCGGCATACCTGTCTCGGGATCAATATCATTTGGAGCCATTTCTTCTCCGTCAGCACCCACTGCGCTACTGCCAGACATATTCACATTTCGTAAGAATGAAACACGATCAACGCCTTCTTTCTCGATAATATATACCGAGAAGCAGTCCTGCTCCGTGAAAAGAGCTGCCATGATATGGTATGCTTCAACAATAACCTTTCCTGAGTTGCCTACTTGATGGATAGCCCTTTCAATAATTCTTTGGACTGCACGAGTTGGTATTGGATCACCACTGCTTTGTGGAAATTGTGGAGATTGCTCGTCAACCGCTTTTTTGATTTCAGAAATAATTTTGGCAACATCCGCCTTACACCGATTCAAAGCATCGATCACGCTTTTGTTTGCTAACAAAGAAAGAGCAATATGTTCGACTGTAACATATTGATATCCGCCTTCCATCGCGATAGCAATAGCACGCCCAAAAATTTCTCGAATGTGTGGCTGATGACCAGGATTTTGCGTTGTCATCTTATTTTCTCCTCTCTGTTTGTTTCAGTTTTTTCTCTCTTGATTTTTTAGCCATTTGTAAAGCTAGACGAGATGCGAGAGAATCGAATGTAATCCCATTTAAATGATCAAGCTCGTGTAGGAAACACCTTCCAGCAACATTAGTAAATGTTCTTTGAAGTTCTGTCCCATCTACATTATTATACGACACAAACACCTCAATAGGCCTCTTAATTTTCAAATTAAGTTTTGGAAAACTAAGACACCCTTCATTTCGTATCTCCCTGTGCTCGGATTTCGCAATGATTGTTGGATTGATACACACGATATTTTCATCAGCAATCGTCATTACGAAAAGCCTTAGATTTAGTCCCACTTGTGGGGCAGCTAAACCCATTCCGTCTTCACGTTCCATTACCTCAAACATCTTATCTGTAAGATCCAAAAGATATTCTTCTGTGGTCTCAAACCCATCTGGAACAGGTTTAAAGTCAAAAACCGGAGTGGTTTTATGAAGGATAGGATCGGTTTCTTTAACTAACTTGAGCATTTCCATTATTTATCCTCAAATCTGTCTACATTATACGATATCAGCTACGCTAAAGTCGAATCTATCTGTTGAACCTGCTTGGGCGCGGATTCAATCCAATGTTAAGCAGGTCGCGATTTCCTTTTGCGGCTTCGGCTTTAACGATTTTAAAGACACGAATAACCTCTTGTCGGCTTGCTTTGATATGAGCAGCACAGGCGCCATCGCGGTCTTCATAACGTGTTCCGAAACGATATTTGTTTTGGGCGGCCTCAATAGCCAGTATTATATACGTGCGTAGTCGGTCGCCTACTTCATCAGCAACTGGCCCTGTTAAAACTCGTTCATCCGGAGTTCCAAATTTAGTAGTATTGAACCATTTCCAAATAGTTCCAGACGTAAGTGACATTCTCTTCGTTGCAGCCAGACACCGATCAGGTTCTTGAAACTTAGGTTCTGGTGCTACTTCGGCGATACTTGCGTGCCCCGGCAATTTTTCAACCTTACGATTTGACCAATATTTGTTCTGTGGGTTAGAGTCCATGGAAGGGCACCGAACACCCCATTCGCTCGGCGAATGCGTATATTCTTTACAGCCATCGGGATATTTATGTCCCTGAATCCATGTGGCTGCGTTAGCTTGGACGACCCACAGAGTTAACAAACCGACCCAAAGCATTGCTTTTAACGCCCAAAACGTAATCCATAGTGTTTTTCTCATCGTTAAACTCCTTGTTTATGCCAAATTAACTATAACATGGATCTGACAGCGGTCAATCGCTTTTTTAGAAAATAAATGGTTGAAAAATATGGAGTTTTTATCTTAGTTACGTGATTTTACGGACGCTTCTTCAAAATCCCTTAAGATCTGTTTTTGCTTTTCCGTAAGATCTATTGGAACCAATATACTAATATTAATGTACATATCTCCTCTTATCTGTGGCTGTCTTAAAAGAGGCATTCCTTTGCTTTTTAAACGTATTTTATGATTTGGCTGAGTCCCGGGTGGGATAGCTACTATGACTTCTTTTCCTTCGATTGTCGGCACTTTTATGTCACAACCTAAAGCCGCATCAATCATCGTTAATTCTTTATTAAGGAATAAGTCGGCGCGCATTCTCCTAAATGTATTGTGTTCTTTAACGTGAACGCTAATATAAAGATCACCAGCAGGAATTGTAGTATTTTGCGTCGATCCTTTTCCAGCCATCTTTAATCGTAAACCGCTTTCAGCGCCCATGGGAATATTAACAGAGAATTTTTTGGTACCAGTTCCTGGAATGGCTACCTCGATAGGTATTTTCTTTCCGCAAAAAGCATCCTCAAGAGAAATATGTAGATCGGAAATAACATCAGGATTTCTTGCTTGGGCTCTATGTCCAAATCGTACTCCGAAGTGTTTAAAGAACTCATCCATTCCACCTACATCTCTAAAGATATGCTCAAAAGGATCACCAGTAGAATGGAAACCACCAGAACCACCAGTAAGATCGGCTGTCCCAAACATATCGTAATTCTTTTTTTTAGTAGGGTCTTTTAGAACCTCGTAAGCCTCAGCAATTTCTTTGAATTTATCTTCAGCACTCTCATCATCTGGATTTTTATCCGGATGATATTTCACAGCGAGTGTACGATATGCTTTCTTGATTTCTTCCGGTGTGGCAGTTTTTTCAATGCCTAACACATCGTAATAATTCTTGGCCATTAATCGGCTGCCACAATATCATCACTAATATAATCACCCACTGAATTATAGTTAACTTGTAAAACATAACAATCAATATTCTTCTCTCTTAAACTCTTACAAAAAGTATTGCTTGCAATGCGGCCAAGAACTGGATCAGTACGTAATCCATATTGGATACCTTTTTCGGGATTATCAATACGCTTTACGCTAACATTCATTTCTTTGAAAATAATAGGAGCCTTCTGTCTAAACTGTTCCAGGCCACGATAAGCATTTTCTTGAACCTTATAAGAACCAAACTGTACCGCGTAATATCTTCCTTCCAAAATGTCATCCAAACGTTCAACGGTGTTGTCGGTCTTTACATTGCGATTAACTCCTTCGAGCCGCTTTTTTATTTTATTAATCAGACCTTCTTGTTCCTCTTCAGTTAGTGGCTTTCCAGAATTTTCTGCTGCCATGCGCTGACGTTCTGCTTCGGCCTTTACGCGCCAAGCTTCTCTTTGACGATTTACCTCTTCTACTCTTTTCTGATATTTGAAAAGTTGTTCTCTTAGTTTGGCAAAGTTTTCGATAATAATATTCCAGTTTGTTTGGTCAAATCCTATAAAGATATTACTGTTTGTGACAATTGGATGTTCGCCGCACCTATTCCAAAATGCATCGTCTCGTTCATCTTCAGAAACCTTTTTGCATGATGTAAGATTTTTAACAACTGTTTTTGTCATATCACGTGGAACATCAGCTTGCCATGGAATAAGATTAACTGGCAATACTGGTTGCACATTTGGAAATTCAGGATAAGACATTGAATTCACAACCCGCACAGTAGATTTGGGATTGAATCCTGTACTCTCACATGCACCTAATAGTAATAAAGCTGTTAACGCAGTTAAAACTTTAATCCTTATCATTCTTATGATCCTTCTTTCGTGTCATGTAATACTTCCCATAGTTTACCCGACAGTTCTATACGAATTCTTGCCCGATTATTCCAATCATCAAAATCGACTATATCACCGGTGACATCTAAAACCCCTTTAACCATTTTTATAGCGTCTAAGATTGCCTCAGCGTCATCTACACGATAATCTTTATCAAGTGCCACATAGACACCTTTTATCCTATCGGTCATTCTTATGATCCTTCAGTATTTTCTTCAATTGTTTTACGTCTTAGTTATGTTAGTTATACAAATCTTTTATAAGACCGCTTGATCCACACCAATCAACTGTAACAACAAACCAGAAATCGTCACATTGATGAACATCTGAAACGACGTCATCAATCCAAAGATTGTTAACCCTTTCTACTTCAGCCTCGGCAGTCTCTTTGGTTGCCATAATAGTCAGAAATACATCAACTTCTGTTTCATTCTCAACCAAAGCAAATCCTCCAGGATTCTCGACGGAAAGGACAAACTCATCCCAATCACTATGCCAAAGTTTCATTGTACTTTTAATATCGGTCATTCTTATGATCCTTGAGTGTTTTCTTCAAGTGGAACAAATCTTTCTCCATCTATAACCCACTTGCCTCTTATACATTTTCCATCAAAACGGTCAAAGTTTTCAACCCAACATTTAATTTGTTTGTTTTGTAATCTAAGTAGTAAACTTGCCCTTCTGGAATTTCTAATCGTTTGTAATCTTTTTGCTCTTTCTTGATCACGCAAAAGCGTTTCTATCCCATTTAGTCTTGTTTCTGACTCTGCGTCTGCTTTCCTTAATCTTGTAATCTCTGCAAAAGCTTCTTTCATTTCGTCGGATTTTCGAGTGATCTCATTCTCTAAGCTTTCGTTGCTTATTTCTAATTTAGCTTTATCAATTTCTAAGACCGCAATCTGTTCTTGCTGTTGGGTGATCTGTTCATTTAGACCGTCCACATACGATTTTGCAGCGTAAATCGTACCACCAACTGCACTGATTATAGCAAGTGCAGCTAGGCCAATCAATATTAATCGTAAACTCATGGCAATTTTTCCTGTGTTTTATTAACTACGTACTTAACTATTTATTATTTGAAACGATATGTAATTCTGCCACGAGTTAAATCATAGTGTGAGACTTCTAAGGAAACGCGATCGCCAAGGAGAACCCGGATATTATTTCTTCTCATTTTTCCGGAAATAGTAGCCATAACTTCTATTTCTGTGTTGCTATCGGAATCTATTTTAATTCTAAACAGAGCATTTGGTAGGCATTCAACAACTGTTCCTTCAAGTTGTATTGCTTCTTCTTTTGCCATTAAACTTGTTCCACAGCTAGTTTATATTTTTCAAAATTATTACTGACTAGATCTACCATTATTTCAACAAATTGATCTCGATATTGGTATTCGATACCATATTCAGGATGATCTTTTGCTGTAGAGTTAAATGCACCGTTAACCTGATTAAATATTTTTTCTATATCGTTTTTATCAGAATCAATTAACTCTAACATTCCTAACGACATTCTTTTTGCTATACTGGTTGCAGCCTGATGAGAAAGTTCATAACCTTTTTTATCTAAAATGTTAATTGTGTCTCTGGCATCTCTAGATAATATTTCCGATACGGCGCGCCGCGCAGCCCGTATAGCTTTTATATGGGCCCATTCTTCTTCAGAATAATCTTTCTTTCTTGGTTTTTTTCTTTTTTCTGTGATCTTAGAAAGTTCTTCGCTTTCTATAAGAATGTTGATATATTTTCTAACTTCTTTAACCATTAATCTTTCTTTTCTTCCTTTTTACATTCATATGTTTTTAATACTTTTCCTTTTGTGTCTACTGATTCAAGAACAACATTATATCCCCATAATCTATGGATGTGTTTTAGAATTTCGTCTGCGGTTTCATGAAGTGGGATGTCGTTGTATACATAGTGCTTTAAGTATAATGTTCTGTCACCTTCTTTGTCGACATTATAAACTTGAATATCTGGATCTTGATAGTTCAAATTATACTGTTTTGATAAAAATTCTCTGACGCGACGATAGCCTACATCATCATGAATATGCTCTACGATATAGTTATATGGATTCTTCTTATTGTCGCCGACAACAAATAAACGCATTTCACGTATAACTGTTGGAGACAAAAACTGCTGTATAAAGCTTTCATCTCTGAAATTGTTCATAGCGAAGTGTAATGTTTCAAGCCAATCGCTTCCTGCAAAATTAGGAAACCATTGTTTGTCTTCTTCGGTTGGATGTTCACAAACTCTTTTAAGATCCATCATCATATTAAAACCAAGAACATATGGACTTAATCCGTTAAAATATTTTTGATGCCACTCTGGCTGAAAAACAACACTTGTATGTGATTTTAAAAATTCAAGCATTGCTCCTTCTGTTATTAATCCATCATCATATAGATCGTTCATTATGTTATAATGAGTAAATGTCGCCCAGCCTTCATTCATTACCTGTGTTTGGCGTTGTGGATAAAAATATTGTGCTATCTTTCTAATGATTCTAACAAGTTCTCTTTGCCATGACTTTAGAATCGGAGAGTTCTTCTCTATGAAATACAAAATATTTTCTTGTGTTTCGGGCGGAAATCTTTTCTTCTTCTTCTTTTTCTTCTTCGCACTGGCAGGAAGAGTTTTCCAGATGTCATTTACCTGTTCTTGTCTTATTCTCTCCCGTGTGCGTTGTCTCTTCTTTTCTTTTTCAATGGAAAGCTTTCTTGGCTTCTTATATCGATCCACTCCGTAGTTTTGTAAAGCGTGACAGCTATCTAAAACCTCCTCGACTGCCTCTTCTCCATATTTTTCTTCGCACTGTCCAATGTATCTCTTAGCAAATAACAGGTAGTCAATAATTGATTCCGCATCGGTCCATTGCTTAAACAAATAATTATTCTTGAAGAAGCTGTTATGACCATACGCTGCATGTGCGACAACTAGTGCCTGCATCGTCATAGTGTTCTCTTCCATTAGATATGAAATACATGGAGAGCTGTTTATAACAATTTCATATGCCAGTCCCATTCGTCCACGTTTATAATCTTTCTGTTGATAAACGAACTGTTTGCCAAATGACCAATGGTCATAAAGAACAGGCATACCAACTGAGCTGTATGCCGAAAGCATCTGCTCAGATGTAATGACTTCTATTTGATTAGGATATGTATCAAGTTTATATTTTTCAGTGGCAATGCGTCTGATCTCGCGATCGACTTTTTCAATTTTCTCAAAAGTCCATTCACTTGTCGTCCAAAGATACTTATTTGCTTTAGTCAAACCACAACTCCATGTTTAAAATACATTAGTATTTATCATAAAATAAGGTGGATTAACTATTATGTAAGATTTCTTCGACAATAAAATTAGTAATCGAATTAGTAGAGAAACCAGTTTCATCTGATCTTTTGTAGATGTCTAAAAGCCTACTGGGAATGTTTTCAATTAATGACAAAACTTTATTTTCATTATATACTTGTCCGATTTCACAAAACACATTCATTAGTCCGCCAGCATTTATTACATAATCCGGAGCATAGAGAATGCCTCTTTCTTTTAATAGCAATCCATACTCAGGAACAAGAAGTTGATTATTTGCACATCCAGCAACAACACTACATTGTAGCTGTGGAATAGTTTCTAAGTTTAGGGTAGCTCCTAATGCACACGGACTAAAAATATCACAATCAATTTTATGAATTTCGTCTTCCGGGACAATCTTAGCATCTATTTTATATTCTAATTCTTTTAGTGGGACGTCGTTAATATCAGAAATGATAAGGTCACATCCGTCAACAAACAGAAGAAAAGCTAGATGTTTTCCTACTGCTCCCACTCCTTGAATAGCAACTTTTAATCCTCTTAAGCTACCTAATCCCAATTTGTATTTAACAGTTGCCTTGATTCCTTTATACACCCCAAATGCTGTTTTTGGAGATGGATTGCCGCTTCCGTTTGTTGAACCGGCATATTGAGTTTTGCGAGCCATTATTCGCAGATCTTCAAGTGTTGTTCCAACATCTTCAGCAATAATATATTTTCCATCAAGGTGCTCAACAAACTCACCCATTGCTTCAAAAAGTCCCACCGTTTTATCTTTTTTGGAATTGCCCCAGATGATAGCTTTGGCTCCGCCTAATGGTAAACCTGCAAGGGCTGATTTTTTTGTCATTCCCTTGCTCAAACGTAAAACGTCTGTTATCGCATCTTCTTTTGTTTTGTAATCCCACATACGGCATCCGCCCAGAGCCGGACCGAGTTTTGTACTATGAATTGCTATGAGAGATTTAAGGCCTACTTTTTCATTTTCACACGATATTACACGTTCATACCCGTCAATATTAAGATCAGTGTAAATGTTCATTTACGCCTCCTTCTTTTTGAATAACTCCCTAAAAACAGGATAGATATCTTTCGAGTTGTCGATTTGATCCATAGCGAAGTTCTTATATTTTTCAGCTATTGCGACGTATGATTTCCAAAGTGGTTTGTCGCCATCAAAATTGTGCCATATTTGATGATATGTTTGATCTCTGCCCACCTGGACATAGGCAAAATATTGAACAACTGGCATTATCTTTTCATCAAGCAACGTAACACACAAATTTCCATCGTCTTGCCAATTGTCACCATCAGATGCCTGTGCGGCATAAATATTCCAGTCAGATGTATTATAACGATCTTTAACTACTTCGTCCATTTTTTTGAGACATGAGCTTACAAT
>LAZR01001745.1_pt1 | contig 13409 bp, 15 predicted proteins | sample 329461 | NCBI WGS metagenome assembly LAZR01 (sample SAMN03002196, study PRJNA259156) | marine sediment metagenome | biome: sea floor; feature: Hydrothermal impacted sediments; material: marine sediment; isolation source: Loki non-amplified sample from Loki's castle hydrothermal vent sediment ...
GATCAATGTTGCACTCTGGTCCTATGGTCCCGTCGAAGGTGCCTGCAGGGGCTAAAATGGCTAGCTCAGTATACTGACTATACTGATCACTGTTGAGAAAATTACTAACATCAGCAGTCTGGGTTATGACTAAATCGGTTAATCTAGTCCTTTTCCCCTGCTGCGCCTGGAAAGCCATTAGGCTGCACTCCTAGGAATCCTTAAACCCCAGCACTTAAATGTTCTTTTAGCTCCCTCATTACTGTCCGAGTTGAGTCTAAAGCCATGTGTAGGAGGCGCCGGTATCACGGTGACAACACTTACCGGGAAGGCTACCAGGGTGCCAGGCGTGATAGGGTGATACGCCTTCCATTGAGTGTCGCTGGTCTGATCGGCACTGGGATCGCTGTTAACCTCTCCACGTACAGTGTCGGTTAGGGTTGCAGGGGCTAGAATAGCCAGGTGCGTGAACATGCTGTACTGGTCGCTATTGAGGAAATTGCTCTCAGATACACCATTGTCGATTACTAAATCGGCCAGTCTAGTTCTCCTGCCCTGCTGTGCTTGAAAACTCATGTCTCCCCTCCTCTACTCGTGCTCTTGTAAGCGCTTCATAATCTCGCCTACACTGTCTGCTCCATCAAGATTGATCTCAGCTCCCTCAGACTTCAGGCCAGTACCACCAGAGCCTTCAGAACCAGGGATAGACTCCAGCTTCTCCTCTAGCTCCCCCTCAGGGCTCTTGCTCTTGCCCGAGATCTGGTCCTTTAGCTTCTGGTTTTCAGCCGCTAGGTCAGTCTCACGCTGAGTGACATTCTCCTTAACGCTACCCTTTTTCCTAATGCCCATGGGCACGCCCTCGGACTTCAGGTAGTTATTTATGTCAAATCCCTGGACTTCCTTACCCTCTTCTATACTGAACCCGCTTTCTTTCAGGAGTTCAGGGATTTTAACATTCATGATCTCGGCCAGCACTTCCTCAGTGAAGTACTTCTGAGGGCTCTCACCACTCATGTTGACTACACTCTGAGCTATCTCTTGAGCATCGGCACCATAGGCTTCAGCTAGCTCCTGGGCATAGGGCAGGACAACATTCTCGATCATGCCTCTACCGGATTTGTACAGGTCACTGTCCTCTTCCAGGTCTCCAGTGTCCCCTTCCTTCTCCCCCTTGTCACCCTTGTCCCCAGCCTCTATCGCCGTTGTGCTGCCACCGGCCTCTAGGAACTGCTTCTTCAGCTCCTTATAGGCCTCATCGTCTTGCAGGACCTTAAGCAATAAATCCTCTCTACCCGTGAGCGCCTCTATTCTCTCCTGGCTAACCTCCAGCTCCTTATTAGTGTCGTCACGCTCCTGAGTTCGTAACTTGAGAGCGTTACCTAAACCCCCTACCTTCTGTACCTCTCGGACCAGGTCAGCTAGGTCCATCTCCTGATCCTGCTGGTTGCTCCTGAACTTGACCTTGAGACCCTCAAGACTGGAATACTCGTCCTTGGTCTGCTCGGTATCCTCTCTAAAGGCAGTAAAGGTTCTAGCTACCTCCTTCTTCTCCCCCTTGGACTCTAGCTCCTGCCCCTTGCCCTCTAGCTCCTGTTTTTTATCTCCCTCTCCCTCCCCCTCAGCCCCCTCAGCCTCTTTAACCTGGAGGTCCACCTCACCGGATAGAACATCGGCAACAGTAGTACTATCCTCTACTGCTACTCCACCCTCTTCTTGCTTATCTCCCGCCTGTTCTTCAGCCATTTTATTCTATCCTCTTGGGTTGAAAGTGCTTACGCTTGCCCAAATGATCCTATGGGTTTTGCTGCATCCCCAGCTGCTTGTGTTGCAGCTATGGGCGCTGTCTCAGGGGCTGCCAATGACCCTGGCTGCCCGGCTGCTCCAGGAGGTGCACCCCCTGATGCAGTAGCCTGCACACTGGCCTCATCCCTCTGGGCTACGTCATTGGGCACGCCCATTACCTCTAGTGGTGCAGGAGGTCGGGCCATGCCCTGCTGTATTAATTCCTCCGGGAAGCTCTTACTCTTGAGTAGCTCCTGATATATCCCCCACCTGTCGGCTGCCAGCTTCCTGAGTTGCCAGGGCTTTCTCTCGTCCAGGATTAACTCCTCTAGGGCGTTCATGTGCGCCCCCGGATCGTCCTGCCAGAAGATCAGGATACCGCTCTCAGGACCGTAGATCTTAAGTGGATTCGCATCATGTAAATCCTTCCAGTTCTCCTCCAGGATGTTATTAATCCACTGGGCCCTATTCCACTGGTCTGTCTCGCCCATACCCAGGTTCCTGATTTCAGCGAATGAGGAGCGTTTCTGGTACTCCCTAGGTGATATTAAACCCTCCTTCATGTGGTCGAAGAGCATTTGATTGCGTAACGCTCTTGGTAGGGGCATTAGGGTCTCAGGATCCACACTCACGCTGCTCTGCTCCCCTAGCATGCTCCTGTCTATCCTCTTGGCTAGGTCCGCTCTCCCGGCCATGGGGATCAATCTGGGAACGGTATACAGGAACCGTGCATATACTAGTATTAAATCCGCCCAGTCGGTCATGGCATCTGCCGTAGCCCTGACCATAGGCCCAAATTGCCTCTCGAACATCTCCCGGGCACCTAGTACCGCTCTACCGCTGATATCCTCGAAATTGCTCGCGTCTCCCGCTACCTTCCCCCTGGCTAAATCCGTCCATCCGCTTTTCTGCTCCAGTATCTTGATACTTGTTTGGAACATCCTCCAGGTATCTGAGTTAGCCCTGGGCATGTCCATCACGTCCGGTTTAGGCCCCTGATATTCTGTAATGGAGCCTACAATATTACTCCATGTCTCCTGAATGGTAGTACCTTGCATCATTAGTAGCCTACTGCCTGAATGCGTTCTGGCGTATTCCAGGATCTTGCTTCCCAGGGCGTTAATTACAACCTGGTCTCCGATCCAGCTACTCATTTCCGGGCGCAGGAACATGCCTACATCTGGGCTGCCGTCGGTGAGCCTAGCTATGGGAATTCTACCCTCTGGCAGGGGCCCGCTCTTGATCTCGTGCCCGGCTATAATCCTGACCCACTTACCTTTCTTCCCTATACCCTTGGCACTCCCGGCAATATAGATCTTGTACTCCCAGACGAGATTACCCGAGTTACGCCCACCCCTGTAGGAGCCGTGCTGGGGGAAAGCGGGAATACCCCTCTGAACCCCCATTAGGGACGCATCATGTACTAGGTCGAGTAAATCCATGTGCCTGGCACTATTGTCCGACTCCAGCTCCTTATTCCCGGTCTCCAAACTAGCGTTCCTTACATCTCTGGGCCGTCTAATGATGAACCATTTTGCCGGGGTGCCAGGGCCATTAATGCTTAGTGCCTCGGAGTCCACGTAGGTCTCATGGGCGTTTATGATCCGGGTGCAGATCTCTCCAGAGGTAAAGGAGCTGGCCTTCACATCAGGACCTAGCTCTTGACCTGAACCGCTTAACGGGATGGCCAGTTCTCCATCTTTCTCCTTATGACCCTGAGCCTTAAACCCCTTATACCTACTATCTTCCTTCCCTATCTTGAGCACTCTCTCTACCTGAGGGCCTTGAGTTTTGTCGATGAAAACCTCTAGCCAGGTAATGCCATCGGTCTGAGCATGAGCGGCTGCAGACTGTATTATCCTCCAGACCTTCTGAATCTTGAAATTGTACTCCACTACAGATTGTTGCGCCTCAGCCATCTCCCTGCCGCTAGTACCCCCACCTGAGACTGCTTCATATCTCCAGCCGGGCTGCTGCTCCCTGAGCAGGGAGAGTCTGAAGTCTAGGGCTGGGCCGATCATATTGAATACAGCCCTTATCCTATTGCTTGAGCCCTCGGCCTCCTTCCACTTTCTATTGTCTCTGGTGGAGATCCACTGAAGGTCCTGACGAAATAATCTATGCCTACTGTAGTGCAGCTTCCTGTCATTGTGCTCTAGGCTTTGCTCGGAGATTCGCGCATTAGCCCAGGCCAACCATTCCTCACCTTTTTCCTCAGGACTTTTACCATCTAGCTTCTTCAGGTCCGGGAAGTTACTACCATACATCTTTCTTAGGTCCTCAACCCTATCTTCCTCCTTCTCTATCTTCTCTGCTGGCATGTTAGAAACCCTCGGCTATAGGACTATCCTGCGTGTCTACCGCTTGGGGTTCTCCAGCCCAGGCCCTATCAGTTACCTCTTGTACTGGAGGCTCGCCTACAATCTGGATTAGGGTGGCATGCACCTTATCCCAGTCGTGCAGGGTGTTATATAGATCTTGGGCCTGGGTTTCTAGATCCTGTCTGGCCCATTCCTCGGACTCCATGCTTATCAAGTCCTGAATGGCTGCCGGTGGGTCTTCTAGCCTCTCGGGCTCCTGTTGCATCTCCTGTCTCTTGGGTAGGAGGAAGGGCGTGATGAACCAGACCAGCCAGGCTATAGTTAGTGTAAGGGTCCAGAAGCCCAGGCCTGCAAAGAGTAGTATTATAAGCATTTAGAAGCCGTCTCCTAGATTTAAGCTAGTCCCCCTCTGGGCCTCCTGCAAGCGTTTCATGAGCTGAGGGTAGTACTGATCCTGCTTGCCAGACAGCTTCTCTTGCTCGGAGCCTATTGCTTGACCCGTACCTTCGTAAAATGCCATGGCGGCATACCTGAACGTATCCGCACTATGATCGTTCTGCTTATCCTTAATATCCTCGGTTCCGGGCCGTCTCACCAGTTGATAGATAGTGCTAATTAGGTAACCCCCTTGGCCCTTCCAGTGACATACTTGCTTGTTCTCCATCAGGGTCCTGATGTAAGCCCATCCGGCGGCTCTATCGGTAATAGCTGAGTTAAACCAGAGGCCATTTTCCTCAAACAAGTCCTTAATACTCCTGTTTGCATCTCTGGCATCCCTCTGTTTGGTACTAGGATCAATCACTGGTAGGCGTACAGGCATATTCACGTTCTTGCTGGCCAACCTCTCCTCGGCCTTACGCATCAAGTGAACAATGGTGGGTATGCTGGCTTCCCTAATCTTTACCTCATGGGCTAATTCTAGTACTGGTCTAATATACAGGTTAGGGTATACAATCCACCATTGCACTACAGTGGGGTCAGTCCAACCGTAGTCTAGAGCACGGATGACGTAATGATCCTGGCTCTTGATTTCAGGAGGTACCTCTGGTATGGGGCAGGCAGATCTAGGAAACATCTGGCCCCTAAAGTAGTCCCAGCGTCCATAGATAAGTGCATCAGCCAGCCCCTCTCCCAACTGTTGAAGGCCAGCAATGTACGCATCACGATCACCGACAGCAGGATTGTCGAATATAGTTGCGGGGATAAACTTTCGAGTAAGCTCAAGCTCTGTGGTCCTCCCCTTGGGGTCAGTAACCTCAGATATATATCTATATGAGACGTAAGGTGTTTTACCATCGACGAATCGTTTGAAAACCCATTCATGGCCTAGTCCATCCGGGTTGGTACCAGAACGCATCTGATATGGTAAGGATGCTGCTACCTTATTCCTGTTGCGTGAGAGCATGTACAGGTATTGGCTCTTCTCGAATGTCGTAAGCTCATCGAAGCCAATAAAGTTAAACTCGAAGGTCTTCCAGGCTTCAATATCTTTAGCTAGCTCACTGGACCCCATCCAGATCTTGGCACCTGTAGGGAACTCCCACCTAGACCTGCTGGAGACCCATTTCGCCCCCGGACAGATCTTGTTATAGACCATTCTAGTCCTATCTATGATCTCCTGCAGGTCGTCTTTCTCACGACGAAACAAGATAGCCCTATGGTAGGGACTCCAGATCCACCTTAGGGGTGCGGCCCATAGCCCGTCAGTTTTACCACCTGACACAGCCCCGCCCATGAGCACCTCCCTGTCTATGGCAGATAGGAAACTCGTTTGCGCTCCCGGGTTGGGTTGCCAGATTATCTCTTTAGGCATGGAGGACTTCCTGACACAGCTACCATTTCTGGTTGCCAGAGATTCCAGCAGGCAACGCACATGTCTCCCTTAGGCCCCTGTCTCTTCTCTGGGTACCTACATAAGGAGCACCTCTCCTTCATGACGGCTTCTTCCCCAGCTCCCTCTGAGCCCATTTCCTGACTAGCTTCTGCCAGCCCATCTTGTCCTCCATGTATAGCTCCATCCTCAGGTGGTTCCCCTCGATCATCATTATCTTCTCTAGGGTGTTCATGTTCTACTCCCGATATACCCAACCGATCTTCAGTCCTCTCCACCTGCCTTAGGCTATCCATATTAGTTCTACCGCCGCCTTGGGTTGCGTCTAATTCTCCTGAACTCATCTTGTCTCTCCCAGCTGGAGGATAGCTTAGTACCCTCTAGTTCCAATAGTACCTCACTCCTACCGTCTCGATCCAGGATGGAGAAGAACTTGAATCCGTCCTTGGACACGACATTCGTAATATTGTTGTAGCATGCCTTAAGGAGTTGGGTTTCAAATACTAGCCTGCCTATGTCATTTAGGCGTATACTACCATGGGCGTGATCCCTAATGACTTGCATCTGGTACTCTAGGGATCTAGGCTCTATGCCACCACTCGTGCCGCTCATGTTTTAACCTTTAGCTCTTTAGGTACTATCACAGTAGGCCCGTCCTCAGTGTCTTGTACGGGGAGGATTAGAATATGCTCTACATTCTCCTCGCTCTCGGCATCAGCACCCACTCTACCCTCTGCTCTTGCAATGACTTCCTTGAGTGCCGCCACTTGCCCTGCACCACTTGAGATTAGGCCTGAACCTATCTTGGCTAGAACCCGTCGTGCGAGCTTTGCTAGATCAAGCCAATTAGGATCATCCTCCTGAGACAGGAGCATATTGAGTCGTATCTGATCCTCGTCCAGTGACGGCTTTCCATCGTCTCCTAAGTCAATAGGAGTATCCTCTAACATACGTGCCTTAGCCATGGCCTCTAGCACGGCCTTACTGTCTCGCTGAGGCGTCCTGTCGAATCCTACCTCTCTAGAGATAATCTTCCAGTCTACATCAGATTGGTTAGAGGCCAGGAACTTCTGGGCCAGTATGAAATATCTGTCTGTTGGATGCACCTCCGCACGAACCCCACCGTATTCCATATCTATTAGTCCTCCCTCTTCTCCAATGGGTATCCCTCAGGGTCCTCTAGTCGGTAGTCATGCCATAGCTCGGCAGGCAGATTGTCACTGGCCCCGTACCACTCCATTACGTCCAGAAATGTCGTGAGTAGATCCGCGCATATCCTGCATATCTTCCGTTTCCTACTCTTCCCATGACTCATGGGGTGCTTAAGCATGAGCCTGCCGTAACTATGAAGGGGCCTCTTGCATATACCACAGGCTGTTAGTGCCCCTTTCTCCCGGGCTATCCTGGCTGCAACCCTTCTCCACCGGGCTAGTACAAATCTGTCCGGTATCTGGCTCCTATGGTAGGTCCAGGGTAGGGGTCTAGGCATGGAAGCACCTATAGGCATGGAAGCACCTACAGGAAATCTTTGAACTGCGCCCATATAACCAGGTTACTCCTCTAATAAATTGAATATAGCCACACCTTAAGCAAGTCACTTTATATATTCTAGGCATCTGAGTTTAAGCTCCACCCTGGGGCTTTATCTCCGTGGTCCCAGAGCTGTAGGGGATCCAGGCCAGGGCCTCTACCGGCTCGCTTAATGACAACGCTATCCGGTCTCCCTCTCCCGCTTTGGCTCCTCCTTACATATGTGGCCCAGTCCAGTACTGCTGGTAAATCCGTCGCCCCCCTACTCCAGGTGGCAATTCTTTCTTCATCATCCTCCTCCCGTAATTTACCTGTATGATGTATCATGATCATTGTTAAACCACTTCTATTGGTCCACTCCCGGAAGTCGTTAAAGATTCTACTCATCTCGTCATTGTCAGATTCTCTTGCACCATGGACGCGCCTAATGGGGTCCACAACAAGAGTCTGATACTTGCCCTTCTCTATCTCGTTCTCTAGCCACTTCCTCTGTTGCTGCTGATCTAGTCTCATGCCGCTGGCGTCACAGAATGTTATCTTCTTTCCCCAATCCACCTTTTTGTAATCCACCCCGATTATCTTGGAGTATATCCTTAACCTGTCTACCAGGTCGCCCTGTGTTTCTTCACCCAAGAGGTAGAGAATCCTGCCTGGGTCCATGACACTCATATCTTCCCATACCTCTTCTCCTACGATCATGTGTAGCAGGAGCCAGCCCAGGACTCTACTCTTACCTACTTTCTCGGGGCCGAACATGAGATTAATCTTCCCCTTCATGATTAACCCCTGGGCTAGCCACTCGCGTTTCTCCTCTGGCATATCTGGATCCATGGGTGTAAATGGGTAGAGCTTGCCGAGTCTGTCTCCCAGTCTCTCTCCCAGTCTCTCTGCTTGCGTATTAGGCATTTAGAATGGACTCTCTGGTCCAATTCTTGAACCCTGCCTCCTGCTTCTCTGGGTTATCTACCCCCTCCTCCATACTGGCTATGTACCAATTCGGTCCATGAGATGGAGCCGCAGGAAAGGGCATGTCCCAGAGTGTTAGACTCATGCCCTGAACTATTGCCTTATCGGCTTCCTTCATTCTATCCAGGGGCTCTTCAAATAACCCGGCGTCATGCACATGCGCTACAGGATGGAGCCAGCTACCGTAGTCGTCATACATGTTGATTAGCCCTAGGCCCAGGACCCTGGCAGCCATGTTCTGGGGTTTTGTTGCAAGAGCTTCCTTGATCACTTTAGGCCGTACAGTACCTTTACCCCTGCCCTTGGTAATCATTACGTAATTCAACCATCTCCGTCTCCATCCTGTCGGGCTTGTGTTGCTCCTGGTGCTCCTGAGTTCTCGTACTACGTCATCCTTATATCGTCTTAGGCCCGTGAAGGTAGATAGTATCCCGGCAATGATCATCTTGGCCTCATGAATGCTGATATTGAGCATTCCCGCCAGATGCTCCTCCTCTATCCCGTAGCTTATGGCATGCATGGTCCTCTTGCTCTGATCTCTGGTGATCTTAATCCCTGCATGCTTCTCAACCAGGAGACGCACCTCAGTATGACTATCTTTAGTGGGGTCCTGGAATATGTCGATTAGCTTCTGATCCTTGCATAGGACTGCCACGCACCTGCTCTCTATCTGGGCGTAGTCCACATAGTTGAAGGCGTATCCGTCACTGGGTATTATGAACCTCCTGGACTCCTTAGGTAGATTCTGGGCATTAGTACCAGGATCGAGCAAGCTTTCTCTAGATGCAACTCTCTGGGTGGGTGTGTACCATAGATCATATGTGGGGTGAATCCTACCCAATTCATCGGGAGCTATTCTCTTGATCGTGGATAGCTGCGTATCCAGGAGATTGCGTTCTATATATACAGCTAGGATCCTGGCAGCTGGTCGTCTATGGCTATCCTTGGGCATTTCATCTAGGCAGTACAGGCCCCCGGACTCGCTCAGGGGCTTCAGCTGATGGATGTTAATGGTCTCCTTGCCCTTATACTTCCTGGCTGGTATCCCCAGGGCCCTGTAGAACAGGTCCTTCATCTGGTCGTCACTGGAGAACTTTATGGGCAGCCATTCCTTCCAGGTGCCCTTGGTGTTACAGGCAGAACATGGTCCCAGGAGTTCATTTTCCAGGTCTGCCTTGGTTGCTCCTAGCCTAGGCTCTCTCAGGTACTCCAACAGGTCTTTCTTACTGGGAGCTTTCTTGAAACCTGAGCAGCTCCAGCACCTCTGCATCTTGTTCTTGGCCCCCCTACAGCACTTGCACCTAACGGTCTCCCTGAACAAATGAGGCTTCTTCAGTTTGCCCTTGTTATAGGCCTCCCTGATACACTGCTCGGACATGGCTTCTAGGGTGTTTCCTAGAGTAGTAACTCTCTCCTCTAAGACCTCCATCTCCTTCTGCCGGGCAGGCTCGTCTACCCTGAGGCCCCTGTTTTGCATAGCCATAGTAACTTCAAATAGCTTATGGTCATGATTTACTAGGTCCAGGCCCTGAGGCATGTTGGTAAGCTGCTCGATCTCTTCCCAGTAGGCGTCATAGGCTACTACAGCGTCAATCCCGCAGTAGTGGAGGTTGTCTAGGTCCACTAGCCACTTGTGGTAGGGCCAGGGGGTGTACCGGGTGGCTATATGAGGACTTAATGCCTTCCCTACCTGCTGCTCTCCTGCACCCTTAAGCCTGTCACCTCCTGGGTCCATCCCTGAGGGCTCTAGTATGTGCGCCCCAGCAATAGTATCAAACCAGGGTCTGCTGACGGGGATACCAAACACCTTATGGAACTGCCGCCAATCATGCGCCATATTGTGGGCGACCTTAAGGACCCAGGGGCTGGACATGAGCCTCTCCAGGGCTGGACGATAGGCGTCATGGAATGTAAATACATGAACTTCCTCCTCGGAGACTAGGGCCACAATCAGGGGGTCCATTTCGGTATCTATTGCAACTAGGTGCTCATGGGTTATGAGCGTATGGTCTACAAATCTGTTGATCTCATCGGGCCTGTTGACGAACCACTCTCGCTTCTTGGGCTCTTTCCAGTCTCCTGAGACATATTCCCTTGCTCTCCTAAAATCGTTAATGAGCCAGTAGTGCCAGGGGAACTGCCTTGATACGGCTGCCGGATGAAAGCTTGGGAGGAAAGCCACATCTGGGGACTCCACAAGTAACTCACGATGTAATAAGGTCCAATATTCATTATACCTATCTCCTGTAAGACTACTATCTGGTGGTATTAAGGACCCCCGCCACTTGGTAATCTGGTGTAATCCCATGGTCCAGGCCATGGGATTGTTGCCTAGGGGCATGACGACTTTTAGGTTCGGTAGCGCCCGCATCTCCTGTTCCAGGATCCTCTTACCCCACTCTATATCTTGTAGGCTGTGCTGACTGAAGTCCGTGCCCCCTGGAGCTATTGCGGGAATACAGTTGACGATTCTAATATCTGGGCGATTAATTCCTGCAGGCGTCAGGCAGAGATTAAGGATCCTGCCTGCTTGCCCTGTGAAGGGCTCCTGATCCTTAATCTCATTGGACGCTGGACTCTCCCCTATTACTAGGATCTCTGCATCTAAGGGCCCTGTGCCAGGACATGTCTTCTGGCCTGAGGGGCTTACTGATCCTATCTCGGGTGGTTTCCTGGGAGGCATCTTGGGGCCTTACTGGTTAAGTATTTCTAGTGCCTTAGCTTGGACAACTTCTCTGTATAGATCCCAGTTAAAGAATTGATATATCATGTAGCCCTGGTAGTAGACAGCTCTACGTTGAATCCCCTGATGTAGAAGACGAATGTTGCTATCTGGCAGCTTGGTCATTTTCATCTCTCACCCCCTTTGTTTTATGGGGAAGGCCAGGAATCGAACCTGGAGAGGAATGGGTCATCATCCGCTGTCCCTCTTCCTGCATGGTGCCTCACGCCACGCCCTTCCCACGACCCAAGGGTGCTGGGATTTGAACCCAGAGGTTGCGACCCTTGCCAGACATAAACGTGTTGCGCTCATGCCTCCACCCTTGGTCCTATTACTTCTTCTTTGCTGGCGGGGTTGGCCCCTGCTTCTTTTCTACTGCTGGAGGCCTCTTGGTTGGCTGAAGATCGTACTCGATCTCTTCAGGCGTCACCAACCAAACCTGATCTCCGTCAGTAGCCACTGCTCCCTTGGTCGCTTTCTTCAGGTCCCCTGCCCTACTCCCTCCCTCGATCTCGACCGTAGTACCCTTCGTGATCGGCGTCAGGTAGATGATCTCATTACTCCTATAGGCCTTCCCCTGGGCAGTTAGTGCCTTAACGTCATCCTGGGTGTACACATATTTCATGATGTAATACCTCAGTTGTAGGAACGGGGTTAGGGAACCTATTCCCCTAACCCCCTACCTATCCTCTAGAAGGAGATGCTGCCTTCTTTACTCACGGCCTTGTACCTGCCGATCTGCGGGAAGCCGGTATTGCCCTCTCGTATATAGGCATAGACCCTAACGCCCTCAAGCTCGGTGATCTTGGCCTTGGGCTTGCCTAGAGCTGCCTGAAACAAGCGCTTGAGCTGCCCCCGGCCCATGGCAACCAGGTCATGCTCGCTGTCGCCAGTGTATGTGAGGAAGCCACTGTCACGCGCCTTACCGTTGGGCAGCTTCTCACCCTCGTTCTCTGGCTCGAAGATGACAACCCACCTCTGGCCATTGTCACTGTCCTCGATCCCGGCCTCCGTAATCAAGAAGTTGTCGTAGAAGGGTTGTAATCCATCACCTTCTAGATCTAGTTCGGCGTCCGGATCGATTGTCGTGACTTCTTTTGCTACTGGGGACATTTTCCTGCTCCTATCTGGTATGGTAAGGGACTTGGTTAGGAGATATATCCTCCTGGTTAGGTTAGGTCCCTTGGGATTTGGGATCTGTCTCAGGATCCCCCGGCTGCTCTTACATCTATGGCCTCTTGTATGGCAGCCTCTACAATGGGCCAGCTGTTCTGGATCTTGTCATCACCCTTATTTACTAGCTCCGGCCCACTCAGGGATCCGTACCTGCTCCTGGCCTTCCTGCTTAAATCCGTGTCCCAGAGTAAGTAGTATCCGTTCTCGTTCCTCCCGGCATGAAAATTCACATCGAAGAGGGCAGGGAATTGTTCCCGAAATACGCCCGTGAAGATCGGCATATGCTGATCCTTGGCCGTGCCTGAACCGCTTTCCCCGTATGTCTTGCTGGCCTCCTTGATCTGCACATGCGCAGCTGAGAGCCAGTCCAGGCCCATGCCCTTCAGCTTCCTGCACTGGGTCGCTATCTCCCGCATCTTTTGAGCGTACCCGCCGTAGAATTTGGCTCCCTCCGGGCTGATCGCTGGAGGTGGGACACTCATGCCCATGTTCAGGAGCATTGCATTGAAGCTGAGGCTGCCCAATCCTGAAAAGGTGTCTACTCCTAATACCTTCCATCTTAATCCCTTCCTTTTCTTCTGCCTATCCTCTCGAAGAATTGTTGCAATACTGGCTAGGAACCTCAGGCCCTGCCTATGACCTTCAGCTATCCCATCATGTTCGGGCACTGAGGGCATGTAGTCCTCATCGTCCACGGGACAGAAGATGTAGTCGGCATTCACATCCAACGTAACACTGCCGTCCTCATTGAACACTGGAATATCTGCCCTATCGTATAGGGTCCTATAGCTCTCCATCTCGTCGCTACCAGGGGCCATGAGCACGACACCTGAGCCAGCTGCCTCCAGGGCTTCTCTGATTAGGTGACTTTTACCTGCCCCTGAGGGGCCGAGTAGGCTGATGCTTTTTCCTGGGGGATGGATCATCCAAGCCTCCATGGGTACACTCGATGGAACCGAACACATTCAGGGTAGGAGTACCTTCTTCTCATCCTCTGTAAAGAGGAATCCTACTACATGGTTAGTCATCTCTAGAACCTCTGCCCGATATGCTCGAATTGGTCGAGTAGGATTGCAAGCCTATCCTCAGGATCGCTATTGCA
>LAZR01001746.1_pt1 | contig 13401 bp, 16 predicted proteins | sample 329461 | NCBI WGS metagenome assembly LAZR01 (sample SAMN03002196, study PRJNA259156) | marine sediment metagenome | biome: sea floor; feature: Hydrothermal impacted sediments; material: marine sediment; isolation source: Loki non-amplified sample from Loki's castle hydrothermal vent sediment ...
GACAGATCACGCATTTATGATACTTGATTGCAGTAGTACGTCCAAAAGTCTGTTCGAGCATTTGTTCTATTGCAGGATTTTTCTTACTTGGTATCGCCATCAAATTCCTCTTTCCATTCTCCATAATCACACTGCCCACAGTACCACCACCCCTCACCTTCATCAGTGAGTGTAATCATGTTACAGCGGGGACATTCACGAATAGTCATTGAGTTATTCATACCCAAGCTCAATGCAGGACTCACACTCTCCAGGTTCAATAACTAAATCAGGATCATCATGCATACCTGTACACATGTGAATACCTAAATGAGGGTCGTAGATGATAATTGATCCACAGTAATGTTCGCCGTGATCTTCAAGTGCTGATTTTATCATCTCGGACATTCCTCTTCACGTCCACAATCATAGCAAACCCATCCTGTTCGTGGGTCACCGTCTTCAGACTTTGCATGGTCCCCTTTTAAACAGCTGCAAGAAGGACACAAAGAGTTTTTTAACTCAATCAGGTGGCTTTTAGCGACGGTAAGATCGGCTGCAGCTATCCCAACAGCTTCTACAGCCTGGAGAAATACAGCTTCAGCTGAATGACGATTTTCCCACATATGAGAGTGATAATCTTCAGCGTTTTGAATATCTCGTTCCATTTGAGCAATCATAGAGTCTGTACTTGTACTCATAGTCGTGCCAGTGTCCTAATTATATCCTCAACATTGGCAGTGCTATTCCAAAGTCGTGAGAGTGCGTCACGATAGCCACGCTCGTAATTAGCGCGTGCTGTGGCTTCATTGGGAAAGAATCCATACCATTCTTGCGCAGTAGCTTCAGCAGCTAGCTTCGCAATGATAGTCTCACGTTCGAGGATATCACTGGCAGCCTCTTCGGCAATACTTTCTGCATCATTAGCCCAATCACCCATGATAAGCTTCCTTTATCACCAATACAGCAAGGATGGTGGATGCGATCAGTAGTATGATAATCATACAGACTACTCATGAATCCACTTGACATCAAAATCAAATATTTCGATATCTTGAGTAGACATAGGATCACGACGATCACCGTTATAGTTACCAGTGACCTGGATATGCCCTTCCATTTCCTTTTTCACAAAAGCCATAGCCGCGGCTAGTACTGGCCATGAGTCTTCTTCATCAAGGTAATCTTTAAGGTACATATCTAGCCCCATACGTACCTTAAACGTTACATCTATTGATGTAGGTTCTAGAGGTTTTAGGGGTTCTTGCGCGTCATAAGCAGCTTGTGCAGCAGTAAATCCAGACATACGGTACTCCTAACCGTCTACCACAATGGTAGTACCCATACGCGCTTTGCCACTCAAACGCCGCTCACGCTTTGAGTCTACGCGCTTACCATAGGGCGTAGCATCAAAGCGCACCCAACCCTTTTTCTCATCATACTTGAGCATAAAGTTACGCCGGTGCTTGCCACGTAGCTTTCGAGTGTTTGCATTCATCGTGTGAACCAATAGAATAGCTTGAGTCGAATCGTGGTCCAGTTCATCCAAGCTCCCCTCTCACAGGCATCAGCATCGATGGAGGTACAGTCCATACCACACCGTCTATATCTATCTTGACCTTCTTTTGATTGATCTTGGTAATGAGGCCATCCTTGGGAATGTTCTTGTGGAAGAAGCGTACCAGCATCCCTACTTCCAACAGCTCCTTGGCGATTTGGCCCATGTAGTCTCTACGCATTCGCAGAGCATGGAATACGAAATCAATCTCTTCGAAGCTTGTTAGCTCTTGAATGGCTGCCACGATAATAGCAGTTTTATCGGTAAGCTTGTCATCCAGTACGTTGGTCATTTAGTGATTACTCCTTATCCCCTAACCGCGCTCAATAGGAACCCCAACAAGGCGGAGGAGTTCTATCAGTATCATACCATACCCCGGCCGCAATTGCAACCCCCAATTGCACGATCCATCACAATGCATCACAAAAGAAATACAGCTTTTCACCCTGGACAGATTGACAACCGGGGTACGCGGAGGTACATTGGACCCGGTGGCAAAATGGATCCCATCGAAAGGGGACAACGGATAATGACAACGGAAACAACGGAAAAGGTGGATGCGTCAATTACCGATGAGGTAATTGACGCCCTCAAAAAGGCCGTATCAACGGCCAAGAGCGCTTACACAAAGGCTGAGAAAGCCTTTGTCGCGGCCCGTGCCGATGATGACGTGGACTTCAAGGCGCTCATGGCCTTGAGTGACGCTGTGAAGAGCGCCGAACGTGGCGTATCAAAGGCGGACAAAGCCGCCACGGATGCTGAATTTGAGCGTGGCGCGAGTGAGCGTGGCGCAATTGTGGACTCGGTGCGTGAGGCACTCAGCGCAATCGTTACGCCCATGATCGAGGATCTCCAGCGCACCAAGATTCGCGGGTTCACAATCGCACTCACCGAGGATGGTGGAATCGAAGTCAGCGCCACGGTTCCATCGGCGCCGAAGCGTGCCGGTGGAGGCGGCGGTCGGGGTCGCAACAAGTGGACGCTTAATGGCGTGGAACACACAAGTAAGGAATTCCTGCAGGGACCGGGCCTCGAAGCCAAGGGGCAAGACTGGGTGGATAACGTGCTCGAACGTGCCGCGGCAGGTGCGGGGTTCGATGCACCTGTGAAGGCGCTCGCAAAGGAGCTCGGTGCTGTGGGCACGAAGCCAGACGGGAGTGACATTCCTCTAGGCTAATATACCCTGCAATTGATCAGGAGGCTCAGATGGCTGAAATCCAGTACAAGGTTGTCATTGATATGTCGGCACAGGAGGCTAACATCCTTCGATTGGCTTTGGAGCAGGTGATTGATGACATCTTAGGAATTCAGTTTGGCCAGTACATGGTAGCATCAAAGATGGTGGAGGAAGTCAAGAAGTAAAACTAAGCAAACTCTGCAAAACAGCCCTCGGTGAACCTGCCACCTCACCGAGGGCTATTTGTTTACCCTTTTAATGGCTGCTTGGTCAGTATCGTAATAATCTTCACGATGAGCATGTATTTGGTATCGTATACATGAGTACATGTCTGGTGTATTGGGGTATGACGTGAAGGTTATCACAAGTGAGAGCTTAACTCACTCATAACCTGCGGCTATGTACACTGCCATACCTGCGATCAAACCTGCCAACACATCCACGGCCAAACCTACCCCCAAACCGAACACTATAGATGCTATCATAGACCCCAATTGATACGACATCAAAGCCTCCAACATAGATCACACATCACGCTTGTAGCTTGACACAGATATTACATACGTGGAACTGTAACTTAACCCTCTTGGCAGGCATGTAACCTCATATCAAACCTAACCGCGGACATACTCTCTAACCTCACCACTCACCTCACGACTTAGTTCACCACATAGATTGCATGTCAGCTGATGCTTCACCTTGCCTATCACGTATGTTTTCGCTGCGATGAACCATTACGAAAATTTCTAAATTTGGACACTAGCTAATTAGATCGTAGTTCTCCTACTCTCCGTCTGCGATTATCCGAATATTGAGCTAGTGTGTACTTCGTCATAGGCCGGCGTTCTCGTGTAACCGAGTTCCATATCCATCCCTTTATTATTTGCATTCGAGTTCCCTACGAAAATTAGCAAAATACAAAACCTAGCTAACAGCTAATTGGGGGATCAAGTCCTAATCTGCCAGCTTCGTACCAATATTCTGCGATCAATCGCCACCTCCAATTTCCCCGGGTTCCGCATTTAAACCGAAATTGAGTAAGATGTACTTCGGCAGTCTTTAAGCCTACCACCAATTTCTCCGCTATTTGATGTGCGGTTAAGCCCTCTATTGTGTGATAGTATCCTATTTCAAGTTCTCTTTTTGTTAGAGGATGAATTATTCCTGCTCTTGGGGTTAGTCTATCTTTAAATAATTCAAATTGAGCACTGTGAGCTTGTAGATAGTATTTATTAACTATTTCAGCAAATAAAGTCTTATTGTTCACGAATCGCTCTTCGAGAAGTTCGTACATACTCCCAAATTATTTCAGGGAATTCTTCTAGCTTAACATTGGTAAGCTTCATGATTAGCTGCGGCTCATTACGTACCATTTTAATTGCTAATTCATTATCTTTCCAAGGAAGATTGAACGGTACTTCAAATGTTAGTAGTATCTCGATACGCTCTGCGATTAGAAACCATGTATCTAATACGCGACTAGGATTTTCTTCTTCATAGTATCTTATCAGATTCTTTTTATCGTGCCCATTTAAATAGCTTGCGGTTCGATTTCGTAGCTTCCTTTGTTCCATTGTTAGTACATCTAAGAAGGGAGGGCGACCTTTTGCGTTACTTTCATTTGTACGTCCCTTGTCATACTCGTCGAGAAATAGTTGCCCGAGACAACTACTATGATATCTAGACTTGAAGTATCTTCGTTTTTCGTTTTTTAGAACTGATCCCGTACGTACAAACGAAGGATCGCCTTTGTGGATTAGTTTATCACATTTCACGCATTGATAATCCTTGCGAGTCTTTACCATGGTGACTTGCATAGTGTATTCTCCTTCTCTAATGAATTATATCATATTTTCACATTTTGTCAAGATGGTTATTTCCTTCACAACGTGTATGGATTGGAGATCGTCTACCCCTAGGAGTGGGTATGGGGGGGTGAGGTGGTGTTGTGATAAAATTCACAAACAATGGCTCTACAGGAGGGATATCCGGTCCCTATCATATCTAAATAGCTAAAGGGATTAGTACTAGACTAACCAGTATTCAAAGAGGGTGCGTGATTTATTTCACACCGGCCCCCCTACACCAATACATGTACTCATGCATACCAATCATCATTTGCATGTTATGTGAAGGGCAGCACGACCTAAAAGTTAATCCCACCCCATTATTTTCGCATTGACTCGCGCGTGTATACCCTAATATTATAGGCGCGAACACGTGATTTATGTAACGGTGAGCTATGGAAGAACAAGCGCTCGCAGACTACGCCGATCCTACGGGTGAGGAAAGTCTAATGTCTCGTATTCCCCTGATGATGGGGGATAATAAGAAGATGGCGTACTTGTCTTTTCGAGCCACAGGATTCCCGGTACATCAAGCGGCTGACCTGGCTGAAGTTAAAATTGAGACTGTTCGCGGGTGGCGGAAGCGGGATAAGCAATTTCGGGACATTGAAGTTAATAGGCTTGCGGAATTGCAGTCTACCGTAGCTCGGGATGTTATTAGATCCGAGTTTATGCGTAATATGAGGCTATTGACGCTTATTGATGCTAAAGTCATTAATAGAGCAATGATCTTGCGTAAACATGATATGATGCTTGAGGGATTAAGCTCACGAGAATATGAGTGGATGAAGAGTGTTAGAAAGCACTATGATCCAAGTGCTTTCGCACAACTCGAAAAAGCGTTAGATCCTGAAGCGGGTGCTGATAAGCTTGAGATCACCATCAAGCTTGGCTGGGGAGAGGAGGGGGAAATTGTTGAAGGTAATTTCATCGACCCCTCTACGTCCATTTCGCATGAAGTGGCGTAAGCGTGATGTACTGCGAAATCCAAATAGAAACCTCAGCAATACTAAATTTGTCTCTTCGCAGATTCTACAGGAAAAAGCAACGAGAGGTACTCCAACACGCGAACTGCTCGAAGTTTAAGTTCTTTAAACCTGTGCTTATACATGATATTGAAGATCTAAGATCCTACTATAAAATTCGAGCTGAAGGTGAGTCTCATCCAAAAGTTTCAACTAAATTTATGTCTCTCTTAAGTATGTAATGCCAAAGGTAACAATCGAGTTACCAAAGCTACACTCTGGCCGAAACAACTCGGGGGGTCAGATTGCAGTCGCACGCAATCCGGCGAGATTCAAAGTTATCGTCTGCGGGAGACGGTGGGGTAAGACTACTCTAGGTGTGCATCAAAGTTTAGACACCGGGCTTCGAGGTGGTAGAGTTTGGTGGGTAGCGCCTACTTATAAGGTCGCTTTTGTAGGTTGGCGAATGCTTAAGCGTTTAGCCAATCGTATTCCCGGTGCTGAGATTCGTGAAGGTGATAGATGGGTTGCACTTCCCGGTGGTGGGGAAGTATGGATTAAGAGCGCTGATGATCCTGATAGTCTTAGAGGTGAGGGTCTTGACGGTGTGGTGCTTGATGAAGTCGCTCAAATTAAGCAGGCTGCATGGACTGAGGCACTGAGCCCGGCTCTTACTGATAAAAAGGGCTGGGCCATCTTTATTGGGACACCCAAGGGTAAGAATTGGTTGTATAGGCTTTGGCAGATTGCCGAGAAGCAGCCCGACTGGGCTAGATGGCAAAAGCCCACTATCGATAACCCTTACATTGATGTTAAAGAGATTGAGCGGGCGCGGCGTGAGTCTACCAGCATTAACATCTTTAGACAAGAGTATGAAGCTGACTTTGGGGCATCACAGCTTCAGGTCTACCCCGACTTTGACCCTGTGTTCCACAAGTGGAAGTGGAAGATACCTCAATTTAAAGCCTTTGTTGGAGGGCTCGACTTTGGTGGTACCTCAGTGGGCTCCCACAAATCCGCGGGTATTTTCGGTGGAGTTACGGAAGCTGATTTTCTCGTCGAGCTTTATGAGTTTGAGCAATCAGGATCTAGAGTTGCTGAGCACCAGCTTAATTGGATGGCTGAGTGTGAGGCGCGAGCAAAAGTCCTCCAACGTTCCCTCAACCATCGTCCAGCGAATAACTACCATTGGTATGCTGATAGATCCCAAAGTGGATTCATTGGAGTTGTCGCGGCAAGCGGATATAGCATCACTCCAAGCCTTGGTGGACGAAATAGCGTCAATTCGGGTGTGGCGCTTGTTCAAGGGCGCTTGCAAGTCCGGGGTGACGGTTTCTCGAGAATTTATTATGCTCCTGAGCTAACCGCGTTCCCTGCCGCAATGGAGCGGTATAGATACCCTGAATTTACCGAAGAAGAAGTATTAGAGAAGCCCCTACAGCCCAACCCCCTAAAGGTTCAAGACGATATGGCAGATGGTATTCGATATCAAGTGGAAGGATTGGATGCTATGGTAGTAGGTGACCCACAAGAGCTTTATAAGAACCTACTTCCGGCAGTCATATAATGGTAATTGATACTGATTATCCCTTCAAGGTTCCAAGTGAGCTTGATATTAGGGAGATCTATAACACTGTCGTTGAAACCTGGAAAGAGCGTAATCGCTTTATTAACGATGTGAGAGAAATGCTTGCGGGGAAGAATGAGATTGAAGCTCCCAAGAATACCTCCTACAAAATCCGCACAGTACACACCCATCTCCTTGGCGCAATTGCGAATGAGAAGCTTTCGCGATATCAGCATATTCCTAATATCCAAATTGTACCCACAGTTGCCGATGAGGGCGATAGAAATGAAGCTAGAGGTATCAGCGATAGACTTGAGAACGCTACTCGTGTAGCTATGTTTGAGATGGAACGATCAGGTGAAGGTGACTCCTGGGGTAAGTGTCTAGCAGACGCCATTATGCTTGATATGGGAGTTGAGAAGATTGAACGAGCTCCCGCAGCCTTTTGGCCCGAGCTATTCAAGGAAGATGAAGATGGCAATCCCACACATCCTTACGAGGATGAGGATGCGATTGATAACTATAAAAAGGGTCTAGGATTCCCAATTCGAGCTACTTATGTACCTTTGGAACGCTTTTTACCCATTTTTGAGGGTTCCACCGCTATTGAGACCTTTGAAGTTGAACAGCGGTCCTTGCGTAGTATTCTACGTAATTCACTCTTTAAGCGGGGACATGAAGCTTTAGGTAGATTCTCTAGAGGTACTGATGGTGGGCTAGGTACGCTAGTTACTATTCTTCATTACTGTAATCAAACTCACTATGCGTACTTTGCAGTTCCTCCCGGCACGACCGGGACTTCTAAGTGGCCTATGCCCGATATGGCAATTGGTGGGCCTCCAATTTTACTACATTCCTATGAGCATGGCTTAGGTCGAGTAATTTACAATATGGTAGATGGCCGATTTGGAGGATGGCGATCCTCTGAAAATAAGATTGAAAACGTTATTCGCGCTATGATGGAGATTAATCAGCGGGCCGATGAAGTGATGAGTCAAGCGTTAACTAACGTACGCGCAACTCACTGGCCTACTATGATTATGACTATTGACCCTCAAATGCGTGGTACTGCTGCGGGAGGAACTGTCCGTAAGCCCACCATTAAAGAGGGCGAAGACATTATCATGTTTAAGGGTGAGGAACTTAGACGCACCATTGAAGATAATGCGGACCCTATGGTGCAATGGATCTTAGAACAGTTTGAAAGTAGAATTAACACACTTGGGGGTAGCAATGCCCTCTTTGGTGGCAGGGAACCGGGAGTAGATACCGGCTTTCATCAAAACTTGCAAATTACCCAAGCTGAGCATCTTGACGAAAAGCTTGAGCAGCACATCTCCTTTGGCGCTGCTCAACGCGCTACTCTCATGTATTCGCATATTAAGGTTATGGACAAAGAAGGTGGTCCGGGTAGAGTGTGGGTTAATAGGGTTGAAGAGGATAAGGCGGGTAAGACTTCTCAGTACTTATCTATTAGAGCTAAAGACCTTTCCCCTATGCCTGTCATTGATGCTCAGGTTAGGAAGCCACGGCCTGTTGATATGTCAGCGGCATTTCGTGTAGCCACGCAGGCTAGTGATGACCGTAACGGTAAGGGTGCGCTAATTCCTGATGAGCAAATTAAAAGTGAAATCCTTGGGCGTCAGGATATTAGAGGTGAAGAGAAGCTGATTTTTATTGAGAGTATGAAACGTGGGCTACTGATTGAGGGAGTTATTGGGCAGCGGGTTACTGAGTTGGTGGGGTTGAAGCTACTTAAAGCTAATACTCCTGAGCTTGACCCCAATAGTTTGGGTGACGCTGATGCTGCACTTACCGATGCAATTACTCCACGTAATCCCGGTGCTGAGTTACCAAGCGGTCAGCCCGAGGGTCAAAATCAACCTGAAGCGCAAGATGGATTCGCAGTAGCTCAAGCAATAACGGCTGGATAATGAATTTTATCAGGGAACAGGAAAAGATTGCTGAAGAAGTTAGTGATTGGGCTGTTGATCTAATCGAAGCTGCAGTGATCGCAATCATGCCTGACGGTATTCCTTTTGGCATGAGTGAGGCAAGTGAGCCTGAACGAATTGCTCAGTATATGAAGTTTCGAGGTGATCCAGCTGCATGGAAGGGTTGGATTGCTGATAGGGCGATATTGGTAGTTCAACAGCTTGCCGCTAGTGGTGTGTCAGAGGAAGCTATTGCAGGTATTAATCCTGTGGTAATTGCGGAGCATCACGCAATGGCTTATAGCATTGAGATGGAGGAGATGATCAGTGGCTGATCAACGTAAAGTTAGTCAACTTATGGAACGTATCCTAGCAGGTACGGACATTGATTTTACTTCTGCCATGACAAAGCGGGTGCTAGAGTTAATTGCACGAGCTTTGGATACTGGTAATATCCCAGATGATGAAATTGTAGAGTTCTATACTTCTGCGGGTACTATTGCTACAGGTACAGTAAATCTTGAAGATAAAATAGTCAGACTCGAAAGAGCTGAAACTATAAGAGCTGAGCCTAGAGACCCCCTGGATTCTGGCGTAGGTGAACCTGCAGTCGAACCTGTAGATGAAGTTGATGGTGGTACTGATCGATTTCCTACTCCTCAGGAAGCTGCTGATTTCTTTGGTGACCCTGATTTAGCACGTGCTCCTCAAAGTGTCATCAATTGGCTTGCTAGAATTACTGATTCTCTTGAGGGTGGATTCATTTATGGGGACTATGATCCTCGAACAGGTGAGATTCAGTTATTTGATCCTCGTGGCGAGTCACAAATCTTTACTATTCTCAATAATGGTGCTACCATTGTACCCAAGGAAGTTGCAGGTGCAGGGTCTGATAGGGACATTGCAGCAGCTAACTTAGCTAACGCTCAAGCATCTCAAATTCGAGCTCTTATGCGTGGAGACTTGATTGAGCTTTCTGATGGTAGAAGTGTTATCCGTGGCACTACTACTATTGTTGATACCCGTGAAGCGGGTGTCTTCGCCCCTGTTGAGGGTATTCCAGGTACATTCTTTGATCCTGTTAGTGGCACTTTTGTGGATACTAATGGTCAACAACTGGCTCGTGATAGATTTGAGTTTGAAAAGAATTTCATACTTCCCGAGGAACAACGTCAGTTTGATGAGTCACTTGCGGTAGATAAAGAAAATATCTCAAGTCAGAATCGACGAGCTGTACTTAGCAGTCTTGTAGAACTTCAGGGTCAAAAGGATGCACGAGGTATTGCGGGAGCACAGGCAGCTGCTGACCCTGGAAACTTCGTAGCCGCTGAGAATATTCGACGCGGTTTGGCTCCTCCCGTTCAGGGTGAGACTCCTTTGTTCCAAGATGTGGACTTTGGGGGTATAGGGTTAGCTGATATTATTGCGGGTCTAAGTGGGGGTACTCAAGGGGCAGCTCCTTCAACTGCAGGACCTTCAGCTGCAACTCCTGAGCGTATTCAAGCAGTAAGTCGCGATGTAGCTCCAGGTACTCCTCAAAGTGCAATTGAAGCAGTTGCAGGAGCTGAACGTCCCACAAGTCTAGGGATTTCTACAGGTATCGCAGAGATGCTGGGACTCACGGGTCAGACACAGTTAGACCTAACTGATCCTGCCAACGTACAATTGGCCAGGGATCGTGGAGTAGCTTTACCCCCAGGTTTTGCTACTGGTGGAGCAACTACGTCTCCTGCATTTCAAGTAGGTGATCCAGTTCCAGGAAGTGGTGATAAAGCTAATCCCGAAGTAATCCTAAACCCTGAAAATGCCCCAATTCAGGTAATTCGACTTGCTGATGTAGTGAAAAATGGGCCTAAGTTCTTTGCAGGTACCTCTACAGGGTTAAGAGGTGCGGGGCGCGATGAGCCCACACTTGCTGACTTAGGTACGCTACAAGGTCGTTCTAGAGGAATGCTTGGTAATACTGGACGGCAAATTCCTACTCTCTCTGATCCTGGCACTGTACAGTCTGCGATTGGTGGAGCTAGTCCATCAATTCCAACTCTTGCAAGTCCAGGTACATTGCAAAATGCTGTACAGCCTCTTAATTTCTCACAATTACGTCAAGATCCCACTGCCCCTGTAGCACGTACAACCCGCGATGAGGATATTCAACAAACTCCTGGACTTCGATTTATCCAAGGAGGCCAAGGTGCAGGAGATGATTTTAACCGATTGTCAACTGATACGATTCAAGGGGCGTTTGGTACCGGCTTGCCTCTTGCTGGAGCGCTCAACTTTACCCGCGCCCAGGAGGCTCTCCAAGATCCTATTACGGGACCACTGTTGTCAGCATTGTTTAGATCCGCAAGTCTAAACTTTGCAGGTGAAGTAGAACGTGCTCGTAAACGTGCTCCTACAGGACTGTCACAGTTTACTTCCTTAGTGAGAACCTAATATGACACTTGATATATTGCGGGTTAGACGCGATTCCCGTTTTAAGACCGTTATACCTACTTTTAAACAACCTGAAGCTGTACCCGATGACGAAGAGGATGATGAGGGTGGCGGTCTAAAAAGTGTCATCTTTGGTGTTCTCAGTGCTCTTGATAAGCCTCGAGGTGCTGCTATCGGGGCACTTAGTGGTGAGAATCCTCTTGAGTCTCTATCCAATATCGTAGCCGGTTGGAAAGACCCTGAGAAGTTTAGTGGTCGCAATATCGGCTTTGTGCGATTTGCTCCCGATGAGGATATCATTGGAGAGTTTTCACTTAGGGATATCCTCGGTGGCGTTGGTGATGTAGCCTTTGACCCGATTACCATTGCTACGGCAGGTGCCGGAGGCCCTCTATCTGCGGGTTTAAAGGGGACTAAAGGATTACGTCGATTAGCGCCTCTTGTAGAACCCATTATTAACAGACCAAAATTCGCATCACGATTAGCGGCCGAGACTGCTGTAGGCGTAGGAGCAATTGCGGGAGGTGCAGCTGCCGCTGAAACAGGGCTTCCTGGAGCTCAAATTGTTGGAGGCCTTGCGGGAGCGTTAGTGACTGCGGGCGGTATTGGCACACTTGATGCGCTTGAGCGTAGTGCTAGGGCTTCGGCTCTAGAAGCTGCTGATCCTCGCATCCAAGAGTTTGGTAGAGGTGCAGGACAGGATCTAACCGCTCGTCAAACAGCGCCCCGAGGTATTCAGGCTAAACCTGATGCTGTTGATAAGGGTCGCAGTATTGTCACACTTGCAGAAGCTGAAGCTGAAGTAGGCACTGTTAGTGAGCTATTTGGGCGTGGTGAATTAGGCGGGTTCAGGCCACGAACTCCTGAACATGATATCAGATTCCAGCTACTTAAGTTCGTAGAAGGTGCTTCCCAGGATCCTAGATATACAACTCGACTAACTGAACGTTCGCAGACTCTCGTAGATAAGTGGTTTCACAGTGGTAATCGTGGAAGGGATCTTAGAGATCAAGTACGTGCTGATACTCTCGGTTTTCAGGAGTTGTATAAAGCTGGCCAAGCACTACGTGATGGCTTGCGGATGTTTTCAACTGATGGTAAGACTATAGTACTATTTCGAGGTGATAAACGTTTAAATCCAGTAAAAGCTTCCGGGAAAATTTCAGATTCTCTTACTCCTATTGATGCAGATATAGTACAATCTTACACCGTAGATCCTAGAGTTGCTCAAGGATTCTCAGGTTTTACTCCTCCATTAGATCCTGACCCAAATGTTTTTAAAGGTACCAGACTTGGTATCTCTGAAATCTCTATCGAACGTCGTGTAGTTAATATTGATGATATTGTGGCTCCCGGTGCGGGGATTGAGGCTGAGCTAATCGTCCTTCAACCCGGTCGTGCTCGCGGTATTGTAGACTTCCCCTTTAGACTCTCCAGCGGTGAGCCTATGTTTACTGAAGCTATGGGAGGTGGAGGAGGCAGTGCCTCAAACCGACGAGCTGAATTGGCCCGTCAATTCCCTGAAGAGAATATTAAGAACTTAGACGCACTTGTCGAGGCTGGCGATACTGCGGGCATCAAGCTTATTATCAGTGAAAAACGTAGTCAACTAAAAGTTCTTGAGGATAAACAATTATCTGAAATTGAGGTTGGTACTTCTACAGGAGTATCTTCTAAGGAGCTCCAGTTAGAAAATGAAATAAGTAATCTTGTACGAATTAATGCCAATATACGTCAAGTTAAGCAGGCTGGTCTTGGCGACTTCCCTGAGCAACGTACTACATTCAGCGACGAAGAAGGCCTAATCGCAATTCGCGCTGAGGGTGAGGGAATTGAGCCTCCTGAGCGTGGTTTAGCATTGCGTGAAGGTGAACCTGCAGCAGCAACTAGAGCTGAGACTCGTGTACGTCCCACGGTCATTGAGGCCGTAGGTTATTT
>LAZR01001748.1_pt1 | contig 13398 bp, 11 predicted proteins | sample 329461 | NCBI WGS metagenome assembly LAZR01 (sample SAMN03002196, study PRJNA259156) | marine sediment metagenome | biome: sea floor; feature: Hydrothermal impacted sediments; material: marine sediment; isolation source: Loki non-amplified sample from Loki's castle hydrothermal vent sediment ...
AAAACTTTTAATCCATCATATTGGCTAAACTTTTTATCCCATAGATCATATAATTCTTCTTTTGAATATTTATTTTGTTCTTCTAATATTTCATATTGAATTCCATCATCCCAAACAACAACACCGTTTGTTGGATTACCATCTGAATCTTTAATGTAATAACCATAGCTATTATGAAAACCTGCCGAACTAACTTCATCATGATTGGTAATCGTGAACTCGTAGGTTGGTAGTGTTGGGCCAGCAGGTTGTGTTGCAGAAATCGTTGGCACATCATCAACAATATTCAAAGTTAAGACAGCTGATGCAGTATCACCATTACCATCTTGAATCGTGTATTGGAATGATTCTTGGGCAGTATCTGCACCAGATCCGCTATGAGCATATGGCTTATTAAGGGTGAAGGTATAGTCGCCATTGGTTTCGACGGTTAGAGTCCAAATCGGACCTGTTGCAGGCGAATCAGGATCAGCCATTTCTAATGTGGTAACGCCACCAACCACCGAGGTTGTTACTCCCGTGCTCCCGCCTGTGTAGGTTACAGACACTAAACCTCCTGCACCATCATCACCAAAGCCATCATTAGCAAGGACATTTCCAGTTGCGACTTGCTGTACAAAGTCACCGCGGTCGTCGATAAAACCTGTGCCAGTTCCTGCCAAACTATTAAAGTCAGCTTGATCTTCGAAAACTGTATTTGAATCGTTTGATGCGCTAGGAAGGCCATTTTCGATGACAATAGGTTGATCAGGATCAATTGGCGAATCATTAGCGAGAAGTCCCAAATCCTCTTCGTAAATTTCGTCAATAACAACAGGAAAAATAACACCAGGACCCGTTGTATCAAATCCACTTGTTACAGGAGCTTGCGGCGCTAAGTACTGTACAGTAACGGGCGTATGGCCTTCATTACCTGACTGAGTTCCTGCACCAGCAGCCGTCGCCTCGCCAACTAGTGTTGGATCGGCACCATCTAATAAGGCTTGTTGTAATGCATCAACATCATCTTGCACTGCTGTTTGTGCTGGCGCCGCTTGTTGTGGGTCAAGCACTTCATTATCGAGGATCGCTTGCGAATTTCTGCCTAGATCCATGATGCTACCATCAGTAAATTCGATCTCAACAGCGCCTGCGGCACCTGTGCTCACAATTTCATTAGCAAATACTTTATCGCCAACCTGCAATGTGCGTTGCGAACCATCCGCTGCTGTGGCAATAGCTAAACCGATAAGTCCTTTGATGAAACCAATTTCTGTAGCCATGACGCTTTCCTTAAAAAACTTGAGTATTGGTAGATTAGATGACTGTATTTGACATCTATCTTATAGGCATACTTTACTTCAAAGAAATTATTTATCTAGTGTACTTTGGTACTAGTGGCTCTATTCTCTATGATTTTGAATCACTTTTCTCTAGTTAATGAAGGAATTTCAAGCATTCTAAAATAAAAAAACGATGTAGTAGTAAAGATGAGTAAAAACAACGTTGAGTATAAGTAATCAGCGTTTTAAAGCCCAAGTGCAGTCCGGATAAAAATTTAACTGTAGTCATGAAGGTTTCTAAAACGAGTTAATCAAAGTAGCTCATTGAAAGTTGAGTAAATCTAGACGCCGTAACAAATCTTGCGAGGATTAAAATGAAAGTAGCATTGTATTTTAAGATTAAAACGCAACTAGAGAAGCGTTTAGACTTCTAAATATCGGTGGGGAGGAATTGAAGTGCCGAATGCACTGTAATATTGCGAAAATATTGCGAAAGTGTTTTTAACCGCTTTAGATAACCAGCTAAATCATTGATAATAATGAATTAACTGGTAGGCACGAGTGGATTCGAACCACCGACCCCTACCATGTCAAGGTAGTGCTCTAACCAACTGAGCTACGCGCCTGCCGTTAAGCCGAGGAATTATACAGCGCTTGGTTTTTTACGCAAGCGAAAAATAGTCTTTCAAGATAGAGCGGAGAAAAACGTTTTTTTATTATTTTAAAAACAAATCGTAAGCTGGATTATCTGACTCTTGCCAATATTGATAACCAAGCGCATCTAAAAAGCCTTGAAAGTCTGCTTGTTCGGCATCAGGCACTTGTACACCAACCAATACACGACCGTAAGCAGCACCATGATTTCGGTAATGAAATAAACTAATATTCCAACGTTGACCGATACGAGTTAAAAATCGTAACAAAGCACCTGGCCGTTCAGGAAATTCAAATCGAAATATCCGTTCATTTTCAACCTGCGGCGCATGCCCACCAACCATATAACGAACATGTAACTTAGCCATTTCATTATCGCTAAAATCAGTCCACTGATAATTAGCCTTATCAAGGCTCGCAAATAAGGCCTGACGTTCATTATCACCACCCGCTAAGCGAACCCCAACAAAAACTTGTGCTTGCTGATTATCGGCATATCGATAGTTAAATTCGGTAATGCCTCGGTCTGATAATGTCTGGCAAAATAATTGAAAACTTCCGGGGCGTTCATCAATTGTTGCCGCGAATAAAACTTCACGTCGCTCACCTAGTTCGGCCCTTTCAGCCACATGACGTAAACGATCAAAGTTAACATTGGCACCACTATCAATGACCACTAAGTGTTCATTTTGCAATTGTTCACGGGCGATATATTTTTTAGCGCCAGCAACCGCTAACGCACCTGACGGCTCGGCAATCGATCTTGTGTCATTAAAAATATCCATGATGGCAGCGCATATTTCATCGCTATCAACGACGATGACTTCATCTACTGTTTCACGAGCGATTCTAAAAGGTTCTACGCCCACTTGTCGTACCGCAGTGCCATCAGCAAACAATCCAACTTGATCCAATATCACCCGCTCATCAGCTGCTAATGCCGCTTTTAAACTGGCCGCATCAGCAGGTTCAACACCAATAATTTTTATTTCAGGCCAAAAAGCTTTTATATAAGCACCAATACCGGCAATAAGACCGCCTCCGCCCACGGGTACAAAAATGGCGTGGATTGGATCTGGATGTTGTCGCATGATTTCCATAGCGATCGTACCTTGGCCTGCAATTACTTCAGGATCGTCATAAGGATGAATAAAAGTACGGTCTTGCTCTTTAGCTATGCTCATTGCATAAGCATAAGCTTCATCATAACTATTGCCATGCAAACTGATTTCAGCGCCATATGAACGTACTGCTTCAACCTTGATGGGCGGTGTTGTTTTTGGCATAACAATCAGTGCAGAAATACCCATTTTCTCGGCAGCTAATGCAACACCTTGTGCGTGATTGCCAGCTGATGCTGCGACAACACCTTGCATGCGCTCTTCAGCAGATAATTGACTCATCCGGTTATATGCGCCACGCAACTTAAATGAAAATACAGGCTGTAAATCTTCTCGTTTTAGCAGCATCGTATTCTTCGTTTTCTGAGATAGCCGCGGCATGATATCGAGTGGCGTTTCAATAGCCACGTCATATACACGGGCTTTCAGGATTTTTTCGACATATTCAGTCAGCATGGCCACACAATTCATCCACTATATTAATTAAATAGTGCTTACGGTAACACTGACGCTGATTTATCTCTATAATTGGCGGGATAATTTACCAATTTAAATAATAAGGAAAATGTAATGACTGCTGATGAAATGAAAAAACAAGCCGCTTATGCCGCACTAGAACACATTGATACGAATGGCATCGTCGGCGTTGGAACAGGCTCAACAGTTAATCATTTTATTGATGCATTAGCGACGATTAAGCATAAAATTGAAGGTGCGGTGTCTAGCTCTATCGTTTCAACTCAACGTTTAGAAGCTCATGGCATTCAAGTTTTTGATTTAAATGATGCAGGTCAAATTGCGGTGTACGTTGATGGCGCTGATGAATCCAACCACAATCTACAGTTAATTAAAGGTGGTGGTGGTGCATTAACACGTGAAAAAATTATTGCTGCTGCCAGTGATAAATTCGTCTGTATCGCTGATGAAAGTAAATTAGTTGATATCTTAGGTACCTTTCCATTGCCAGTAGAAGTCGTGCCAATGGCGCGTAGTTATGTTGCTCGTGAAATTGTCAAAATGGGTGGCCAACCTGTTTATCGTGAAGGTTTTATTACTGATAACAGCAATGTCATTTTAGATGTTCATGGCTGGGAAATTATGGAGCCGATTAAGCTCGAAAAAGAATTAAATAATATCGTAGGTGTCGTTTCTAACGGTTTATTTGCAATGCGCCCTGCTGATGTCTTGTTACTGGGTAGCGAAAGTGGCACAAAAACGGTTTATGCTAAATAAATTAAGCTGAGCCTTTAAGATAACCCCACACTTTTCGAGTGTGGGGCATCATTCCTTAAATAAAAGTAGTAATTAAAACGCTATGTTTAAACCTTTAAGTGTCTACATCGGTATGCGGTATACCCGCGCCAAACGTCGTGATCACTTCATTTCATTCATTTCACTGTCATCGATGCTCGGTGTTGCGCTAGGCGTTGCAGCGCTCATCACGGTATTGTCAGTGATGAATGGTTTTGAAAAAGAATTACGTACTCGTATTTTAGGTATGACGTCACATGCTTTTATCACTGAAGCCAATGGCTCACTTAAAGATTGGAAAAGTCTGCAAGACCGCATCGTGCATGAGCCACATGTTGTTGATTCTGCGCCATTCGTTGAAGGTCAAGCGATGCTCAGTCAAGGCAGCCGAGTTAGTGGTGCACAAATTCGCGGTATTGATCCAAATTTGGAAGGTCGCGTTTCAACGATTGGCAATAAAATTATTCAAGGCCAATTTTCTGCCTTAAAGCCCGGCAGCTTCGGTATTATTCTCGGTAAAGATTTAGCCTTGACTATGGGGGTTACCACCGGGGATAAAATAACCTTAATTACTCCGGATGTCAGCCCAACCCCAGCGGGAATTATCCCTCGTTTAAAACGACTTGATGTCGTCGGTATTTTTGAAATAGGCATGTATGAATATGACAGCGCCTTAGCGATTATGAATATTGAAGATGCAGCTAAGTTATTCCGCATTCCTAGCTCAGTGACTGGATTACGACTTAAATTGGATGATGTTTATAAAGCGCCAAGTATCACACGAGACATCATGATGACTTTACCGGTCAATTATCGTGGTGCAGATTGGACGTATCAACATGCTAACTTTTTCCGTGCGCTGAAAACTGAAAAAATAGTGATGTTTGTTATTTTATTGTTAATCGTCGCTGTGGCTGCATTCAATATTGTTTCGACCTTAATTATGATGGTGACGGATAAACAATCTGATATTGCGATCCTCAGAACCCTAGGCATGACACCTAAAAGCATCATGACTATTTTCATGGTACAAGGCACATTAATAGGTTTATTTGGTACGCTCATCGGCATTGTCGGCGGCGTGACATTGGCGTTGAATGTCGAATCGATTATTTCGGGCGTAGAAAAAATACTAGGTTATCAATTTCTGCCAGCCGATGTTTATTACATCAGTAGCTTACCGTCTGATTTACAATGGAATGACGTCACCGTCATCGGCATAACAGCATTTGTGCTGTCATTACTTTCAACTATTTACCCTTCATGGCGTGCAGCGAAAATACGCCCCGCCGAGGCTTTACGTTATGACTAATCCTGCTGTTATTCAATGCAGTCAACTGACCAAACGCTTTAGTGATGGTGGCTTAGATACTGACGTACTTAATGACATCAATCTAACGGTTAATCGAGGCGACAAAATTGCCATCGTCGGCAGCTCAGGTTCAGGTAAAAGTACCTTGCTACATTTATTGGGCGGATTAGATGAACCGACCAGCGGTAAAGTAGAAATTCATGGTCAAGACATTAATCTTTTATCAGTTAATAGCCTAAGTAAACTACGCAATCAGAGTTTAGGTTTTGTTTATCAATTCCATCATTTATTGCCGGAGTTTACTGCTGTCGAAAACGTAGCAATTCCACTTGTGATTGGTGGTATAAAACCAAAACAAGCACAGCAACAAGCTGAAGAACTGCTGATCAAAGTAGGTTTAGGTCATCGCCTTGGTCATAAGCCAAGTGAGTTATCAGGCGGCGAACGCCAACGTGCAGCATTAGCACGTGCTTTAATTACTCAACCTGATTGTTTGTTAGCTGATGAACCGACCGGCAACTTAGATCACCGTACCGCGCAGGCTATTTTTGATTTGATTTTAGAGCTGAATGAGTCATTAGGCACAGCATTGGTCATCGTAACCCATGACAATGGACTGGCAAGTCGTATGGATAAAACATTTACCTTATTAGATGGTAAGTTTAGTTTTTAGGCGTTGATTGTTTATTTCTTTTGAGCCAGTTACGTATCACCATCAGGCGCCAAATTAACCGAACAAACAAAACGGCTAACAAGCCAGCGATAATGCCGCAGATAAAACTACCCAGTATTAATGGTTGCCAAATCATTAAAAATTCATGGGTAAACCACTGCCACGTCATCGTGAATCCGTAGTGCTCGATAGGCATATCGAGTACCCATGCACCCACTTTATAATTAAATAAATAAATAGGGGCAAATGTCAGTGGATTGGTGATCCAAACCCCCATTACAGCAATAGGCAGATTTACACGGAAAAAAATCGCTAATGCTGCAGCTATAAACATTTGCGCTAATATAGGCATAAAACCAACAAACACACCTAGTGCTAATCCACCTGCAGCTGCTCGACGATTTAGGTGCCAGAGTTTGGGATCGGTAAGACGACGACCAAATTTTTGCAGATGCGGATGCTCTTGCATAGTTTTGTGATCGGGCATAAAACGTTTAAGAAATTTACGAGGCATCATGTCTCAAGTCACACTTTAAGTCGGTCGTCATTATAGGGATATATGATTAAAACTGCCATTTCATTCATGTTGGGCTGTCTGTTGTTTCTACAATTGCCTAGTTTACCTGATCCAGTATGGATATGGGTGATGTTCGCTTTCGCAATCATCTCACTGATTTGGACTAAAACCCGATTATTAGCAGTAGTTTTATTCGCTGGATTCTGGGTCATATCACAAGCAAACATTGCGCTTAACAACCGATTGCCACCTGAATTAGCTGGCAAAGACATTATGATAACTGGCAGTATTGCCAGTGTCCCTGAGCAGGATGCTCACTCGATTCGCTTTGAATTTAAGCCTGATGATAAGTCAGATCTTGTTCTTCCCCGAAAAGTACGCCTCAATTGGTATAAACCTCTGCCAACATCACTTGCTGCTGGCGAACGCTGGCAATTAAAAGTAAGGCTCAAACAAATTCACGGCATGGCAAACCCCGGTAGTTTTGATTATGAAGGCTGGTTATTTCAACAAAGAATTAATGCAACAGGTTATGTTCGTACTGATAAAAATAATAAACGTCTTGCTGCAGCGCCTTTTTATTCCGTCAATGCCGTACGACAAACACTGTTAACCAAATTAAGTAGCCATTTAAAAGACAGCCCACAATTAGGTTTGATTGAGGGGTTAACCACCGGGATTCGCGATAATATTAGCCAATCTCAGTGGCAAACATTACGACTTTCAGGCACCAATCATTTACTCGCAATTTCTGGACTTCATATTGGTTTAGCGGCCGCTATCGGTTTTTTCTGCATGCGATGGTTGTGGTCACGGCGAGCTAAAAATCTATTGATATTACCTGCTATAGAAGCCGCTGTAATTTCAGGCTTTGTTGTTGCCTTATTTTATGCCGCATTAGCAGGCTTTGCCATTCCAACTCAGCGGGCATTGATTATGGTAGCAACAGTAATGATTGCCGTATTAATTCGACGTCCTGTTGCACCTTCCCATGTATTAGCATTCAGCATGTTACTGGTATTGATTTGGGATCCATTTGCGGTATTAGCGGCTGGATTTTGGCTATCTTTTTCGGCCGTTGCTATTATTTTATTTACGAGCCAAAATCGATTGCCATCACCACGCTGGCAATGGCTAAAAATTCATACTTTAATTGCGTTTGGTTTGACGCCTTTATTGCTATTATTTTTTATGCAAACCTCATTAATTGCACCCATCGCCAATATTATTGCCGTACCTTTTATCAGCTTAATTATCGTGCCTATTTTATTATTGGCTAGTTTAATGTTATGGATATTTGAGCCAATTGGCGCTGCATTACTTCAATTAGCGGATAACTTACTCGCGCTATTTTGGCCATTGCTTGATTATATTGCCACGCTACCTTTTTCAAATTGGTCTGTCGCTCACCTTCCCTTTTACTATTATTTATCGATAATCATCGGCTGCTTATTATTGTTATCGCCTCGCGGATTTCCAGCTAAGTGGTTAGGAGTGATAGGGCTTTCACCTTTATTTTTATTTCAAGCCAATCGTCCCGAACAAGGTGAGTTTTGGTTTACTTTACTGGATGTAGGTCAAGGTTTATCCGCCGTAGTTCAAACCAAAGATCACACGCTGGTATTTGATGCCGGCCCCAAATATAGTGACAACTTTAATGCTGGGTCTGCCATTGTGCTGCCCTTTTTACAACAGCAAGCCATAAAAAATATCGATACGCTGGTTATTAGTCATGCTGACAATGATCACATTGGTGGTGCCAAACCATTAATCGAGAATATAACGGTCAATAAATTATTAACCAGCGTGCCTAATCATAATTTACCTGATGCTTTACCTTGTTTGGCGGGACAATCATGGCAATGGAACGACGTATCCTTCCTGATGCTTTATCCAGAAAAGCAAGATACTGGCAGTAGAAATAATCTATCTTGTGTATTAAAAATCAGTAACGGTATGGGTAGTGTTTTATTAACCGGCGATATCGAAATAGAAGCCGAACAGCAGCTAATCTTAAGGCAAGATCACAATCTGCAAGCTAACATACTCGTCGCACCACATCACGGCAGTAAGACTTCCTCAAGCATCTCCTTTATTGATGCCGTTCATCCTGATGTTGTTTTATTTCCTATCGGTTATCGCAATCGTTATCACTTCCCAGCTAAAACAATTACTGATCGTTATCAGCAAAAAGATATACGCCAATATAACAGTGCCGATCATGGTGCTATTCAGTTCAAAATAGGGCTGACTGAAATATCTGCACCTTCGCTTTATCGCGAACAAGCTAAAACGATTTGGTCTGCCGACAATACTGACTAAACATCATCATTAACGTATGATAAGCGCAGTTTTTTTTAAAATCGAGATGAACATCATGTTAGAGATAATTGAATCTGGTGGTTGGCTAATGATACCGCTATTTGCCTGCTCTATTATTGCGATTGCAATTATTGCTGAACGGTTTTGGAGCCTTCAAACTAAACGTATCGCCCCACCTGAATTAATGACTCAAATTTGGCAATGGTTACGCTTTAAACAAGTCGATGATAATCGCATTAAAACGTTGCAAGCTAACTCGCCACTAGGTCGAATTTTAGCAGCAGGCTTAATCAATCGTAACCACTCACGTGAAATTACCCGTGAAAGTATTGAAGATATTGGTCGTCATGTGACGTTATCACTCGAACGAAATCTTAATACCTTGGGTACTATCGCCGCCATTTCTCCGCTACTTGGTCTACTAGGTACGGTATTCGGTATGATTAAGGTTTTTACGGTGATCACTACCGAGGGTGTTGGAAATCCAGAAACATTAGCAAGTGGTATTTCTGTTGCATTAATTACTACGGCTACAGGGTTAATCGTCGCTATTCCAAGTTTGATTTTTTACCGCTATTTCCGAGGAAAAATTAGCTCGTTAGTCGTTGATATGGAACAAGAAGCCATGAAGTTAATTGAAATTTTACATGGCGATCGTGAGTTTAATATTGATGAGGAACTAGACAAGTGAACCTCTCGCCACAAAAGGCAGATGAGCCTGATGTTAACCTGACGCCGATGATTGATGTAGTCTTTTTATTACTACTTTTTTTCATGGTTTCCACTAGCTTCATCCGCGAAAGTTCGCTTAAAGTTGATTTACCTGAGGCAACGGGTCAAACGACCGCAGAAAAAGACAAACCCATCGACATCATTATCAATGCCGATGGTCAATTTACTGTCAACAAAATCACGTTAACATCGCCTAATAAAGAAGATTTGTCGGCACAGTTAAAACTGGCGGTCGGTGAAAATAGCGATCCACATATTATTATTACCGCAGATGCTAAAGCAGACTATCAAAATATCGTCACTGCGATGGATAGTGCACAACAACTCGGTTACAGCAGATTAACACTTGCTACACGACAAAAAACAAACGAAAAACGATGATTGATAACACGAAGAGTATCAGCGCGGGTGAAGTTTATGGCCGCCTATTAAATTATGTAAAACCCTACTGGCCGGCTTTTGTGGCAGCCGTGATTTCAATGGCACTCTATGCGGCGACCGAAACGGGACTCGCGGCGATGATGAAACCATTGATGGATGGTAGTTTTGTCAATAAAGATAGCGAAACAATCAAATTTATTCCCTTAGCACTTATTGGTTTATTTTTAGTCCGCGGCGCAGCAAACTTTATCACTTCCTACGGCTTAGGCTGGATAGCACGTAATGTTATTAAACAATTACGTAAAGAAATGTTTGAACGTCTCATCACTTTGCCAGCAAGCTATTATGACCAAAGCACTTCTGGGCAGTTAATGTCTAAGCTGCTTTACGATGTCGAACAAGTGGCCGACGCTGCCACCGATGCCGTGTTAACTATGATTCGTGACACATTAACCATCATCGGTTTATTGGCTTGGATGATTTATATCAATGGCATGTTGTCTTTGATTATTTTGCTGACCGTGCCGCTTATTGCTGTTCTCGTCTACAAAGTCAGTTACCGTTTTCGTCGTATTAGTAAAACCATTCAAGATTCAATGGGTGATGTCGGTCATGTCAGTAACGAAGTTATCGAAGGTCATCGTGAAGTCAAAACATTTGGTAGCCAAGAATATGAGCAAAAACGTTTTGAAATAATCAATCAAAAAAACCGTAACCAACGGATGAAAATGATCGCGACGGATGCGATTAGTCAGCCTGTTATTCAACTTATTTCGGTATTAGGACTGTCGGGTGTTATTTACATTGCGACCATGCCTGATATGTTGGACAAAATTTCTGCTGGTAGCTTTATTTCTTTTATTACTGCGATGTTCATGCTGCTGACACCACTCAAGCGTTTGACAAAAATTAACGGTAAAATTCAAGCTGGTATTGCGGCGGCGCAGAGTGTTTTTAGTCTGCTTGATGAAAAGATGGAGTCTGATAACGGCACAAAAATGATCGGTCGGTCGCGTGGCGATATTCAATATAAAAATGTCGAATTTAGCTACAATTCAGATAATGGCAATGTTCTTGAAGATATTTCTTTTCATGCCAAGCCAGGCCAGACAATTGCTTTTGTCGGCCACTCCGGCAGTGGTAAAACAACCTTAGTAAGCTTATTAGCTCGCTTTTATCCTAGTAGTTCGGGACAGATATCAATTGATGGCATTGATATCAATGAACTCCAACTCACTGAATTAAGAAACCAAATATCACTTGTAAATCAACAAGTTGTACTTTTTAACGACACCATTGCCAACAATATTTCTTACGGTCAGAAACAGCATGTGAGCAATGATCAAATTATTGCCGCCGCCAAAGCGGCTCATGCTTGGGACTTTATTCAACGTTTGCCTCAAGGTCTAGCAACCCAAGTTGGTCAAAATGGTGTATTGCTGTCGGGCGGACAACGACAACGCCTAGCCATTGCTCGTGCTTTATTACGTGATGCACCGATCCTTATTTTAGATGAAGCGACTGCCTCACTAGATTCAGAAGCTGAACGCCATATCCAAGCGGCATTAGAAGCATTGATGAAGCAACGAACTACATTGGTTATTGCACATCGCTTATCGACGATTGAAAAAGCGGATCAAATTATCGTTATGCATAATGGCAGAATAATAGAAACTGGTACGCATACAGAATTGCTTTCTAAAGGCCAACATTACGCTGAGCTGTACCGCTTGCAGTTTCAGGAAAAATAATCTGACTCATGGTGCAGTGGCTTATAAATAGCTGGTATCAACTCCAGCCAGTTCGCTGGTTATTGTGGCCATTATCAATCGTCTATCAAGCGGTGCTTTATTTAAGAAAATGGCTTTATCAGTTTGGGATATTAAAACAAAATTATTTATCTGTACCGGTGATTATCGTAGGTAATATTACCGTTGGTGGAACAGGAAAAACCCCGTTTGTCATATGGTTAGCTACACAGTTAAAACAAGCAGGCTATCGTCCCGGCATTATTAGTCGTGGCTATGGTGGTAAAGCCGAACATTATCCCCAAAATGTTATGCCTGATAGTGATCCCAGTGTTGTCGGCGATGAGCCTATTATTATCAGTCGCCACACATTATGCCCAATGGTCGTTGCGCCCGATCGCTTTGCCGCTGGTAAAATGCTGCTGCAAGACTATGATTGCAATATTATTATTGCTGATGATGGTTTGCAGCATTATGCTTTAGGTCGTGATATTGAAATCGTGATTGTTGATGGGCAGCGCCAATTTGGCAATCAACTTTGTTTGCCTGCTGGCCCGTTAAGAGAGCCGATGTCACGGTTACAAAATGTTGATTTTATAGTTGAAAATCATGGTAAAGATTCAGCCCAATATAATATGTATTTATACCAACAGCATGCGATTAATGTCGTTGATCCTACAAAAAGACGAGCGTTATCAAGTTTTATTGAACGGGGCCAAACCGTTCATGCGATTGCTGGCATAGGTCATCCCCAACGCTTTTTTGACCAACTATCTACACAAGGTTTACAGGTGATTAGCCACCCATTTGATGACCATCACCCATTTCAAACTAAAGATCTTATATTCAACGATGACATACCGATTCTAATGACCGAAAAAGATGCGGTTAAATGCCAGGGGTTTGCGAATAGCGACACATGGTATATTCCCATTGAAGCATCAATAAGCGGTAAACTTGACCAACATATTCTCAAAAAACTAGCAGGAATAACACCTCATGGATAAAACCCTACTTGATATTCTCGCCTGCCCTAACTGTAAAGGCAGCCTGATCTACCGTAAATCTGATAATGAACTGGCATGTAATACATGTCGTGTTGCCTATCCGATTCGTGATGATATTCCTGTGATGCTTATAGATGAAGCTCGCGCACTCACTGATGGTGAAACGATTTAAATGTCATTCAAAATCATCATACCCGCACGTTATGCATCCACCCGTCTCCCAGGTAAACCTTTATTAGATATTGCTGGCAAACCGATGATTCAGCATGTCTATGAGCGTGCAAAAGAAAGTCTTGCTAGCGAAGTCATTATTGCCACCGATGATGAACGAATTGCACAAGTAGCAAAAGCTTTCGGCGCTGATGTTTGCATGACACGTTCAGATCATATTTCCGGCACCGACCGATTGGCAGAAGTC
>LAZR01001749.1_pt1 | contig 13397 bp, 12 predicted proteins | sample 329461 | NCBI WGS metagenome assembly LAZR01 (sample SAMN03002196, study PRJNA259156) | marine sediment metagenome | biome: sea floor; feature: Hydrothermal impacted sediments; material: marine sediment; isolation source: Loki non-amplified sample from Loki's castle hydrothermal vent sediment ...
GGTTCGAATCCCGCCCTCTCCATTGGTGAGAAGTTAACGTTAACTCTACATATAGAGCCTGTATGACTGCTGGAAAGACAGCCCTTAGGATGGATATAGTGACTACCTAGGGTTATAATCAAAATGGAAAAAGAAATAAAAATTAGAATAAACTATAATTTTAAGGACTTTATATTACCTTTTAAGATAGATACTATTCTAGCTCTTAAAACAACTTTAATTTTAAAACTTATATCAGTATCATATCGTATTTTTCGAAGCTTATTACGTTTAACTTTATATATAGAATTTTGATTATATATTTTCTGATATTTTTTATGATATTCTGGATTATTTTCTCTATGTTTTTTAGATTTTTGTTTTAAAATTTCTTTATGATCTATATAATATTGTTTCTTTTCTTTTAAAATTTTTCTTTATTTTTATCTGCAGGAAATAGAAGACTGCTCTTGTAATGCTCCCAATCGAGGATATTTGTAAACACCAAAAATAGTATCTCTATATGTGAATAATCTATTAAGTGCTGTAATTTTTCTTTAGTTATCATGATCTTAGTATGATCTGTATAAAATTCTGATAAGTCATCGTAATAATTCGTTAATCTCGCTATATTTTCAAGTTGAGAGTGCAGAGCTTTTTTATTTATAGGACTGTCTTCGTCTTTGTACATGATATCAAAATATGTATTAATGAAATCTTTTAATTTTTGAAGTTTTTGTTGGAAGACACGAGTCTTTACAATTCTCTCGAACATAGGAGATTCTTTATATCTATAAAACTTTAGTTCAAATTTCACGATATCTATTATATCGAAAAACAATTCTCGAATATCAACATCTTCTGTCATTTTTTATACCTATTAATGTGTTCTTACTAATTTTTTAAGCTATTGGTAAAAAAAAGTCTACAATTCTAAATAAATAAAAAAGCATTTATATTTTTATATATTTAGAATTTCAAAAATCTAGATCTTCCTTTTATAATTGATGTTACAAGATTAAAATTTTAAAGGAAAGGTTTTTTTTGGTATAATTGGTCGTTCAGTACGCTTAGAGGTAGTAATTCTTAATTTTTCTTTTCTTTTAATTAGTCTTTTAAATGAGATGGCTTTCATATGAATTTTTATAATTCGAATTGGGCATCGTATCATAAAACTCATACTATTGCGAGGGAATCTTCTCAGTTGAATAAACTCCGAAAAAAATCTTCTAGCTTTATTTTGAGATTTTAATTTTTCAAAAGCGATAAATCGTTTAATAACTTTACTTAGATCTTTTGAATCCTGAAAACAATAATAGTTTGAAGCTTTTAACGCCCATTTTATTGATTCTAGCTGGTATTTTATTGAATTTAAATTTCTAAGGAAGGATATCGCAATTGAGAAAATCGAAATCATTAAATTCATAATAGTACTTTTTAAGACTTCAAGAGGAGTTATATGGATCTTTGGTTTAATTTTATCTCTTAAATCATCTCCGTATAAGATTGAACTATTTATTAAGACATTTCCTAGGACGATATTTCGAGGTGCAAAAACAGCCGAGAAGACTTTATTAACCTGAAATATTTTATGAAAGGTTGTATTTTCCCAATATTTCTTTTTAGTTAGAAAATGGCTTACGAATATTCCAGTTGTTTGTTGAATGACGCCTAAGATCTTGTTAGATAAATGTTTATCAAATTCTCTAAAATTATGTTTTATTTCTAAAGCCAAGAAATATTTCTCAATTTCCTTAATATGATGATTCGAAACTCTATCTTTGAAAATAATAAGTAAATCACAATCCGAAACAGCTGTGGCTTCATTTTTTTGTGCTCTCTGGCTTCCAAATAAAAGAATTGAAAGTATTTTATTGACTCCAACTTCTTTATTAATGAGAACGAGAATATCCTTAATGTAATCCTGTGATTGTTTATTAATACCTTTTAATTGAGAAGATATCTTATCTTTAATCTTACTGTTACTATCAATAATACTCGTTTCTTGCAAATTTAATCATTTAGAATGTGGTTACAATATTTTTCCTTTATATTTAAGTGTTCAAACTTTCCAAAATTTTCAAATCCGATTTGCAATTTTATAAGCTCTTTTAATAGCTTCCAAGACTGTAGCTGTTTCTCTTACATCTCCAATTTTTTCAACTTGAATATTTGTTAATTGTTTAAATTCTTTATAAAGTTCATCATTAGACACTACACCAGTGGCATAAAAAACTGTATCAACATCATTAATCATTTGATCTACATCATTAGCATCTTTATAACTTATAAAATTTTCTCCAATTTCAGTTATATTAACATTGGTAATTAGATCGATTCCTAATTTTTGACATTTTCCGAGTAATACCCATTTGGTTGATTTTCCAAGAGCTGATCCTAATCTAGGGAATTTTTCTAAAACTGTTACTTTTTTATTTCTCTTATACAACATTTTAATTGCTACTTCAGGTTCTAGTGCGTTATAAAAAGTGAGGAAATCAACAGCTTCAAGATTTAATCTGCCATATCTCGCAATATAAATTGCTAGCTCTATGCCAGTAGCCCCGCCTCCAATTATTACATTATTTATTCCTATTGGAGCATTTCCTAAAAAAACATCATTAGCCCAATAAACATTTTCTCTATCAATACCAGGAATAGGTAATTTAATTGGTTTAGAACCAGTTGCAAATAAAACTATATCTGGGTTAAAATCTCTGATAGTTTCGATATTTACTTCTGTTTTAAGAAATAAATTTATTCCAAGTTGCTGAATCCAATAATTATAATTTTCAATCATCCTTTTGAATTCATTTCTACCAGGTGGAATCCAAATAATATTTAATAGTCCTCCTATTTTATCATCTTTTTCATATATAGATACATCGTGACCTCTTAGTCTTGCTACTCTTGCCGCTTCTAAACCTGCAGGACCGGAGCCAATAATCATAATTTTTTTCTTTTCTTCAATTTGTCTTAATTCTGTTTTTGCTTCATTTCCTGCCCTTACGTTTCTTAAGCAACTAATAGGTTTCAACTTAAAAATATTATCAAAACAACCCTGATTGCATCCAATACAATACATTATGTCACGGAGATCTCCTTTTTGGGATTTTTCTGGCCAATATGGGTCTGCAATTAGCCCTCTCCCTATACAAACTGCATCAGCTTTTCTTGTTGCCAAAATTTCCTCTGCCATTATAGGATCTATTATTCTATTCGATGAAAAAACAGGGATAGATACCGCATTTCTAATATTTTCAGCTAAATATGTGTAACATCCTTCTGGAACATCCATAGTTAATTGTGGTACTCGAGTTTCATGCCAACCACCAGTTACATTAATGTAATCAACACCAGCCTCCTCAAGACTCTTAGCGATATTTGGTTTATCCTTATAAGTAACACTTCCGGGCACAAAATCATCCCCTGACATTCTATATCCCAAAGCGAAATTATCACCAATCTTAGATTTTATTAATTTTACAGTTTCGACCGGAAATCTTACTCTATTTTCGAAAGAACCACCGTATTCATCAGTTCTGATATTAGCTAGGGGTGAAAGAAATTGTCCCATTAGATAACCAGCACTTCCACATATCTCAATACTATCAAATCCTGCTTTTTTAGCTCTTATAGCTGCATGAGCGAAGGCTTGTTGCTCATTTTCTATATCTTCTAGCGCCATGGCACGTGGAGTAGATTTGTTATATCTAGTATATACTGCAGATGGACCAATCGGGGTTTTACCTATCAGTTGAGAATAAGTATATCTTCCGGAATGATATAATTGACAACAAATTTTAACAGCCTCTTTAGAATTATGAACCTTTTCCGTAAATTCTGCTAATTTTGGGATAAATTCATCATTTTCAATTGAAATCATCGTTGGTGCTCCTGAAGCATAAAGATCAACATAACAACCTCCAACAATTATTAAACCAGCGCCACCTTTTGCTCTTTCTACATAAAAGTCTATTAAACGTTTTGAAATAAAACCATTATCTGCTAAATTCAAATGCATAGCAGGCATTACGATTCGGTTAGGTATAACCATATTTTTAATTTTTAAGGGTGTGAATAGCTTAAAGAATTTCATTTCTACATCGATTTAGTTTTTAAATCCGTGATTATTTTCGGATTAATTTTATAAAGAAATCTATTTTATTAAAAATTTGTTTAAAAACTAAAAAAAAGAGGTTCTATTTCAAGTTAAAAAGAACTTATCTCAATTTTAACGAAAATAGGAATCTGGACCTCTATCTTCATGAGTTCCTTTCATAAACTGATCTGCTTGCTTCTTAAACGATTCAAAAACGTGTTCCATTTCTTTAATTTTTTCATCTAGCTTACTAAAATCCATATCTATGGAGAAATAATCCTTTAATAAAGTTACAAGAGCTTTAGAACTACGCGGATCCAGTGTCATCATAGGTAATGGTAATGTTTCAGCCAAAACACAGATTCCTGGAGCATAGTTATGTCCTCCTGCCCACGCTGGTAAAATACCATTAGCTCCAGAAATATAACCATCCTCGTATAACTTAGTATCTTCAAATTTTAGGAAGGATTGAACTAAATCCTGATCAGTCCCACAAACATAAACTAAAGGCGTGTCATGAACAACGTCAGATATCATAGCACCTGTACTTAAATACATTTTTATTTTACCACCAGTAATTTTATGCATCTCTTCACAAAACACTTTTGAAAACTCATATACTCCCTCTGAACTTTGTGGTTGATAACTAGCAGTTAAAATAAAAAAATCATTACTATTTTCTTTTTCTGCTGATTTATAATATATTTTTGCGGTAGGAATTTCCAATGAACCTTTTTCTACAACAGATTTTGGAGGGAAATCAAAACATTGTATATTCATGAATTCCTGGGCATTAATCGAATCTTTTATGGATGTGATTGCTAATTTGGCAACTAACGCTATTCCGGGCCAACCAATTAAAACAACGGGATTCTTAATTGTTTCCGTTTCTAATTCAAACTTTTTTTCGATATTTATATACATTTTTTGATATTTTATTATTTTTTTATTTACTTAGGCAATCAAATCTGATAGATTTTCTCCACAATTAGGACAAAATTTCTTAGGAGTTGTAATTAGGAACCCACAATATGGACAATAAAACCTATCTTTTATGTCTATCTCTGAGGGGGGAGAAACTTCCACATCTTCATGGATTTTATATGGTTCTTGTCTAGGTTTAGGGAATTCATCCTTATAATAACCTCCTACAGGATAAAATCCTCTTTGATATTGAGATTCTGAGTTTTTTTTTGCTTTCATAGATGAAAATAAGGTGGTTAATAAACAAATAAATAGTGGTGCAAAAATAATATCAATTATACTGAGGAATATTTGATATAAAATTAACATTCCATAATTTCTTGTTGCGGGATCATCCCAACTATTAATCTCTGCTAGAAGAGAGGGTGGACCAGCATCTAAAATAAAAATTATAATTGATTGAAATAAAAAGCTAATCGATAATATTATAGAAAGATTAATAACAAAAACTCCAATTATTTTCCAGAAAGCACCTTTACCAATTGCTCGTGCTTCTTTAATTGGACTATAAGTTTTTTTAGCATGGTCTTTATTAGAACGATCCATACTATAAACTTTAACTTCCTCAGGATCAGAAATTTCTATTAATGATTCATTTTCTTCATTTTTTCCTTCCATATTATATGTAAATACTAAAAATATGAAAAAACTAAAAATAAAAATACCCGGTATAAATAATAAGTAAGAAGTTAGGGGCAAGAAAATTCCGATTATTAGAAGCACTATTAATATTTTTTTATTAAATAATGATTTAAAAGATTCTTTTACACTTATATCTTCTCCCATGTACTTTTTATAAGTATAACTGCTAACTGAACACATGGCTATTGTAATAACTATTGCTCGAATTATTTGGTGGAGAAAGAAAAGGGTAAGATTCAAAGTCAAAAAGGTAATCATTGATCTCATATCACTTTCAGCAGGAAGCGTATCTCCACTTAAATTTTCAATTAAATCATAATAATTAATTTCTCTTGAATTAACATACAATCTAAAATCAGTTAATATGAAAACATCTAAAATAATTATTAAAACTTGGAAAAGGGCGAGAGGTAAAATAATTTTTCCATAAATTCGAAAAAATAATTTAAATCCATCAGCAAGAATGTCGCCGAAGCGTTTATTTGCTAGATTTACTCCTTTTTGTGAATTCATATCCATACTCATTATAAAAAAAGATTTTATATAACTTTTTATATTTTTTCAATTTAAGTATCTATGTATCTAAAAAACTCATAATTTCTTCATTTAAGTATCAATGTATCTAAAAAATCAACCCTCTCGTCAAATTCCAGGTATTATTTCTTATATGAAATTTTTTTCGTCAAGGAAATTAGCCTATTCTATATTCCTTGGAACTCCAATCACCTTAGGTTTATTTTCCTTGCTTTTGCAAACTGTTTTCCATGGATACATAGATATTTTTCACTTTATTCGATTTATTACTTTGTTTTTATTGCCCTCCGGATTAGGTATTTTTTTTACTATTTCATTTTACTCTAAAAAGGCTCCAATTTTGCGAGCTCCGCCAAAAGGTTGGGCAGTTCAAATTAATACTTTTTTTAGTGTGCCAATGGAGCTCACATTTCTTTTTGGTCAAGTTTTAGCCATAGTTTTAGATAATATCACATATCAAGAAGTTTTTTTCATCCTAGGAACTATAATAACTTATATCGTAGCGTTTATGGTTTATTTTTCATTCACAACAGTAGGACGCCCAGGATATCTAATTTTAGCTCTAGTTCAACCAGTAGCAGCAATACTTCTTTATAGTATATACACTGGTCAAATGGGTATTGACTTCTTTGTAAAAGCTATGATTTTTTTTATCATTTGTGCTCTAATATTTGCAATCCCTTATAGAAAAGGATTTTTTAAAGTAAGTAATATTTATAAAGAATCAACTGGAATGGCTGGATATCCATTTATCAGGGCTTTTTTACTTTCTATGGTAACTGATGGGAATGATGATCTGATAGAAAACTATTTTGATAGAGTTGGTGTTTTATCTAATGTGAAAATTCAATATTTATTTATCAGAAATACAAAAACAAAAAAAATTAAAGGCTTATTCATTATTCCACATGTGCATTTTGGCCCTTTCAAAACTTGTGGTTCATCTGATTTACCTGAACATATATATAGAGCTTTTAAAGATATTCCAGGGATTACGGTTTACCATACTACTAACGATCATAGTCAAAATTTAACTACTCGAGGTAATGTTGAAACAATTCTCAATAGAATTCGATATGATTTCGATGAAATAAGCAAGAATACAGAATTAAAATGGATTAGTAAAATAAAGGATTTTGGAAGAAAAATCTCAAATTCTGCTAAACTTATTGGTGCCGAGATTGGAAACGTTCCAATTGTTTTCATAACAAGACACCCCCTCCCTTCTGATGATATCAAAGCGGAAATTGGAGAAAATATTAGACACATTGCAATTTCTAATGGGTATAATGAAATAATTATCATAGATTCTCATAATGCTATCATTGGAGATGAGGTTTTGATAGAAAAAAACTCCTTAGAAGCGCAAGATTTAATCAATGTTTCACGAAAATTTATTCTTAGTAAAAAAGTCAAAAATGGTCAAAAAACTCAAATGTTATATGGTATCTCCACTGACCATTTAAAAGAATTCTCAGAAAAAGATGGTATTGGATATGGAGGTATTATTGTGCACTTATTCAAAAATACTATAACTGAACAGAAAACTGCTTTGATTCATTTTGATGGGAATAACGCATATGTGGAAATAAGATCTAATATTTTAAACAAGTTACAAAATAAAGGGATAGAAAGAGGTGAAATTACAACTTCAGATTCACACACTGTTGCAAGACAATTTTCAAGTAGAGGTTATTCACCAATAGGTGATAAAATCAAAATTGATATTATATTAGAAAAAATAGATACACTAATTCAACAAGCTGATAATAATCTAGAACCTGTAGAATTCCATTATTCAGATTCAAATGAAAATGTTAAAATTTGGGGGGATCCAGGATATTTTAACACAATTTTAGATACACTTAAAGAATGTATAAAAGTATCCCAACATTTATTAACACTCAGCTTAATAATCCCTACTTTTTTCTCGCTCATTTTGTTAATATTTTTATATAATATCTAGATTTTTTTAAAAGAATTGGATTTTTCTAAACCAAAATCAATCCAAGAGAATTAAAAAATGCTTACACTAAAAAAAATATAAGCTAGGATATTTTTAATAACATTCGCTATAGCAAAAGACAAAAATATGTATTCTTATCTATAATTATTTTTCTCATTATTAATTTCATTAATTTCAATATTTAAATAATTCAATCACTTAATCTATATTTAATAAATAAATTATTATAAAAAAGTAAATAATGACTTTAACAGCATTAGATATTATAAATGGAACATTAAGTATTGTTTTTGTTTCTATATCTTTATTAGTCGGGCTTATAATATTTTCAAAGTATTTTAAATATAAAGACAAAGTTTATTTTTTCGTTGGAGCAACTTGGATTTTTATTTCTGAACCTTGGTGGCCATCGAGTTTGTCTTTTTTAATCGCATTAAATAATGGGGTTGGTTTACCTATGCAATTATATTTTTTAATTGGGAATGCGCTCATCCCACTTGCCATTGCTCTTTGGCTACTAGCATTTACAGAATTTTTATATACTGAAAAGCGAAAAATAATTTTAATAATATTTGGAATTTATAGCTTAATCTTTGAAATTCTTTTTTTTATTTTACTCTACTTAAACCCAAATCAAATTGGAAACTATAATCCTCCGGTAGATGTGAGTTATAAATCTTTTATCATGATATACTTAATCTCTTTTCTTTTAATTGTTGTTGTTAGTGGATTCTTGTTTGCTCGTCTCTCATTGAAATCTGATGATCCTGAAGTTAAACTCAAAGGAAAACTCTTAATAGGAGCTTATATTACTTTTTTAATTGGAGCTATATTAGACACAGCGATTTCTTTAAATGAATTCACAATAATTATTACGAGATTAATCTTAATCATGAGTGCTTTTTTTTGGTATGCAGGTTTCATCCTCCCAAGATGGATAAAAAAATATTTATTAAAACAAAAGTAATCCTTAATTTTTGAAGTATATACTAATCAATTTTTTGATAAAATACTAATTTTAGCAAAATTTTAGAAATAATATGTAGTTTGTAGTTTTCGTTAGCCAAGAAAAATAATTTGTGGTAAAAAAAAAGATTTTTTGAATACTTAATTTTAAATTTGACTTTTTTTATAATTATTTTAGGTAAAAATAAGAAAAAAAGTTTTAATAACTGGTTAAAGAATAGGAAAATATTTGGTAATTTAATGAAAAAAATTCTAATAACAGGGTCCAGTGGTTTAATCGGTTCAGCATTGTGTGAAAAATTTGCGCTGGCTAGATGGGAAGTCCATGGGGTAGATAATTATTTAAGGAGCTATTTGCTACAAACTTATGAGGCTGAAACCAAGGGACAAATCCAATCTCTTCAAGAGAAATATCCAAATATTGTCCAACATAATAATGATATTAATGAGCTTGAGATAATGGGAGAATTAATTAGAGACATGGATGCCATTGTACATTGTGCTGCTCAAGTTAGCCATCCCAGATCTTTAGAAATTCCAATTCAGGATGCCCAAATAAATTTATTGGGTACATTAAACCTACTAGAAATTACTCGTAGATTCAACTCAGAAATCCCATTTGCATTTATGTCATCCAATAAAGTTTATGGAGATATGCCAAATAGGTGTAAATATAAAATTATAGACGATGGTGTTTACAAACGTTATGAGAATTGTGAATATGATTCCTTTGATGAATCAATCTCAATAGATCAATCCCATCATACGCCTTTTGGAGTCAGTAAAGCAGCAGCTGATATGTACACTCAAGAATACGCACGAAGTTATGGTATGAAAACAGCAACATTTCGCGGGGGATGTTTAATCGGGAAAAATCAAAAAGCCGCTGAATCTCAAGGATTTCTAGGCTTTTTCACAAAACAAATTCTTCTCAAAAATAAGATCCAAATCTATGGAGGAAGATATAGAGTACGTGATAATATACATTCGAGTGATGTAGCAGAAATTATCTATTTATGGATAAATTCTCCAAAACCCGATAGAGATGGTAAATTTGGAAAAGCTTATAATATTGGAGGAATGCGACAAAATTCAATAAGTATATTCGAAACAATGGCTGCCATTCAAACAAAAACTGGCAATATGCCATTCTTTGAGGAGAAGCCAGAAAGACAAGCTGATCATCTCTGGTGGATCACTAATATGTCTAAATTTGAACGTGATTACCCTAAATGGAAAGGTATTACTAAAGATTTAGATTTCATATTTAATGAATTAATTGAAAATTATATTGATTTTTATGGTTTAAATATTAAACTTCAAGAACTTGATTATTTTAAGAATTTAATAAAAGAAACAGAATTGATTGTAAAGTCGCATAATAAGCTTTCTATCAAAAATAATTAAGAAAGATTAATAGATTTGAAGGTGTAAATAATTCTAGAAGAACCTAAAGTAAGTTATATAGTTGGGGTTCGGAATATGCAAAATACAATAGGGAAAACTATTGAATCAATACTGAGTCAGGATTATTCCAATAAAGAAATAATAGTTATTAATGATGGCTCTAATGACAATACTGAAGAAATTTTAAAGACTTATCCAATAAAGTTTATCACATCTGAGAAATTAGGGATATCAAATGCAAGGAACCTAGGTTATGTAAACTCAAATGGAAACTTTGTAGCATTCACAGATGCCGATTGTGAACTTGATCCATTATGGACAAAAAATATGCTAAAAGGGTTTATAGATGAAGGAGTTGGATTAGTTGGTGGTAGAACAATATTTAGGACAAATGAACATTTTAGTTCAATCTATAGAAGCATAGAATTTTCAAAACGTTATAAAAACATTAAAAATGATGAGGTTGTTTGGGCTGGTGGTCCAGGTTCAATGTTTCGAAGAGAGATTTTAGATGAATTAGGTGGTTTTAATCCAGACTGGGTACATGGTGAAGATGCTGAAATTTCCTTTTTAACCGTAGAACATGGTTATAAAGTTTCTAAAAAAGATGATGCTATTACTTATCATGTTCCTGAAACTGGTTTTTGGAGATTAGTTCGTAAAGGTTATCGTGATTCTAAAGCATATGTTCGAGCTACAAAATCTCATCTAAAAACATCAATTAAAAACAAATTCAATACTACATGGTATTTTCCTTATGATATGATTCTATTACCTCTCCTCTATGCATTTATTTTATTATCAAGTTTATTTTTGCCATTTTTATATTTCATAAATTTTTATATCAATTTGCCATCTTGGATTTCTTTTTGTTATTCACTTTGGCTTTGGGTTTTTGTCTTAACAGAATTATTCTTATTAATTTATGGTCTTATACCCTCGTTTCAAGTAGCTGTTAAATCAAAAAGTAAAATTCATGCTTTTCTTGGTACATCTTTGTTACATCACACTCGGGGTTTTGCATGGGGATTAGGACTATTAGTTGGATTTAAAAATATTATTTTTCGAAAATTTTAAATGATGCCGAAATCATAAATAAGATTTCTTTTTTAAATTATACAAAATAAATTCTCATTTCTTCATACTAAATTAGAATAAACATGAATCACCCGATTACAATCGGTAGATTAATTCCTATGTTCACTGGGAAATTTGGTGGCCCTTATAATCATATAATGGATCTTACTTCCTATTTAAAAAAAATGGGGATCAAGACTAATATTTATACTACCTCTTATGTAGCACAAAAAGGAAGAGAGAGAACTTATTTTTTCGAAAAAAAAAGCAAGAATTTCAATATTTATAGATTTCATTCATTCTTAAAATTTAGAGAATATCGAATTTCATTTAAATTTTTTCCATTTCTCTTAAAAGAAGCTAAGAACATAGATCTTTTTCATTCTCATGCGGTAAGGACGTTTCAGGAAGATATTGGATGTTTAATATCATTGATGAAAAAGAAGCCAGTTATAATAACGCCACACGGAGGAATAAGTATAAATTGGGATTATGGAGATAAGATTCCAAAAATGATTCACGATAAATTAATTGGCTATTTAAAACGTAAATTATTGAAACCTCATTTTATTGCTGTTTCTAAAAATGAGATCTCAATCATAAAAAAATTTGGGATAGATAATGACTATATTCATTATATTCCAGATGGAGTGAATACACAACTTTATAGATATGTTGATCCAACGGATTTAAAAAAAAAGTATAATGTTGTAGAATCTGATATAATTTTACATGTTGGTCCAATAAATAAAGGGAAAGGTGTAGATAAACTAATTAAAATACTTAATTTTATCGTTCAAAAAAATAAAAATGTTAAATTGTTTATTATAGGTGAAGATTCAGGTTATCTACATGTGGTAAAATCATTAATCTATAAATATAATTTATCTGATTATGTGATTTTTACCGGATTTATCTCTCGGTATAATTTGGCAAAATATTATTCTATGGCAGATTTAGTTGTTTATCCTTCTCGACAAGAAATTTTTGGTCATGTAATAATTGAATCAGGAGCATGCGGGAGAGTAGTTATTGGATCAGACATTATGGGGCCCAGTGAAATCATAATAGACGGTAAAACGGGATTCACATCTGATTTTAAAAACTACACTGAATTAAGCGACTTAATTCTAGAATTATTAAATGATAAAAAACGTCTTATACAAATGGGAAAAGAGGCTATTGAAAGAGTAAAGGCAGAATTTTCATGGGAAAAATCAGCTATCTCTCACATTGAACTTTATAAAAAAGTCTTAAATTCGGATTAAGTAAAAACACTATAAGAAAAAATTCAATTTTAATTATGTTTATCCATATGCAATTTTTCTTAAACTATAAAAAATTGCTAATATAATAAATAAAATCATTATTAAAATTAGAAATTTCTTTTCTTTATTAAAAAATTCCTCAAAATAAGTATTTTGAATAATAATTAAATTAAAGAAAGTGAAATAAGTCAAAAATTTCATATGAAAAACATATAATGCTAACCATATGTTCCCTGTCAATAAAAACAGCCCTAGAATTATCGAGCTTGATATCATCGAAATAATAAAATAATTTTGATGAATAAAATTGGAGGATTATGTTTGTATTAAAAAATAAAATGAATAAAGACCAAATAGATTCCACTGTCAATCTCCTCTTCGAAAACGAAGAGAATGTTCCAACATATTTTCAATATTCCCTCAGAACAATTGCTAAAGGATTTGAAAAAAGAGGAAAACCTATTAATATTCC
>LAZR01001750.1_pt1 | contig 13397 bp, 22 predicted proteins | sample 329461 | NCBI WGS metagenome assembly LAZR01 (sample SAMN03002196, study PRJNA259156) | marine sediment metagenome | biome: sea floor; feature: Hydrothermal impacted sediments; material: marine sediment; isolation source: Loki non-amplified sample from Loki's castle hydrothermal vent sediment ...
AGCCCACCAGACGACACCATACAGGGGGAATGAAGATGGACATACTCATTATTATTGTGATAGCAGTCGTGGCCGTCAGCAGCTTCCGTGAATGGTGGCGGCGGCGTAGGCTCATTCGCGAAATACAGGCCGAGATAGCGGAAATCCGGCAGCTGATAAGACGAGCGGGGAATGAGACCAAATGACCCTACGTGACCTCATCCAGAAGGTAGTCCCCATCCGGTTCCGGCAGAGTGTCGGGCTGTGGACGATACAGCAGGCCAGCAGATCGAAGTGGCTGCTGTACCCGTACCTGTTTCTGCTGTGTGGGGACTATCCACGGAACTTCATACTACTCACAGGAGACAGGTGCGGAGTTGACTACGGATGGCAGTTCGTCATTGCCCCACGGGATGGCGCGTTGACCTTCATGGAAGTGTTCCAGGAAGAGGTGTACGAGAGAGTCTACCGTCCGCAGGAAGGGGACACCGTGATTGATGTGGGTGCGTACGTCGGTATGTTCTCCGTCAAGGCGTCCTATGAGGTGCGCGGTACTGGGAGGGTGTTCGCCGTCGAACCATCCCTGGACAATGAACAGTACCTGAGACGGAACACCAAGCGCCTACGCAACATCACTTGTGTCCCCGTCGCTCTGGGTGCTTGCACCGGCTACGGTAGACTGACCGCCGCCGACGCCAGCCCGTGTCACCAGCTGACGCAACGGAAAGACAAGGGCACCGAGGAAGTCCGCATCGAGACGATGGACGACATGGTCGCTCGGTTGGAGATAGGCAAGGTGGACTTCATCAAGATCGACGCCGAGGGGTCGGAGTTGAAGGTCTTGCAGGGTGCTACCAACACCCTCCGCAATAACCGATTACACCTTGCCATCGCTGCGTACCATGACCTGGATACCGGGGAACCGGAACTGCCGCAGGTGTGTAAGTTGCTGGAGGATGTTGGGTTCAGGGTGCAGGTGATCAAGGGCTACGTGTACGCTGATAACTGCCTGACACCGGAGGCTAGGTGATGGCGAGGGTCAAGCGGAAGTGTCACAACTGCCGCCATGTGGGACAGAGCGTCCACACCGATAGGTTCGGGCATGAGGCCCGCGGCGTCTTTGGCTGCGGAAACCCAGAACTTCTGAGGCGGGAAGGGATTGCCGCGGATCTACTCCTCTGGGTACCGGCATACGACCTCAATCATACGACGAAGTGCCGTGAGTTCTGGTTGAAACTCAAGAAGGATAGGAGTCCATTTCAATAATGAACGACAACACCACCACCAAGATGTTCAAGCAGCGACGGGTCAAGTTCCTCGGCGAGGTCGTGGATACTATCTTCACCTCCATGCCCTTCTTCAGTGCCTACACCATCCTATCCACCACGATAATCCTGTATGAAATGACCAAGGAGTACATACAGAACCTGCTGCCGTGGATGAACGTGCTGTGGTTCATGTTGATCCTCGGTCTCCTGTTCCTCCCGGTCATGCTGGTGGTCTACAAGTACATTATCCCGAGTGTCTGGCACTTCCGCAGTACCCAGATGCAACACCTGGAAGGCAAGATTGATGATCTGTCCAAGCAGATTGCGGAGTTGAGGGAGCAGAAGGACGTAAGGGAGGGGCGATGAAACCGACAGTAGCGGAGATTGAAACTAAATCGGCTGAAAGCGGAGAGTCCTGCCAGCTAGCCGTTGATATTGGCATCTGGGCGGCGTGTGAATCCGAACGATCCACTGTGAATGAATTGGTGGATTGGCTGGTTGAGTGTAGGGCTGTAGTAGCCAAGGCACGGGACAAGCACCTTGCGTCTAACCCTGGCGATAAGGTTGCGCTCAAGGAGTACAACGTGCGGCTCAATACATACCAAGAAATGCTCAACCATCTGATGGCACAGGTGACACCATGACCATCGAAGAACAGAGACAGGCCATCAGGGAAGGGCTGGCGCTGCTATTCCAACAACGCGAGGATAAACGATGGCGCGGATACAAGGACATCGACTACGCCGACTTAGCCCTCGCCTTCCTCACCGAGAAGGGCGCTGTGCTCAAGGTGGAGGGATATTGCGAAGAACTAGAGGGTGGAAAGACAATGGGCTCACTCCATCTTCACGAGTTACCTGTCCCGAGGCTTTCATGCCGCCAGCAACTCGCCATTCTCTACAAGGCCCTTCTTGAAGGCAAGATGCCAGGGGAGGAATGATGAACGGTGATAGTCCAGCGAGGCACTATCCGCGATGGGAGATTCAACCAATGACAGACAAATACCGACAATGTGACGCTGACCATCTACGTGACTACCCCGGTTGCTATGAGGAATGCGGCTATGGTAAGTGCGTAGCTGGCGAACCAACCTCCGAGGCCACCCCAATGACAGACAAGACCAGAGAGACGATAGCCGATAGCCTGTACGAGGACATGGAACCACTAAGGCCCAGTCATGCAAGACGGTGGGCTGATGATAAAGCTGCGTTCATCCTCGCCATACCCGAAATCAAGGAAGGCCAGAAACTACGGGAGAAGGCCGATAGGCTGGTGGAGCTATCAGAAGACCAATCTACCCCATCAAAGACCATTCGCAACACTCCAGACCCACTGACTGGAGGACTAGACGACTTTGACCGTGGCGGACAAGACATGGCAGAGCGTATGAAGACCGCTGGCTTCCGGCGAGTCAAGGTGAAGGGATGAGTATACCAACAGTTCATAGATGCGACGAGTGCGGCAAAGAGGGACGCTCAGACTGGAGTGGGCCTCCGCCTAAATGGGTGAGGATGGATGGAGTAATCTATCACCCTTCGGGTAAGGGCGATGGCAGCAATCACTTCTTCCATGGCTTCAACGGCGACCATGAGTTCTGCCGGATGAAGTGTATGGTCAAACACGGTCAAGGGCATAAGTACTAGCCCACCAGACGACACCATACAGGAGGGATAGAATGTTAATTCTCTGCTTATTGGGGCTTCATCAATGGGGAATACCAACGGGCTTTACAGTACCAGTAACTCAGCAGTGTAGAGTATGCAGAAAGATAAGGATTATCCCGCTGACTAACACCAAAGACACAGGAGGGGAGTGATGGCATTCATAGCGGCATTAGAGAAGATGAGTTTTGGTTCATCAAAGTCATTGCACTCCATGGATGAGTCGGAGGGGCGGCACTTCTGCTATCACTGCCGGAAGCTCATTCGGGAAGGCCAATGGTTTATTCTGCAAGGGCATCCCGGCTTCCAAAAACGCGGGACGGATTGGTCGTTCCGGCACGCTGACTGCGAGGTGACACCATGAAGATAGACAAACAGAGACAGGCCATCAGGGAAGGGCTGGCGCAACGATTGTATAACATCGTGTTTGGCAATACACCTCGTTGGGTTGATGCAAACGGCATACAGCGGGGCGCTTTCCTCAATGACGCCGACAATATCCTCGCCTTCCTCACCGAGAAGGGCGCTGTGCTCAAGGTCGAGGGGACGCTGCCTGAGGTTGACGATGCCTACAAAGACTTCGGCGGCAACGATAGCATCTGGGAAGACTCTCAGCAGGCGATGGTTGATGCCGGCTACACCCGCACCGCTCCCCTCATAGAGCCCGAGAAGCCACACTGATGAACTACCTCAAACGACACCCGAATATCATGCTAACGGTGTTTCACTTCATTGTGGGAACAGCCGTCAATCTCATTCTTGCCAGGGCCGTGACGACCGGAGCAGTGTACTATACGATAGGCATAGGGTCAGTAATAGTGTCGCTGGCCGTAACAGCGTGGTTTCTCAGGGTGAAGGGACGTCCGATGTGGTTTCTGTTCCTCGCAGTACTCAGTTGGATAGGATTTGCTTTACTTCTCTACCTGGAGAACAAGAACGAAACCAAGGGGCGAATCGGCTAACGGATGAAGATCGCAGTAGTCAATGACACGGTCCACCCGTTCTTCAACGGCGGGGCGCAGAAGCGGGTATACGAGATATCCCGCAGGCTAGTCCAGCGTGGCCATGAGGTTCGCTGGTACAGCATGGACTACGGTGTCAAGGAACTGGAGGGAATCCAGATGCACCCGGTGTCGCCGTCGTACAACCTGTACACCAACGAGGGGAAACGTCGTATTCGGCAGGCGCTGTTGTTCGCTGCCAAGTTGAACATCAGGGAGAAGGTAGACATCATCGACTGTATGAGCTTCCCCTACCTGCACTGTCTCCCGGCGTTGATATCGGCTCGCCGGCTGGGCGTCCCCTTGGTGATTACGTGGTTCGAGTTCTGGGGTGATTACTGGTACCAGTACATGGGCAAGTCGGGGTGGATAGGGAAGCAGATCGAGAAGATGGTCACCCGTCTGCCGCAGCTGATTATCTCTGACTCAGAGAAGGTCAAGGGGCAGCTGCTGGATGTTGGTGTTGCCAGTTCACGAATACGGGTGGTCCCGGACGGGGTGGACAATGCCCTGATCGCAGGTATTGAGCCGTCCGAGGACGAGTACGACGTGGTCTACGTCGGCAGGATGCTGGCCCACAAGAATGTGGAGGTGTTGATTCACGCCCTGGCGGGCTTAGACGGTGTGACGGCCGCGATAATCGGCCAGGGGGAGAGTTTGGCACGGTGCGTACGGCTGTCGGGGGAATTGGGGATCGACGGCAGGGTCAAGTTCCTCGGTCATGTTGCGTCGGACGAGGAGGTCTACGCCACCATCAAGTCGTCAAAGGTGCTGGTGCTGCCGTCCACGCAGGAGGGGCACCCGTTGGTGATACCGGAGGCGTATGCTTGTGGTGTGCCGGTGATTGCCATTGAGGGTGTGTGCGACGAGTTCGTAACCCACGGGTGGAACGGGTATCTGACTCCGTTGGACGTGAAGTCTATGCGTAGGACGATTGACCGCGCCGTACACCAGTATCCGGCACTCGGGAGTCCTTGTCTTGGGGAAGCGAAGAAGTACGACTGGGAGAAGATAACGGATATGGTCGAGTCGGTCTATCGGGGGCTGATGTAATGGAGTTCGAGTTGTTTGAGAAAGTGAGGATTGTAGACCCTCGCTACGGAGTTGACGTAACCGGTTGGATCTATGAGCGCCACGAGTCCGATATACCTCCGTATGCCTACGTCTACGGTGTAAATCTGGATAGAACGATATGGGCCGGTGGGTTATGCACTACGGTCTGGCATTGTCGAGGTGAAACACTCAGGCCGGTAGCAAAATGAAGAACATCCTACTGGTCAGCCCCTCCCGGAACTACCCGATGGGCAACGAGATGTACCCGTCCGGTGCGCTGCTGCTGCTGGGGACGATGCTCAGGAAGCAGGGACACAACGTCAAGGTTGTCCACATGGTCGCCGACAAGGTGGATCGGCTGGGGTTCTATGGCATCCTGCGTGACGTTCGACCAGACATCGTCGGGTTCACCGTGTCAACATACCAGACTCGGATGACGGGGTTGCTGTCGATGGACGTGAAGCGATACAATACTGACATCATCACCGTCGCTGGTGGTTCGCACCCTTCTGCACTCGGCCTCGACTTCCTGCTCTCATTCCCTGGCATAGATGTTTCAGTATACGGGGAAGGTGAAGGTGCCCTGACCGATATCGCCCGCGGTGTGCCCTTCCGTAACCTGAAGGGCGTACACTACCGCCACAGAAGGGGCGGTACTCTGGGCACCAATGCTCCCCCACCGTTGCTCACAGGGGAGGCACTGGACGCGCTACCGTTGCCGGACAAGACCCTGATTGACTTCAAGCAGTACTCGGGACTGTTCCCGGTCGGGAAGCGCCCTTGTATGTTCGTCATGTCGAGCCGGGGGTGCCCGTACCAGTGTTCCTTCTGCTCCAAGTCCGTCTACGGCAACACCCTGCGTCTCCGCAGCCCCGAGGGCATCATGGAGGAAGTGGAACTGCTGTACCGGGACTGGGGTGTCAGGGAGATTCACTTCGGTGACGACACGTTCAACGCTAACCGGGAGTGGGCCAACGAACTGCTGGACTTGGTGATCAAGCGGGGGTTCCGCAAGAAGCTCGTGTTCCGTGTGGCCCTGCGGGTGAACGAGAAGATACTGGACATGGACTTGCTCCGTCACCTGAAAGCCGCTGGTGTGTGGTTCATCTACTACGGCGTTGAGAACGGCGACCAAGATATGCTCGACCGGATGCACAAGGGGATAACCGTCGCCGAGGTGGAGAGAGCTTTTAGATTGACCCACAGCATCGGGTTGAAGACGGAGGCGTTCTTCATCATCGGATTGCCAGGAGAGACACGGGAGACGATACAGGCCAGCAGGGACTTGTACAAGCGACTACGGCCATTCTGGGGTGGATTCTCCCGCGCATTGCCCTTTCCAGGGACGGCGTTTACCGCCGAGGCGGAACGGGATGGGAACCTGCTGTCCAAGGACTACGACACGTTCGGTCCCGGCACTATGGCGGTGAGGACGGACGCTCTGACCGCTGCGGAGTTGGATTGGGAAGTGGTGAGTGCGAACCGGATGGCCGACTTCGATAAGATGAAACACCCGAAACAGATGGCCTTCGCGATCAAGGACAAGACGTACAGGCGACTTGGGAGGTAATGATGGACAGATTGTTGATTGATGAGGAACAGGCGGCGGTTACGGTAATCAAAGGCGACCCATCGTGGGGATTCCGAACAACTCGTGTTTTCAAGGGCGAGGAGAGAGATGAGGCAATCAAAGCTGCTCAAGACGCCAAGAGTATCAGGGTAGACCGGCAGGCTATGGCCGAGTGGTTGTCACAACAGTGCGATGTTGAAACACACTCACGTTATGGAAGCCGGAGAGTCATCTGTCCTCTCTGTTTGGCCAATGTTATACTGTCTGGCGGTGTGGGCAAAGCTCCGTGGGAGGCAATGTGAGGGCACTGATCACCGGCATCACTGGGCAGGACGGGGCACTGCTGGCGCAACTGCTACTCGGGAAGGGGTATCAGGTCTTCGGGACGTATCGGCGTCTGTCCACCCCGAACTTCTGGCGATTGCAGCACCTTGGTATCCTGTCAAAGGTCAGTCTGGTACCGGCCGATCTGATAGACCTGGCCTCCTTGGTTGAGGCGATTCGCGTGTCCGATCCGGACGAGGTATACAACCTGGCGGCGCAGAGCTTCGTCGGTGCATCCTTTGAGCAGCCCATCGGGTCGGGGGAGATAACGGGTCTGGGTGTTACCCGGCTGCTGGAAGCGATACGCCAGACCAAGCCCTCCGTCCGATTCTACCAGGCATCTACGAGTGAGTTGTACGGATTCAGTGGCGCAGACAGGACCACCCAATATGAGGACACCCCGTTCCAGCCGTCCAGCCCCTACGCCATAGCCAAACTGTCAGCCTACTGGACGACGCGGGTCTACCGGGAGGGCTATGGTATCTTCGCCGCCAACGGGATACTGTTCAACCACGAATCGCCGACTCGCGGTCTCGAGTTTGTCACGCGCAAGGTCACCAATGCCGTCGCCCGAATCAAGCTGGGATTGCAGGACACCCTTGAACTGGGGAACATGGACGCCAAGCGGGACTGGGGATATGCACCGGAGTACGTGGAGTCCATGTGGTTGATGTTGCAGCAGGACGAGCCGGGGGACTTTGTCATCGCCACCGGGGAAACCCACTCAGTAGCGGAACTGTGCCAGGTGGCCTTCGGGTTTGCTGAGTTGCGTCACGAGAACTACGTATCGGTGGATGAGGGACTACTGCGGCCTATCGACGTGAAGTGCCTGTGCGGGGACGCCAGCAAGGCAGAGAGGGTACTGGGGTGGAGTCCCAAGGTGAAGTTCGCGGAACTGGTGGGGCTGATGGTGGATGCGGACTTGCGGCGATGGAAGCGGTGGAAGGACGGGGAGACGTTCCCGTGGGACGCTGTCAATTATCCGGATGATGTCAATGTGGTATCGACGGTGAAGAACAGGGGAGGGTAGGATGGACACTTCAGAGGTCTATGCAAAGATGAGCCGAGAGGCATGGGGAGATGATGAGTCCTACGTGCCGCAGGTGGGAGACTACGCAATCCGCTACATTGAGACGAGTACAAACCGGGTTGGTCTTGTGTCGATGAACCGGGACCAAGGAAAAGAGCAGCTCTACTGGCTTATTACTCAAACATCGTTGGGGGTCGTTGACGGTGAGTGGTAGACTTGGGGTATGCGGAAGCAGATATTCTGGCAGTACGCTCAATGGAAACTTGTCTACCTGCCTTTGGCGCCTATTCTGCCGTGGGCGTTACGTGGGTTGGTCGAAGAGTATCTATTTAGCTTCCTTACCGACCAGTTTGGTGGGGTGGTGTGGTTGATGTCCATTGTCACTTGGGCAGCAGCACATCCCACTTTAGGCATTGGTATTGTCGTACTTGCCCTTGGTGCAGTGATAGTGGTTCTTGCTGTACGCGATGCGAGACGGAAAGTACGGCGAGTTCGTGCAATGGACGATGTGCTGTTAGAGATGTTCAAGTTAGCACTAGAAGAGGCAGAAAGGAAAGCTCAGTCAATCGTTCTCGATAAGAAATGGGAGGATACACTTAAGGAGATTGGCAAGCACATCGTAGGGGTTGATGCAGAAGAGTACTCCGGCAAGGACATGACGAGCAAGAAGCAGATTGCCAAGATAGAGAAACAAGTCAGGAAGGTCTCTCCTACTGATGAGGATACTGTGCCCATTTACAGGGCTATAGCAAACGCACTGGAGAACAACGACTACGGCATACAGGAATCACTTGCAAACCACAGGCGATATCGGCGGTTGCGCAAACAACTGGAACAACGGCGGCGAGTGCCTAGCCAAGCGGTGAATGGCGCGGTAAACAAATGCCTAGACCGACTTGACATACTTCCTAATATTTACGTCCACCAGAAGGCTAGGATGAGGAATAGGGTAGGGTTGGGGCAGGGCACTTTGGCTAGCATGCGTGAGTTCATTAAAGCACAAGATAACAACACAGGTGATATGAGCAATTGCCTGACCGAGTTGCGGGTGGCCGTGGCTAACTTCCTTGGAGGCGAAAACGGTGGTTAAAGAGATTGTGTGCAAATACTGCGGCTCAGACAACGTAATCAAGTACGGCAAGTACAAAGGCACTCAGTACTACTGGTGCAAGGACTGTAAACGGAAGTTCGCCAACGTAGACAACATCCCCAAGATGCAGTACTCCACCGACAAGATAGCCGATGTTCTCAACATGTACTTCGAGGGCATGAGCCTCATGGAAATCAGGCGCAACCTGATGCAACAACATGATGTCGTGATTTCCGACGCCACAGCCTACAACTGGGTACGGCGGTTCTCGAAACTGGCGATACTGGAAGCGGCCAAGTATCAGCCGAAAGTGGGCAGCCTATGGGCAGCCGACGAAACGATGATAGACTTGGATGGCAAGAATATCTGGTTCTGGGACATCATCGACACCAAGACCCGAGTCCTCATCGCATCGCACATGTCATACACCCGCACTACGAAAGACGCTCAAGCCTTGATGCAACAGGCATATGACCGGACTGGCAAGATACCGAGAGTCATCTACACGGATGGGCTGAAAGCCTATCTGGATGGCATAGAACTGACCTTCGGTTCGGAAACCAAACATGCGGTGGGAGGCCCGTTTGACATCGAGGACAACACCAACCGGATAGAACGCTTCCACTCAACTCTCAAGAGCCGCACAAAGGTCATGCGTGGTCTTGACTCATTTGAGTCGGCAAGGCTGTTCTTGGATGGCTGGCTGGTGCATTACAACTTCTTCCGTCCTCACATGTCCCTGAACGACCTGACACCCGCACAGGCGGCAGGCATCCGGTTCCCCTTCCGCAACTGGAAGGACATCATCGAACAGCCGTATGAGGTTACGGCCAGAATCCCAGTACGCACAGACGACTTCAGAAGGCACAAGGCAGTCAAGTCAGTCACGCGGCGCAGGCGCAAACGAACCAAGTCCATGCCCGGCATGACGAGAATAAGACAGATACGACCGAGACGTGGGCACAACTAAGATGGATGGGGTAATGTGAAGCAGAAGCATCCACTCGATAGCGCCAAGCTCAAGGTCAAGCGGGCGAATGCACACATCGAGACTCTCGAACGGAGTATTAACCGCCTGCTTAACCCACAAGTCTCCGTTCGCAAAGCAGGCGAACTTAAGGGCCTTGGCGATGTCGTAGCGGTATCCATTGAAGCCAAACTGCACGAAAACTGGCCCTTGATGGTCGGAGACATTCTGGCGAATCTGCGAGCATCCCTTGACCATATCGCTTGGGCGCTTGCCATCAAGCATGCCTCCGATGGGAAGAGGACTCTGACCTCTGACGAAGAGACGAGCATCGTGTTCCGGCTCCGAGGTCGGCGCTTGCCTTCCAAAGACGCCTTCATAGGTGGACTCAACTGGAATGACGTTCGCCTCTTCCCCCCTTCTGCTCATGCGAAGATCGAAGAGTTTCAGCCGTATCACCGTCGGAATAGGCCTAAGAACGGAATGCTCGGCGACCTTGGAGATTTGGCGAATTGGGACAAACACAGAATCGTCACGCCAGCCCTCGTCAACGCAAAGGTTACCCTCAGTAAGGACGACACTGGAATCACCGCTATCGGCATACATAATAAGCGCGAGCCCATGCTCATGGCCCCTGGCATGTTCCTGTCCCCCACAGGAACAGCGAAGACGGTCGACCAGCTCGAACCAAAGCTCACCCCTTCGGTAGTCGTCTATCCACGTGGGAATCATTTCAGGGGCTTCGATGTCAGAGAGTTTGCCCTCGTACACGATTTCATCCGAGACGAAGTAATCCCATCCTTTGCGGACTTCTTCTAGGATTGAGCGTTACCGATGCCGAAGTAAGTTATGAATAGTGATGTAGCTAACTGGGAATTTGCCTTCATACTCCCTAACCTATCAATTAGGGAGCCTGTCGGTAATGAGTATATTGCTATCGCCCCTCCAAATGACCCAAGAGTGGAAAAGCTCATACAAGAGCATTCAAATATCCGTTACCTAGTTACGGGATTCACTGACCAAATGGACAATAAAATCACCCCAACTGTGTTGATTCGAAATAGCAAATCTAGTAATAAGTACGTTCTCGATTCATTGATTGATTTTCGCAATATCTATTCTATCTGTTGCGTGATTAGTGGTTGGCAAAACCTTCTGAATAGAGATGATGGTCAATTAATGCCTTCTAACGCTCTCTATTCAGACTACTTTGACATATATCCTATCGTTCCGCACAGTACTATGGATGATTATCTTGCGATAATATCACCTGCCGTACGCGGGCTTGACACAGCATCAAGATTTGCCGGTCAGATATCTCCGGGTATTGTTTCTCAAGTATTCAATCCTGATTATGATGAGGCCCTATTCAAGGCACTATCGAAAGAATGGATGAACCGCTATGTACTCAGGAACTATTCTGATTGGAAGCTGAGTTCATTGTTCCGCTCGCTACAGATAGCTTACCAAGCAGTTTCTATGGCAGATAGTAATTTTGCCACAGTTTACGATTATGGAACGAATCTTTCTCTTTGGGTTAGTGCCTTTGAAATTCTTGCTCATCCCAAAAGGGAGTCTGTTAATCTACCTAGCGTGTTTTCTTGGTTAGATAACTCATTTCTGACGAAAGGGCTGGCAAAGAGACTATATACCGTAGCTTTACGAAATAACAAGAGTTGTCGGGTCAATCTAGTTCAGAAACTATACCATCAAATATATCATGCTCGAAATAGCTATGTTCACGGTAATGCTGTAAAGATGAAGGATATAACCTCTTGGGGTAAAACTACTCGGCATCCACTTTACGTGTTTGCTCCTTTGATATATAAGATTGCGCTCATCACTGGAACGGACATGAATTACTACCAGGATGATAGAGCGTTCAATCAACTAGTAGTTGAACAAGCTTTGCTCAAATCAAAGGTTGACAGACCAAAATCTAGATGGGATTAACATGCAGTATCTAGATAGATACGATGAATATTGAGAAATGCGTTGGTAAAGATACGATGGCAAACCAACCAAGATTGAGCACTACCTCTACTGGCACACGCTTGACGAGGAAGATGGCCTGACCCTGAGGGAGCCACAGACGATTCTTTCACGACTGATACCCCTCTACCGCCAGGACCAGTTGCAGGAGATGGTAGAGACTGACCAACGGTGGGGCATTAGTGTCCAGTATTCGGTGAACCGCGCATACGCTCTTGTTGGTATGTTGAAGTGGTGGCTTCACGAAATACCAACTGAGGAGTTCAAGGACTTCACCTCAATGGAACAACTCTGGCTGGCCTTCGTGAAGAAAGCGAAGCATGGCAAGCACTGGAACGGAGAGGGGTGGGTAAATGAGTAAGACAAAGATGGTTGTCCCGGTATGCGAGCCCTTCTTGGGTCCAGAGGAGGCGGATAACGTCCGAGATGCGGTTGCCAGTGGCTGGATATCCGGGTACAAGGGGAAGTATTTGGACGAGTTCGAGCGACGATTCGCTGAGTACTGTGGCTACAAGTACGCGGTCACGACCTCCAGCTGTGCGACTGCGTTGTTGTTGACCCTGGAGTCGCTGGGGATCGGCAAGGGGGACGAGGTCATCACTACGGCGTTCACCATGATTGCGACGGTGTCGGCGATTATCCACGCTGGTGCTATCCCGGTGCTGGTGGACATCGAACCGGATACCTGGAACATGAATGCGGATCTGATTGAGGCGAAGATAACGGAGCGGACGAGGGCGATTATGCCGGTGCCGATCTATGGACATCCGGTGGATATCGTTACCATTCGTCGCATTGGCGATGAGTATGGCCTGTACGTAATCGAGGATGCCGCAGAGGCCATTGGGTCAGGGTACGCGAGGAACAACACGGTCGGCTACCCTGACGCCGCCTGCTTCAGCTTCTACATCAACAAGATGATTACCACCGGGGAAGGTGGGATGATTGTCACCAACTCCGAGGAACTGGCCGACACGGCACGGAAGCTCAAGGGATACGACACGGATCCGGAGAAGCGGTTTACCCATAACCGGCTGGGGTTCAACTACCGGATGACCAATATGCAGGCCGCGATGGGATGCGCCCAGATGGACAGGATTGACGAGCTGGTTGCCAAGAAACGGGAGATCGCTCAGTGGTACCTCGAGGAACTGGCCGACCTGCCCTGGTTGCAGATGCCGGCGGAGAAACCGTGGGCCATCAACAGCTACTGGGTGTTCGCCATGCTGGTCAAGCCGGGGTTCCACGTTGACAGAGACAATCTGGTGACACGGTTGGCGAATGCGGGTATCGAGACGCGGAACTTCTTCGTGCCGATGAACTGGCAGCCCGCTCTACATAGTCTAGGTCTACTTCGTGGCGAAGCCTATCCCGTCGCCGAAGACGCGAGCCAGCGGGGATTATACCTCCCGAACGGGACCACCCTGACCAAGGAACAGGTTGATTACGTATGTGGATGGAT
>LAZR01001751.1_pt1 | contig 13391 bp, 17 predicted proteins | sample 329461 | NCBI WGS metagenome assembly LAZR01 (sample SAMN03002196, study PRJNA259156) | marine sediment metagenome | biome: sea floor; feature: Hydrothermal impacted sediments; material: marine sediment; isolation source: Loki non-amplified sample from Loki's castle hydrothermal vent sediment ...
ATCAGGCGATAAGGGTGGCCTTTTCTTTGGTTCTGTTTCTTTTGGCCACGCAAAAGAAATGAACGCCCAGCGGCAGCAATGAAGGTGAAAAAATATTTTATTACATGGAGAAACGCTTATGGAGGAGAAAGCAATAATAAAAATACCTTTGATATCTCTATTAAAGCTACTACTAACATTTATGGCTTTATTTGCACCTGTTTTTTATCTGATTGGTTTAGCTTTTTATAATAGCTTCTTATCCACATATGGCATTAGTACCGAGACATTTACCCTTACTGTACAAGATACGTATTTTGGGGCTTATCTAGCTATCACTACACTTTTACACTCAGTCTCTGACTGGGTTGCAATGGTAGTTATCGAGCTATTAAAAACGCCTAGACTTTACTGGTTAGCTGGTTTTATTCTGGTATTATTCCTTTTTTTCTATTATTCATCTCAATGGTCAGAGATTAAGAGCAAACCATTCATCCAAAAGATAATCGCATGCTGCAATGAAAAGCGGACTAAATACCATTGGCATAACAATAAATTCAGTGCATCAGTCATTCTTACAATCATCGTTCTTTATTTAATATCATCAGTTTTTATTATACTTTTTGCTCTATTTTCATACGCAGCGCTACCCTATTTGGTTGGTTCTCAACCCGGTAAATATTTAGCAGAGAAAAATATTCAGTCATTTCAAGAAAAAGGCTGTCATTTTGAGAAAAATGAACGCTGGAGTAATTGTAGGATTCTTCAATCAAAAGACGGAAAAATACTGTACGAAGGTATTTTGATTGCAAGCTCTGAAACGCGCATTGCCTTCTTTACAAAATCAGGCGCTGTAATCGCACAAATTCCGAATGGAGCAGTAATCATAAACATACCGAATACCAAATAAAGGGGACAAAGGATTGGTCAGGGTCAGTGTGGATTGGTCAGGGACGCTACCCTTTTATATTAAAAATTACCGGTGAATCGCAAAATAAAGGCCACCACATGTTCGATAAGAAAAAAGTCAACGATCTAGTATTAAGCTCTCTTGCCGCTGATGCCTATTCTTTAGGTGCTCATTGGATTTATGATGCACAGGAATTAGAAACCTTAGCGATTAACTGGGAAGCGCTTAATGACGCTCAAGCAAGCTGGCATAAAGGTAAGCTTGCAGGTGATTTTACTCATTATGGCGATCAGACATTGTGGCTATATCAGTTTTTAGAGGGTAAAGAACATTTTGATGTCAGTGACTATATGGCGTTTTGGCAAAGCAAAATAGAAAGCTATCACGGTTATATTGATGGTGCTGTTAAAGGCACGCTAGAAAATATTAAGAATAAGGTGACACCTACCGGTTCGGCTTCAATCGATACCTCGATTATCGGCAGGATTGCCCCCCTACTTTTAGTTTCAGATTCAAAAGAGGCGTTTTTAGACAATGTGGAGCGTTTTGTCGCCTGTACTCATAATTCACAGGCATTGATTGTTGCTTCGAAATTTTTTGCCATTGTATTAGTTGAGGTATTAGCTGGAAAAGGAATTGAGCAGGCAATTTTAGAATTAAAAACAGACTTTGATGCAACGATACAAGCCTATATTGATAAAGGTCTGGAATCCCATTCGGCTAACACAGTTGACGCTATCAGAAGCTTTGGCCCTGCTTGTGGCATTGGTGGCGGCTTTCCTAGCGTGATTCACTTGTTAGCTAAATACGATAACCTTAAGGATATGCTTATTCAAAATGCAAAAGCAGGCGGAGACACTAGTAGTAGAGCAATGATCGCAACCATCATTTTTATGGCTCAGAAGAATAAAAGCATGGATGAAATTCCATCTGCATGGTTAAAGGTAAACGCAACTATTGAATAGTGCTTTTACGAATCAGTGTGAATAGGTTTAATATCCTTAATTCCCATGTTATCGCCGCCAAAAACTAAGTAATTTGGTGGGATGAAATGAATGGGACTTTAATCAAAAAAATAAGCCTCAAAATATAGGAAGATAAAATGGATTTCACACCAATATTTAAAGCAGTACTCCAACTTTGGTATTTCATACCCTTCTTCATCTTTATTGCCATAATAAAATCACCCTGGTTTAAAGGCATTATCGGTGAGTTCATCGTTAATGTAATGGCTAAGATAAAGCTTGATAAAGACACTTATCATTTAATCAAAAATGTCACTTTACCGACTGACGATGGCACAACTCAAGTTGATCATATTATTGTGTCTATCTATGGCGTATTTGTCGTTGAAACTAAAAATATCAAAGGTTGGATTTTTGGCAGTGAGCATCAAAAGATGTGGACACAACAGATTTATAAACATAAAAACAAATTTCAAAATCCACTACACCAAAATTATAAACACGTTAAGACCGTTCAATCCTTATTAAATCTTGATGATTTACAAGTTCATTCACTTGTTGTGTTTGTGGGTGATAGTCACTTTAAAACGAAGATACCTGACAATGTGACTTATGGCATGGGGTATATTCGTTATATTCAATCTAAGATAGAAACCGTGTTGACCGAAACAGAAAAACTTTCCGTCATCGAAGCGATTGAATCAGGTAGATTAACGCGTTCACTCAAGACTAACCGAGAACATATTCAGCATGTAAAAGACATTATTGCTGAAAAAGCCAGCCAACAGAATTGCCCTAAATGTGGCAGTGAAATGATAAAACGTGAAGTCAAAAAAGGAACAAATAAAGGCAATTTATTTTGGGGATGTTCTACTTATCCCAAATGTCGCTCAACTGCGGTTTTTCAAAGCGAATAAGTATTAGGAATCAAAGTGCCAGAGATGCTCAAATAGAAGCCGGAAGTTCTAGGGCAACCCAATAATATATTGGTCAATACCTAGTAAGTTAAATGTAGACTCATTTGCCAATTCTAAATATTAGTTTTTAAGCTCGAACGACTCGATTTCTACCGCTGCTTTTTGCTTGATACATCGCACCGTCAGCCCTCGAATCAATGGTGTCAGTATCGATCGATTTAAGAGCTCACGAAACCAATGAGGATCAAAGTCTGACCCCATCGATATTATGTCATTAACTCAGGTTTTTGCTAATCCACTGCTCTACGTCTGTAGGCTTATTTTCATCAGGCCATTAAAGGATGTATCCTTTTCCCAAGCGACGCCTCTTCCTTGGGCAAACACTGTCCGATATTTTTTTATATGATTACTTTGATCGTCTGCCAGTTCAGTCATCAATTCCGGAACAGTCCATTCTCTTCGCTGGAATGTTCGTTGGAGTACTGATTCCAATTTATTTGCAACCTCTCCATAGGTAACGGTATCTCCAGCCAAATATACGATTTGATTTCGAATACACGGTTCGTAAAAGACAATTTCAGCTGTGAGCGCGCCAATATCTTCGGGTGTTGTTAAGGTGACAGCCGTATCTAAACTTCCGAGTGCGCTAACAATATTATGCTCAAGATCAATTATTATCCCGTTGACTTGAAAGTACACAATAATCAGTATTGGCAATCAATCAATATCATGAAGCGAATCTGAACGATTCAGATATTTTTCTTCAAAATCAACTAATGCCATGTTCAATATTTTACCTTCCTATAGTGTTTAGATACCTTCGCCCTATTTCCGCAGGTATCCATACTGCACCATCTGCGTTTGTGACTGCGTGAGTTGTCAACAAACATCAACACACAGTCAGGGTTTAAACAGCGTTTGAGGTATTTCCATTGATCACTGGCGAGTAAAGTAGCGAGTTCAAATGCAAAAAAGCCGATAAGCTCTTCGGTTGAGTAATAGGTTTTTGAATTATTCAATTGATACCCCTCAGAGGATATCTCAAGCTGATAATGCGATTTATAATTTTTCAAATAGTCATTTAGCGATGCAATATCGCCTTCATCCAGACTTTCATTATCAATAATTTCGGTAAGAATGAGTCTTGCCTTTTTTCTGAATTCAAGCAATTTCTTTAGCTCAAGCTCCTGCGCAAAATCAGCGTGTATATTGGCTTGATCGAGCCATTCTGCCACATCTTCCTCAGACATAAATAAATCAATTAACTCACCTCTTACGTTGAATTCCGTATTAATTAAATCCACGCTCAGGTTGTTAGCTACAAATAGGTATTGTTTTTTTATCTCATTCATATAACCACTATACATGCATTTGACAGGTTAGTTAACTACTGTTAATTTATAACCTGTATAAATATGTTATACAGGTTAGTTTAATCGGTAGCTGGAGATAATCATGAAAAAAAATATATTAAATAGTTACAACAAAATATCGAATAGTAATAGAACAAATTTTAGATGGCTAAATCCGTTAATCGCTGGTGGTGGCAATGAAAAATTAAGGTCAGAATTTTTATTATTAAACGACAAAGCAATCTTTTCAAATGTGAGCGATGTGGTGATGGCATGGCAGACAAAGACTAGAAAACTGATAATGCGTTTACCTCTTTTATTGCTGTTAACACCGCAATTGACGATGGCGAAGCAATCTGATGGCTATAATGAAGTGACTAAGACCCACTCCTCTGAGACCTCAGTGGTGAGTTATGGTTATGAATACGTAGACGGATTGAAGATCTTTTATCGGGAAGCAGGCGATAGAAACAAACCTGTTATTGTATTGCTGCATGGCTTTCCAGCTTCATCACATATGTATCGCGAAGTACTAGCTGGACTGGCGGAAGATTATTATTTAATAGCCCCTGACTATCCTGGTTTCGGTAATAGCAGCTTTCCCGATCCAAAAGTATTTGACTATACATTTGATAATCTTGCCCGGGTGATGGATCTCTTTTTAGAACAAAAAGGCATTGATCAATTTTCAATGATGATTCAGGACTATGGCGCACCCGTTGGCTTCAGGCTAGCTGTTAAACATCCTGATCGTGTTACCGCGATTATTACTCAAAATGGCAATGCCTATAAAGAAGGCTTGTCGGTAAAAGGTTGGGGACCGATATTCGATTACTGGAAACAAAAAACGCCAGAGTTGGAAACGACTATTGCTGAAAATGTTTTTACCTTTGAGGGCATGAAATGGCAATTTACACACGGTACACAAAAACCAGACTCTGTCTTACCAGATAATTGGGTGTTGGCTTATGCAAAGCTTTCTAGAACAGGACAAACACGAGCTCAGTTGGACTTGTTTTATGATTACCAAAACAATGTTTTGAAGTATCCTGAATGGCAAAATTATCTGCGAACTTATAAGCCACCAGTGCTCGTTGTTTGGGGTAAAAATGATGCCTTCTTCCCTGAAAAGGGTGCTGAGGGATTTAAGAAAGATGTGGAAGATCTCGACTATAACATTCTCGATACCGGCCACTTTGCACTTGAAGAACAAGCACCGTTTATCATAAATAAAATCAGGGCGTTTTTATCTTCAAGAAATATTAGGTAAACCTATTTTAAAAATATTACACATATCATTTTTAGTTTTTGGGCAGGTGCTTGCCTGCCCATTATTACTTACAGAATGACGGATTAATTAGACACTGGCCCTTTTGGTTTATCAACAGCCATTTTCTGGCTGTTAGCTTACCAAGATTAAATTGATGCGAGCGCTTGGTCGATATCTGCAATCAAATCATCAATATGCTCAATACCAACACATAAACGTACAAGATCTTTACGGACGCCTGCTTCTATTAGTTCTTGGTCATCGAGCTGGCGGTGTGTCGTACTCGCTGGATGGCATGCTAGCGTCTTGGTATCACCAATATTAACGAGTAATGTGACCAATTCTAGTTTGTCCATAAAGCGCGTGCATGCTTCTAACCCGCCTTTAATGCCGAAGGTGAATAATGAAGATGGAATGCCTCCGTCCATATATTTTTGCGAGAGTGCATATTCGCTGTCGCCTTCCAAACCACCAAATTGAACCCAACTTACTTTAGGATGATTTTTAAGATGACGCGCTAACGTTATCGCATTTTGGCAATGTCGTTCCATTCTCAACGACAAGGTTTCAATGCCCTGTAAAATGAGAAAAGCGTTGAATGGTGAAAGTGCACCACCTGTGTTGCGTAGTGCTACCGTACGTGCGCGTGCGATGTAGGCTGCTGGCCCGAAAGAGTCAGTGTACACAACGCCATGATAGGCAGGTTCTGGATTAGAGAACTGTGGGAAACGCGGATTATCTTTCCAGTTGAATTTACCCGAATCAATGATAATACCGCCGAGACTTGTGCCGTGTCCGCCAAGGTATTTAGTCAAAGAATGCACGATAATGTCAGCACCGTGTTCGAACGGTCGACAAAGCGCGGGCGTGGGTACGGTATTATCGACCATGAGAGGAATGCCAGCAGCATGTGCTACTTCAGCAATAGCAGCGATATCCACAACATTACCGGCTGGGTTGCCCACAGATTCGCAATACACTAATTTAGTGTTTTCATCTATTGCAGCAGCAAAGGCAGCAGGATCACGGGCATCAACCAATCGCGCTTCAACGCCTTGAGCACGTAGTGTGTGTCGAAAGAAAGTGTAAGTGCCACCATAAACTTGGCTAGTAGCCACAATATTGTCACCAGCTTCGACTAAGGTTTGTATCGCAGCCGTAATAGCCGCCATACCAGAAGCAAAGGCCAAACCAGCAATACCACCTTCCAATTGTGCGACACGTTGTTCAAGCACATCGCATGTTGGATTCATAATGCGCGTGTAGATATTGCCCGGTACTTTAAGATCAAAAAGATCAGCACCATGTTGAGTATCATCAAAATAATAACTCGCGGTTTGATAGATTGGCACTGCTACTGCGTGTGTTTGTGGGTCGCCAGCAAAGCCACCGTGAACTGCAACTGTTTCGCGCTTCATTACGTATCTCCAGTGAAGTCAATTGTGTAAATAAAATAGTGGTCATCAGTATACAGAAAACCTTCTGTAATACGAGGTCAAATAGGCCATCGTATAAATGATAAAACGTTAATATCCAAGCCTAAATTTGGAAATAAAGTGAAATGTAGACCAAGATTAAAAAATGCTAACCGTCTTGAAATATTAAGCTAAGAACAATCACTTAATCTGTCTTGAATAAGTCAATATCTCCTGTTTTACGTATCGAAAGTTCTTTCTCTGCCACTTTTTTAAACAGACCGGACATTGCCTTTTCCACGACATACTGTCCCAATTGCTCTGGTTTTACTGTTGCTATGCTCTCTGCCTGAGGTTCAATGATTTCGCTTTGGTGATTATCATCTGGCTGTGCTGTTGATACTTGGTCTGCCATTCCTTTAACTTTAAGTAATTGGCTGTAAAGTTCGATGGCTCCATTGGCATGGAGTTGTTCCGTTATCGCAGGTAATAAAACGGTCTGAAGTGCTGCCCCACTTTGTTCTTTCAAATAATTAGTGGCAGATGCATTGTCCGAAGTTATCAATGTCTGAAGCTTAGCCGTCGTCATATTCATCACAATATTTTTGAGGATAGGTCCTGCGACGGGAATAGTATTTTCTGCCGCTTGGTTAATTAGGGTTTCCAGTAATGCTGCTTTTGGATTGACTTGCATTTCCCTAGCGGTGCCTATAACAACGCCCAAGGGTGGTGGTAATAAAATACGTACCAATGGATTATCAAGATATCCACCTTCCGTCTTCAACTGATCGATCACCAGATCAATGCCTCTATCAAGCCTCTGGCCAAACTGACCTGCTACAAACTGTTGGAATTTTGCTTGTGTGGCGAGTTTGGTATCGTCGATAAAAGATGAACAGGAAGATAAACCCATTGATAGCAGAATAATTACCGCAATTTGACGCATAGATGTTTCCAAGAAAATGCTTGCCAATCACTACAATAATGACTGACAGGGAAATAAGATAATGTACAAATCGCACACTCGTGTTTAGGATCTATTTCCCTTAACCGTGGAAATTTTACGCTATCTTTTTCCGAAACAATATCTTTCTGATTTATCTTTTATCATCTAAATAATGGCCCGTTTATTCTTGTGTCCAATTATAAAAAATATAACAACAGTCTGTTGTTATTTTATGTGAATCATTGAAATCAATGTCGATCAATTCATTTTGTAAATTGATCAACTTTAATGGCTTTAAATAGTCCAACAATCACTAATTAAATGAGGTTATTTATATGATGCCATTATCAATTCTAGAACTTGGTCGAGTTCGCCAAGGTGCTGATCGTCGAACGGCGCTCAATGAAGCTCGTGCACTTGCTCAGCATGCAGAGCAATTAGGTTATGGACGTATTTGGGTAGCAGAGCATCATAATTCGGTAGGTGTTACTACAGCCGCTACGTCCATTGTTATTGCTCATATAGCTGCTGGTACGACTAAAATACGTGTCGGTGCTGGTGGCATTATGTTGCCTAATCATGCGCCTTATATCATTGCTGAACAGTTCGGCACATTAGAAGCGCTGTTCCCCGGCCGCATTGATCTTGGTTTGGGCCGTGCTCCGGGAACCGATCAACTGACGTTGCGTGCCTTGCGTCGAGATCCATCCAACGCTGAAAACTTTCCGCAAGATGTCCAAGAGTTGCAGGCTTTTCTTGGACCTAAAACGGCTGACCAGTCAATAGAAGCGGTACCTGGTTCAGGGAGTAATGTGCCTATTTGGATCTTGGGTTCTAGTTTATTTGGTGCACAGTTGGCAGCGAATTTAGGGTTGCCTTATGGTTTCGCATCTCATTTTGCACCGAAAGCGCTTGATCAGGCTTTAGAAATCTATCGGACAAATTTCCAACCTTCAGCACAATTAGATAAGCCTTACGCAATAGTAGGTGTTAATGTGGTGGCGGCTGATACTGACGAGGAAGCACGTTACCTTGCCACATCACAGCAAATGTCTTTTGCCGATCTTGTTCGTGGTACTCGCGGCTTAATGAAACCACCCATTGAAAACATAGAAACGTACTGGTCGCCTCAAGAAAAAAGTCATGCAGGACAAATGCTTGCTTGTAGTGTCATCGGCAGTCGTGAAACTGTTCGCAACGGCTTACTAAACCTTATCGAAAAAACGCAAGCAGACGAACTCATGATCGTCTCTGATATTTTTGATCCGGTAAAACGACTACGTTCTATTGAAATTACAGCGCAGGCGATGGCGTAAATACTCGCGATATTTTGACCAAGATAAGATGATCCTCTTCAACGACGTTGGACTTAAAGAAAAACTCGACGAGTTATAAATAAACGAAACGTTAAGCTAATCTTTAAATCCATGTCGTGACTATTTATTACGCATAACTCTCAGTAATTCGAGTGTGTTATCAGCCGTGTCGAGAACGGCTAAAATAACTTGATTTATGTGGACTATTGCAAAACCTACCAGCAGTGCTATGCCACCTTTTATCAGCTTATCTTGAGCGCCATCATCACTCATCACATAGCCGCTCAATAGCCACAGCAGGCCACCAAAAACCATCATCCAGCCTAAAAAGGATGAGAGCTTCAATAAGACGCGTGCCATTCCGTAAGATGTTGGCACATCGTCATGATGTCTAGACTCATTTGATTGAGTAGTGACATCTTGGGAAGTTGTGTTATTAGTCGAAACGGTTACTTCGGGAGGTTCTAAATACCATTCACCATGCACTTGTCGCCCGATATAAGTGCCGTTTTTGATTTTAGCGATAACATTTTCAACGGGTACGCCAAGTCTATCTGCGTACATCGTTGCTTCAAGTAATCCATCTGGTCTAGCCATTGCTTACATTCCTGAAGATTGCGTTTAAGGACATTTAAAAGGCCGTAATCTATACCTCTCACCTCATTATGTCTATAAGAAAGAAATAGGATGTTTTAATATTTTAGCCATCCAAATATTCAACCATAGTCCGCCATACATAATCGATGGTACAAGTGAATAAAAACCGGAATAAAGGAGGCAGATTTAGCACTTTTACTTCGCCTTCCTGATGCAAATTCCCGAGAATTTGATTCATGGCATCGGTTATATTCGTTATATTCAATCCAAATTAAAATCGAGACCAAACAATTGCTTAAGTGAAAATCCTCGATTAAAATATACTATTTCCTAAAGCTAAGGCACTGTAACATAGGCTTTAATTAATAGAATTCAGCAGTTCCAATATCGCATCTAATCGCTGTTGTGGGTGTCTCATTTCCAACAAGTTTTGTTTGAACTCGGCAGGCATTGCAATCAAGCTATTGACCAAAAAACTAAACTCAATAGGTGGCTTAGTTTGCCAATACTCTCCAGCGAGGATTTCTTGAACTTCATTATTGCCATAGCTGATGGTCATTAAGCGATGCAGGATTTTTTCACGAGTTTGTTTTAATGTTACTAAGTCGTCATCTTCAAGTTGCTCATCTTCATATGGCTCACAAGCCCATATATTAAATGGCAAGGTCTGTCGTTCTTTTTGCAACTTAAGTCGGGTTTCAAAGTTGACGAGTATTGTCATGCGCCCATCATCCATCTCTTCCAAAAGCTCAACCTTTCCTGCAGAAAAAACAGCACATGGCTTATAGGTAGATTGATTGCTACTGAGTACTTCTTCCTGAGTTTGAACCCGTGTATTGGCATGTACCAGTTTTTCGGTATGACAAACGCCCATCATCACGTTGTGATCGATGCAATATTTGACCATTTTTCGATAACGGGGTTCAAAAACATGCAACGCAGTAGGCACCCAGGGGAAATTAACTGAATTAGGTATTGGAAAAAGTGCAACTTCAATCATAAGGTTAAACGCTTTTTATAAGTGAATGAACGGATACTTTTATAGGCCAATGTGTACTACTGGGGTCAGACTCGATTTATTTTAAACCGCAACAATACAATGTCGTTTTTCTGACCCCTTCTTCAGTTATTCTTAACTATATAGTATGAGATTATTTTTGCGTATAACTTTCAAAACGCGAAATATACTCATCAAAATTTTGTTCCAACATCTCAGTGTAGCGTTGTGTGAAGAACTTTATCGCTGCTTGCTTCTCTGCTTGTAGCTTGTCAGCACTTTCAACTGAACGCGCTACGCTAAAGGCATTAAATCGTGCGGCAGAAAATAAAATTGATGTATTTACATCATCGACTGAACTCTCTGGCACTTGCTGGTTTGCAACAGCAATAAACTCATCAGCACGTTGTTGAAATGTTTTTTTCGCAGGTGAATTTTCACTCATTATTATTCTCTCAATATTGTTATTTAGTTTAAATTGTAGTTGTTGGAGCAGCTGCGATCATATCAGGTGTGGGCCGTTTTAGTGTTTCGTGTTTTAATAAAATCGGTATATTCACCCAATAATTTGAAGTCATACTTGAGAAATATACTGGTTTTAAATCCTATATTATTAACCTCTAACGCCATTTTAAAACATTGATGTCACCATATCTAAAAATAGATTTTCTCTGTCTATTTGCCAAAATATTCTCGATTTACTCATTAAGATATAGTTAAGTTAAGAACAATAAATGATCTATAGAATTAGCTGAAGACAATGCAAAATAAACATGACTCAAATGATGATTATAAAATTTACTTATAGTATTCTAAGACCAGAGGCGGGCCTATTTCAGTAAAAGTTGTGACAATTTCTAGCAACGATACCCCTTAGTCAGCCTATGCGATGTTATATTTTTATACTAAACTGGGGAGCACTATGAAGCAGTCTTTTTTAATTGTCTTTTTTGCCATTTTCTTTATTGGACTATCAGGTTGTTCAAATGAACATGTCATTTCAACCGATGAAGGTCATATGATTGATAGCCAATCCAAACCTGAAGTCGATGAAGATACCGGAATGATTAAATACGAAGATGAAGAAGGTCGAGAAAATCAAGTTCCTGTTGATGATGTAAAAGAAATAAAAGAAAGATAATTAACATGCGGCGAACTTTGTTTCGCCGCTTTTTTTATATAAGTATGGGGCTGTTTACAACTCGTATTTTGCTAAAAATCGACATTCCACTCCATTATTCCCTTGAGTTCAACTGGATTTAAACGCCCTATTTATCATCCGTTTGAAAACCAATAATCTTGTTCATTGCCTTATGTGTGCAAAATGCTATGAATAATTTCATCTTTCGATTTGCCCTGTATGCGTAGATTGTAATAATACTGGCAAAGTGCTGAAAAATTATGTGGCGTTTTTGTATTGGGAAGTTGGGTAAACCATTCTAAAAGATGAACAGCTGTTTCATTAATATTGTGTTCAAGCAGCATATCTTCTAATTGCGCTACCCGATTAGCAACCATTCGGGGATTCTCATCAAATTTATTAGACGCGATAATTAATAATTTTTCAGCCTGTTCAGCTTGGGCTTTCTCATCGGTTATTGTTTCAGTACTGCGTTTAATCAACCATTGTTGTGGTGACATATCTACGCGTCCATCTAACCAAATAGGTGTTTTTGTTTCATCAATAACTGGCGCTGCTTCCATCAGTGGTAGCTCAGTACTTTGATCACAGCCAGAAAGCACAAAAAATGATGTAAAACACATGATTAACAAGGTAGGTATAGTTGAAACTGCACGATAAGCCATGATATTTCCAGACAACGATATAAAAATATTACTTATCATAGAGCGTTCAAATTATAATTACATCGGACTTCACCCTAATTTAGCAGGGAAGACATCCTTAGTGTTCAAACAAGTATTTACGGCTTAAAAATCAATATAAACATATTAAAATAAAATACTCGCTCAACTTCAAACTAGCATGGCTACAACACAGGTTAACGCGTTATCTCTGAACGGATATGAATTTATGAAACTACTCTATACCAATGAAAACCGCTATTTAGTCCATAACATTCAAAACTTAGTTGAAAATGCGGGCATAAACATTATGCTTAAAAATGAATATGCAGCTGGCGCAGCGGGTGATCTTGTTCCCCATGAAACTTGGCTTGAACTATGGGCAGTTAACGATATTGACTATGACAACGCCATGGAAGTTATCTCGTCGTCTTTTAGTCATGACGGTGATGTTAGCTGGTTATGTAGCAATTGTCAGGAGATGAATGATGCTTCTTTTGATTTTTGTTGGAACTGTGAACACAGCGCGCCATCCATTTTATAGTGTTCTATAAGAGGTATTTAGCTTTGTTTGGTACAGGAATTAATCGATCTTTATTTGTTTCTTAATTGTTCAGCTATCAGATTTATGAGCCCGTTCCGAACCAGATTTTTTGCCACCACCTGATTTTTTATTAACCGTCGCCCATGCAATTTTTTCAGCCTCTTTTTCTGAAACATCTTGTTCTAAATAGGTTTCTTTAATATGGTCGGCTTTGCGTTTTTGTTTATCAGTGTATTTTTCTTTACTTCCTTTAGTCATCACAACCCACCTCAGAAAACGAGTAATTTAAAACGATGTTAAATATTCGTAATATCTTAATTACTGTGATCGGAGTTGTAATTTAAGAGTCCGTTGCTTGCGCTTGATTAAGCGTTTTAATG
>LAZR01001752.1_pt1 | contig 13387 bp, 10 predicted proteins | sample 329461 | NCBI WGS metagenome assembly LAZR01 (sample SAMN03002196, study PRJNA259156) | marine sediment metagenome | biome: sea floor; feature: Hydrothermal impacted sediments; material: marine sediment; isolation source: Loki non-amplified sample from Loki's castle hydrothermal vent sediment ...
TCAAGATCATTATTATACATTGCTTGAGCCTCATCAATGGATCCAATCTCCTCTTGGTCTTCATTCCTCAGAGGATCAACAAGAAGAACATAACGACACTGATCAAATCGTTCCCCATCAACGAAGATAAGAGTTTCATCTTGTATGAGTTTCAGTGAAATGTATTTATTTACTTCAAAATAAGGAACATCATCTTCTGGTTCGTCATCCCATTCTTCAAATGCCTCTACTTTGAATCTCTCAAATCCTTCTTGTAATGCTACTGCTTCATCATAAGTACAAAACTGCGCATAATCATCACCCGCTCCACCAATTATATCTGGATCAAGTGTAATACCTTTATCTTTCCAGCGTTGCATCATTTCTCCTAGGTTCTTATAAACTTTAATAAAATCATCGATACTCCCCGCCTTGCTTGTAATCCATTTGTTTCGCCACACCGTAATATATTTTTTTGGACGTTCTATTGGATTTTCTCCTGGCTTAACATCCTCAACATTATCTTCCATAATTATTTTACACCTCAAGATTTATAAAGGAAAAAATAAAAAAAGGTTCAGTAGGAGACATAAATTTGCGACACTATTCGGATTTATATTATCGTTTTGAAAATAGAATTATGATGGGAGAGTTTGTAGGATCAGATGAATTTATATAGGCATAAATACCTCCTTTTATGATTCTATAGGCTTCCTTCCATCCTTTTTTTTTTGTTTTGGAGTTACTTCATTAAAACGTGTGAAAACTCAGAATTAACTTATAAATTTGTAATCTCTTGTCCTTTTTATACGAACTTTTCTAATTTGAACTTGCTCAAATAGTAAGGATTTTTCCCCTAATATCACCGAGTTTTCTTAAATTTTTAAACTAGTTGAAAAAGCATCTATAAAGAAGATATTTAGTATTAAAAAAAAAGCTTGAATCCCCGGAAAATTAAATGGTTTATCAAGTGAAAAATATAGAAAATAAGAACTTAACTAATAAATATTGTAATGTCAACCACAGAAATCAGAGAAAATAAGCATCTTGTTGAAGATGTGCTGGGTTCAAGAGCTCGAGTGAAGATTATAAAAGCCCTTGCCTTCGATGAAGAGTTAACAATTTCATTACTTATTAGAAAAACAAGACTGAATTATGTAATTGCTATGAAACATTTAAAAAAGCTAGAATCCCTAAATTTGATTTCAGAAAAGAGATTTGGTCGAATTAGAATATACCGATACAATATTGAGAATCCCAAGGCTAGAAGTTTAAAAAAATTTATGGAAATTTGGGAAGATGAGTAATTTACAGAATTTTTAGTTGTAATCTTCTTTTCTCTGATTTCTACCATCTTCTATCAATTCCTTAATTCTTGCTTTTCTTAGATAATAATTAACTATACTTTTTCCCTCCCCACTACATTTTTTTCTTTATATTTCTTAAAGCATAAATAATTAAATTGTAAAATATTATTTTAAAAATAACCATGGTGTTCACTGTCTACCCCTGGATACGGAATCGGGATTCATCCGATTGCGCCAAAATTTTGTCTTTTGGTAGTGTATTCACGTACACTGTTAATTTTACTATTTTTATAAATGGTTTGGTCTTTTATGGACCGTCGGGCAGTGAGCGCCAACCTTTCAACATTCATTATATCCCTCTCCTTTGGTAAGATTATTCATGCTGTATCTTCTTAGTCTTATGCTCTATATAAGATTTTACGACAATCGGTAAGAAAAAACTAAAAGAAAAAAGAGATGAAAATTATAATTAGACAGGTACTTTATTTTTTTCCAAGATCCAGGAATCAATTATAAACGATTGACTTGAATTCATACCAGAACTATAATGCGACTTTATAGAGGATTGGATAGTAGTGAAAAAAAAAGATTTAAAAAATTTTATTTTCTTTTTTTTTTGAGAGTACAAAACCGCGACACTATTAAGATTTATAAAATAATTCTGGAATTATAATAATTGTGAGATTGTTTATAGAACCGGATGAATTTATATAGGCATAAATACCTCCTCTTATGGTTCTATAAATTCACTCACCTTTTTTTTTATTTTTTTTCAAGGAGTTTAAATAGGAGAACTAAGATTTACGGTTGCCTATATAAAATGTAGTATAACACATTTTTACCATTGGAGGTATGAAATAATATGGAAATACCACTAAAAATTAAAATATGTAAAAACAAACAGTTTTCAATAATTATAAGTAAACTTCCTGAACTAACGGGTTTGATAAATAACTTAATCCATGTTTTAGAAATTGGATGTCGTAATGTGGTCATTAATAACTGCGAAACAGACCTTAAAATTACGACTTTCGAGGATCGAGCAATGTTATCTACACTGCAAACATTTATCGAAGCTGCTTATTTTAGTATAAACGGCCAATCTAAAGGGCTAAAGTTTTAATATCTTTTTTTTAACTTTTTACTTTCTGTTATAAATTAAGAGAATTAAAGAGTGAATTATTGAATGATTCTTATAATAAAAAGTATAAGTGGCCATAGAGAAATAATAGATAAAATTACTCCAATCAAGAATCCGTATCCCATAAACCTCTTATTTTCATCCCAATCAAGCTCGGAAGCCAAAATACTACATATTATTGCTGAAATGGAAAAAGCACCAGCATAAATGAGAGTATTTAAAAAAATAATTATCATTATCAGTGCAATTAGATCAAGAAGAAGGTTTAAAGTCCCAAATGTTCTGAGTAACTTAAATTTCTTATTAATTCTCTGATCTTCAATTATATCATAAATAGAAGTGATATTGGCTAATCATCGAAAATTTTCTTGTAAAATCTTGTACAATTGGCAGGCTTTTTATAAACTTCCCATCTAAGAGCTTAAATTATTCCACAATTGCATAACCATTGCTTATTACAATGCCTTTCCCTGTATATGCTTGAATAATAAATCGTCCATTATCTTTCCAGCCTTCTGTAGTAATAGTGTCACCAGGATAAACAGGTAAAGAAAATCTTGCACTAAATTCTTTAAACCGATTCACCTCACCTTCACAAGCTCCATACAATATTGCTCGAGCAGCAAAACCATATGTACATAACCCATGAAGAATAGGTTCATTAAATCTACCACTCAATCGAGCAAATTTAGGATCTAAATGTAAAGGATTGAGATCTCCATTAAGTCTGTATATAGCTGCTTGATTCTCAGTAGTTTTATAAGATATGCTAAAATCAGGCTTAACTCCCTCTGGAGGATTCAAAGATTGGGTTTTTTGCCCAGATTCTCCACCAAATCCACCACCATCTAATAAAACATGTACCCATTTTGCATCAAATATATGTTCTCCTTTCTCATTAAACCCTTGCCTTATTGAATGAATTATTGCATTTTTTCCCTTATCATAAATATTAGTTATTGTTCCCTTCCTTGTTATTTTTCCTTGCGACGGAAAGGGACGATAAAGCTTTATATATTGCTCTCCATGAATAAATTTAGCCCAATCGACGCTTCCAAGCTTTTCAAAGGGAGCAGCACCATCTCCAGCAATAACTGCATAGCTTGGGAACACCTTTACTCCTCCTTGTGTTCTTTCATAAAGAAATGGTAATTCATTAGTTTGAGCCCCAATCCCTAATGCATAGAGCACTACGTCTTTCCAATTATATTCAAATACACTTTCCTTTGTTTGACCGATTGCGTTTAAATCTATTGGCATACTTAATCTTCCTTATAAAATAATGTAATAAAATATGTAATATATTTAAAAAATCTTTTTTTATTGGAAAGTTTCTAAAAACTTCCAAATTTTAAGAGACATGGAAAGATAAATTCAGAATCTGATTTCAATGAATATATAACTAAGAAAGGATCTCTTAAAAATAAAAATTTAAAAATTGAAGCTACTTTAACTTATAAATGTCGAATGAATCGGTGAATGACTATTATTTTAAACCGGTTGAAAGTGAGTGGTAGATTCAGAACTAATTGTTATCTTTTTGGGGATGAGAGTACAAAAGAAGTTGGCATTATTGATCCCGGGATTGATTCAAACGATGTTAAAAGTGTTATTAATAGAGAAGGATATAAACCGGTTTATTTAATAGGTACACATGCACACCATGACCATATTCAATGCGCTATTGATATCATGGATTATTTTACTATTCCATTATTGATCATGAATTTTGGGAGAAGAAAAGTTGAAAATATACATTTTATTAAAGAAAACGATGTAATCGAAATAGGAGCAGAGCGTCTTCATGTAATTGAAACACCAGGTCACACTAGAAATGACATAATGCTGATAGATTATAAAAATATGCTTATCTTTACCGGAGATACTCTATTGCGTGGCAGAATCCCAAGGCAACTTACAAATTATAATAATTTGATGGCAAGTATTAGAAAAATACTATATTATCCTAACATTTCGGATGAGTTTAAAATATATCCAGGTCATGGTGGTCATTCTACAATAGGCATAGAAAGGTTGAGATACTAATAAAAAAAATAAAAATAAATAAGCAATTTATACGAAAAATTACTAATCTTTATAATGGGGGGATCCTGCTTTCATAAAACGATTCAAGTGACGCATTGAGGCTACTATTTTTCCTGTTTCTTTTTCTTCTAATGTAGAATCAAGCCAAAAATACTCTGTTTTCCTAGACACTCCAATACATACATATTTGCCTTTAGTAATATAAGGAACACCAATGAGTGCTGGTCCGTTTATGTTCCTAAGTTCGGTTGCACCATAGAACGGAACAGCTTTGAATTCATCAGTACTTGTTCGTGAAAAACCCAACGCCATTGCCTCAAACAAAGCTGTCGGATATAAGATCGCATTTCCCCAGGGAGATTTATCTTTTCCTTTATAATATTCCAATTGATCTGTTATTCTTCTTAATCCACGATTGGCTGCATCTTGTGTGAGTAAAATCTCTTCAGAAGGAAGCTCATCCCCAACTTTATATCTTGCTAAAATACGTAAATCCTCGGGCTTACTATTTTTTAGTTCTAAAGATTGTAAATATGATGGTTCTTTGGGTGAACCTGTTGATATTGTCCCTGTCATTATTTGTTGCCCATTTTTCAATTCAGCCCACGCTTTAACTTGTACATCTTTCGTTGCAATGGGTAATATCTCTTCAGATGTCCCTTGGGGCAATTCAATGATTGCTCTTACTTCTTCTTTATCGGTTGTTGCAAACGTGTAATACATGCTAACAGTCCCCTGCTCAAACCAACGATCACCAAATATTTTCTGCGCCAAAGGTGCGAACATGCTTAAATGTATAGTTCCTTGTATCGTTCCGCCACGCATACCAACACTTTTGGCTACATCATCATCGTGAATTGATGTAGTACTGGCTCTAGCAAGATTTTCTGGGGCTCTCCAACCTCCGAAAATCTTTCCATCTTTAATTTCAATATCATCTGCCATATAACGTTTACCTATTCTTATTTAATTTTTAAAAATTGATATTAACTAATTGAATATTTTTCAAAACCTAACATATCTATATTAAGTTTAAATCTTAAAAAAAATATTCATTTTGGTCTTAACTTAATAAGTCAGGATATCATAATTCTCATTTATTTTGTTGTAATTGGGAAAGTTTATTAATTTCTATAATTAAAAAATAAATATTTAGTTTCAAAAAAATAAAAAATTAAAAGGAAAGGCACTAGAAATAAGTGTCTTCCTACATAGGGTAAAAAATAAGAAGGTTAAAATGTCAAAAGCAAATTTAACGATCAATAAGAGAAAGGGTTTTCTCGTTGGTCTTGGTGAGGATGAGTCGACTGAGATTACTGCGGTGGGGGGTAAGGGTGCGAGTCTGGGTAAGTTGATTAAGGCCGGTTTCCCTGTTCCGTCAGGGTTTGTGGTTACAACAGATGCTTACGCGGAATTTCTTTATGCGAATGACCTTGAAGTCAAGATAAAAAGGATCTTGGGTGAACTTGATTACGGGAATCTCGATGAGCTGGAGAAAGATACAGAGGAGATCAGAGATGTGATTATCGATTCAAGACTCCCTGATGGTCTGATCAGAGGGATCGTGCAGAGATATAAGGAGTTGGGGGATGAAATGGCGTATGTAGCGGTTCGTTCATCAGCTACGGCGGAGGATTTAGCAGAAGCGTCCTTTGCTGGGCAATACGAGACTTACCTTGATGTGAGGGGAGAGGACGCTCTATTGGATGCGATACGGCGGTGCTGGGCGTCGATGTGGACTACACGGGTCACCATGTACCGTCATGATAAGGGATTCGACCACAATACTATTGGCATTGCAGTTGTGGTCCAAAAAATGGTCGAACCTGACGTTGCTGGTGTGATGTTTGTCGGGAATCCCATGAATGCTAGAGCTGATGAGATAGTGATCAATGCGAGTTGGGGTCTCGGTGAGATGGTGGTATCGGGTAGTGTCACGCCGGATGAGTACATTGTTGACCGTAACACATTCATGATTAAACACCACATCCTTGGCAGCAAGGAGCTGCGGGTGATCCGGGATCAGAAGGCAGGGAGTGGTACGATCCAGGAACCTGTACCCATCACCCTCCAGGAACAATATACACTTTCTAATGAACAGGCTAGCGCGCTTGCAGAGATGGGCCGACAAATTACTGCTTATTATGAGGGATTACCTCAGGACATCGAATGGGCGTTGGCAGATGGTTCTTTCTTCCTGCTCCAGTCCCGTCCCGTGACGGGTGTGGAGTTCACCTGGGAAGAGGACCTTGACTTGTGGCCTTCACTTCCGGAAGAAGATGACGCCATCTGGACACGGGCAGCGGCAGATGAGTGGTGGACCGGTGCAATCACGCCTTTGTTCTGGTCGGTCCGCGGTCGTTGGATCCGCGACGGTGCCGCTGGTAGTTACCAGCCCTACGGCATGGGTGACCTTGCTGAGATGCGCTGGATGAAGTATTCACGAGGCACAATGTATTACAACACAAGAGTTGACGAGCTCATGGCCCAATATAGTCTTCCACCGAGTCTGCGGGAACCCATGCTCCGCCGACTCCACCCGTCGCAGATAGAAAGGGCTATGAATCTGCCCTTCGACCTCTGGCGAGCCTTGAAAATTTACGGCAGCATCGAAATAAACCATCCCGAAAAGGGAGTAAATGGATTTGCTAATAGAAGGCCTATGGTACGCGCGAGTCGTAAGGGTGGGAAACATTATGATCAGAGACGCAACCAGGTAAAATCACAGTTTTCATCCTTGAATGATTTACATAAAAAAGGAGACAATGAAATAAAGCAGACCATCGAAAATTTCCTCAAGGTTTTTGGCAAACTTGCGGGAAGAGGAGGTTGGGCTTCGTCCTTTCTCTACGGTCCTGTTATTCAAGCCCTTCTAGAAGGCGTATTGCTTTATTGGTATAAAGGTGATAATCCAAACGCATTTACAGATGTGATTACTGGTCTCCCTGAGCGTACTAATCAGTTCAACGATGATTACGATTTCTGGAAACTCGGGGAGAAGATCAGGCTGTCCGAGGAGCTACGTAAACTACTCAAAGAGTTCGAAGGAGCAGCTTTTTTTGAGGAACTCAAGAATCACGAGGAAGGACGTGCATTTCTTTCCCAATACGAGGAATTCTTGGAAATGAACTTTTACCGGGGTCATGCTGACCGAGATATTTACTATTCACGCCGTATCGAGGATCCAATGCTCGATTACAAGGCTCTACGGCTACTTGCGACTACCGATGATGTTGAGTCTCCGGAAGAAAGGGAGGAGAAGTTGAGGAGGCGGCGGGAAGCTGCAACTGTAGAAGTGATTGAGAATCTCTCCAAGCAGCCAATGGGCGAAGTAAAGGTACCAATCTTCAAGTTTTTAGTGAATTATTGTTTGCTTATGTTGGAATCGCGCGATGAAGGTCGCTCTGCAGGGGATGCTATGACTTTCTGGAAGAAGAAAATGCTCAGTGAGCTTGGAAGGCGAACGGTGTCTCGAGGGCTGTTGGAGGGAGAAAAGGATTTCTATTTCCTTTCGCTGGATGAACTCGGTGGGTTGCTTGAAGGGAGCGAACCACAAGCGCTAGCTAAAGCAAAGGTCGCTGCTCGTAAGAAAGATTTCGACCTTTTCCTTACGCATGAAGAAGACCCACCACTCTTTCTCAAGGGTAATGTTCCAATGGACGAGGGTGAGACAACGGGTAGCGATGACGATGGAATTTTGAAAGGTGTCGGAACTAGTAGTGGATTAGCGACCGGACGAGCCAAGATCATTCCCACGCTGAAAAATATCGGCCGTCTGGAGAAAGGTGATATCCTTATCTGTCACGGTACGGATCCGGGCTGGACATCGGCGTTCAGTATCGTTGGTGGCGTGGTTGCGCAGACAGGGGGTATGCTTGCTCACTTCTCGTGCCTGTCGCGGGAATATGGTTTACCGGCGGTATCACTTCCGAACGCCTTGAAACTCATCAAGGATGGATCTATCATTACGCTGAACGGCAATAACGGTGAAATCCGGTTAGTTTCCGGGTAGGTGACGATCATGGAAAATTTAACGTTAACAGATCAGGAGAGAGCCGCATTTTATCAGAAAATCACCAAGAACCGGGCACTGGACTACTTCTTCGTTTTTGATAATGTACCCCTACATTTTATCTACCGGGATAAAGTGATTCCCGGTGAACTAACTGAACTTGAAAAGCGCAATAAGGTCGTTACAGAAACCCTGTGGCTGGACGCATATAACATTAACATCGTGGGCAATGCAGCTTATCCGTTTTTATACCGAGGGATGGTACTACAAATGGCATTGCAGACTTATCTAATGGGTGTCAAATATTTTGTACCAGCCGCGGAGGATAGTAATCGGGTTTACACAACCGCTGAAGCGGTGCAAACCAATTTCAATGCATGGATGGAAAGAACGGGATGGGTGATTCTGGAAAATTCTCGTAAATCAACCCCAAAGGCCTCATGGAAGTCCTTCCTGGGTAATCCGGACCGGACCGTACGGATCGGTTCACTCATTCCGGTCGGCAACCAGATCCTAACTGAGATCATCGTCACCTGGAGTAAAGATGGGGTCCTGAAAGAGACTACTTTTGGGGTAGTGTTGCTTTATGATGTGGACGGTACAGTCCTGATGGATCGAAGTTACATTGACTTAGACAACTGGCCATCGTCACACGGTAGACGGGAACAGGGTACAGAGGGGACAGGTTATCAACCACAAGAAGCGGGTGTAACGGATCGGTTATATGACTACCAGAAAACTCGGCAACTGGAAGTCAAGCTCAGCGATTTGGAAAAGAGAAACCTATCAATTATCGAGGATAAATGGCTCGAGGCTTATAACATCGGTTTCAATACTAAGATTTTCCATCCGGAACGGTTTAGGATGCAATTACCTCCTCAAAAATGTTCCTATAACCTGAAGATAGCAAAAGAAATCGAAATAATCGTTAAAGAAGAGGCACCGGACAGGAATATGCACCTTGCTATGAGCTATGCCAAGGGGAACCAGGTGGTGGTAGAAGGCATCATTTCGTGGAGCGAAAAGGGAGTCTTCAGGGAGACACCCTTTATGTCATTTCTTCTGCTAGACAAGGATGGCTTGATCATCCGTGACCGACGGCACCTCACCCTGCAAAACTGGCCAGGAGCTGATAAGATGAAAGAACGACTAGGACTATGAATAAATTGAGATGAATAAGGAGAAAGTCCATTTGATATATACCATCGAACATTAATCAAAAATCTATAGAGAACTATTTTTGAGTGAATTTGCAATAAATATGGAAATGTAAATTCAAAGTCTGATTTCAATGAAAATGTAGTGGAAATATTTAGTATAAAATGTTTAGCGAGCTTTAAGGGGCAAAAAATTTTAAATATCACATTGAAGAAAATAAATAAATAACAAACTAAATGTGAAAAAAATGGTTTTAAAAACAGATATTACTGAAATGTTTGGAATTAAGCACCCAATTTTCCAAGCACCGATGGGTGGGTCTGGACTAAGAGATCTAGCATTAGTCGTGTCAGAAGCAGGTGGAATTGGCGTGATTGGCCATGATTCACCTATAGGTTCACCAGAAATGTATTTAAAGTCTCGACAAGATATGAAGGAAAACTTATTATATTTAGCAGAACATACCGATAAACCTTTTGGTGTCAATATTCGAACTACTAGAGTACAACAAGATGCCGAAAAAATGTGCTCAGAAATTCCTGAATTTATCATGAACAATCCTAAGCTAAAAGAACAATGTGTATATATTGTAACTTCAGCTGGTAGTTCCAGAATGCTACCTGCAAGTAAGTCATTTCAAAAATTGAAAGAAAGTAGTTCTCAGATTAAGCACTTCCATGTTGCACCAGCTTTATGGCTTGCAGATAAATGTATTACTTCAAATGTAGATGGAATAATATGTACTGGAAGTGAGGGAGGAGGTCACCAATCGTATGAAGAAGTTAGTACTTTAGTGCTTCTACAACAAGTTACCCAAAAATATCCAGAAGTACCATTAATTGCATGCGGAGGGTTTGCTACGGGGCAAGGGCTCGCTGCCGCTTTATCAATGGGCGCGGGAGCGGTGGTCATGGGCTCAAGATTTCTTGCATCAAAAGAGTGTAAATTTCCAAAAGCATATAAAGATGTTATACCACCTGCTAAAGCAGAAGATACTGTTATAGTAACAGGGATGCTTGGACCCATTAGACTTTGGAGAAATGCCTATACTGCAGAACACGGGCTTAAAACCAAATCAGAAAAAATCACTCAAGAAAAAAAAATGACAATGAAGGATTTGATAGAAGAAGTCAGTCATTATGGATATGTGTCAAAAGGAAACAGAAAAAATAAAGCTCTTTTATTAGGTCAGAGTGTGGGACTCATAAAGAGTATAGATTCCGTCAAGGATATTATTGAAACTATAATTAATGATGCTGAAAAGTGTTTAAAACGTTCTAGTAAGTATATATCTTGATTTTTTAATTTATTTTTTTTATCTTTAATTTGAAAATAATTTTGAGACTTGAGTTCTAAAAAAATTGACAATACTCTCTAAACATCTACTTGGAAGTACTCCATGCATACCCTCTACAGGAATACTTGAGATTTCTAAAAGAGTTGAAGCGAGAACCCCAAATCTATATTGGTCTGTGCTGGATGCAAATAAAATTGTTCTATTTTCGAGCGAGTTTATGATATTCTTATCCCAATTAAAACTTTGAATGACAGGATCTATTTGAGCAATAGCAATCACCTTCTTTACTAAACTCTTATCATTGTTCAGGAAATCGTATATAATTCTCCCACCCATTGAAAAGCCTATAAATCCGAATCTAGTCTCAGGGGTCGTTACTTCTATTATTTTTCTCAATTGATTGAAATAATTTGTCCCGACTAAATCATCATTAATATAATGTGGATTTAATGCCACCAAACCCCAGTCTTCTTTGTCAAATGCTTTAAAATAGGATTCCATACTTGATTCTTCTATTCTCCCTTCACTTAATAAGGTATTTGACCAAACTCCGGCAATTTCAGGATGCCCGGAGACTATTATAAAAATATGATCTTTTTTAAAGACATCTGGTGTTGATATTAAGTAATAATCCTGATTTTTGCCTAAATCTCTATAAGTTTGTTTTACAATAACCCCTCTTTCGAGAAGATCTTTTTCAATGGACCTTGCAATTTCTTCTACATCTACCATTTCATCTCAGTTTTTATAACTCCCTTTTGTTTAATTAATTAAAATCACTCTAAATTCTTAAGACCGTTTTCAAGACTTCTTATTATTTTACCAACTGGTTCAATTCCCACAGAAATCCTCATCAAATAAAAATCAAGACCAAGTTGTTCTAATTCTTCTTTTGAATCATTATAATGAGCCATTATGACATACGGACACAATAAAGTTTTTTCAGAACCTAAGCTTGGACCTTTCAAAATTGGAGGGAGCAAATTATCGTAAAATTTCTTAGCATTATCCTCCGTAGATTCCTTTAAAACAAAACTTAATAATCCACTTCCACCTTTAAGATATTTTCTCATAAGTAGGTGATATGGGTCATTTTTTAAGGATGGATAATATACCTTTTTGATTAATTTATGATTATTCAAGAAGTTAGCAACAATTTCACTATTTTTATTTATTTTTTCCATTCGCTCTTCAAATCTTCTAATATTTCGAGATAAGACTTTAATATCATTGAAATGCATTTTTAATTTTGTAATTTTATTAAAAGTTTCGATTCTTTCCTTCAATTCCTCTCCAGGAAGTAGGAGCACTCCACCAATATGATTATTTTTTCCACTCAGAAATTTAGTTGTACTATGAACAACTATATCAACGTCGTAAAGGAAGGGATTAAAATTATAAGGTGTTGCAACAGTATTATCAACAATCACTTTTACTCCTTTAGAATGAGAAATTCGCACAATTTCACCAATATCTACTAACTGAATTAAAGGATTTGAGGGAATCTCGACAATAACCCCCGCTGTATTCAGATCAATGCAGTTTTTTAAATTCTCGATAAAGTTATCTCTAATAAAAACTGGCTTAGGTAAATCATACTTTTTAGGCCAACTTTCTAAAATCCTAAGAGTATCAACATATAGTGAGCCGACTGCGATAATTTTTCCTCTTTTTGAGGATAATAAAGATAAAATAGAACTAAAAATTGCTACCATGCCAGATGGATATAAAAAACAAAATTCTGGAGATGTTTTTTCTAACTCTGCTATTCTTTCCCTTAGATTATACTCCTTTTTTTTTGTTAATTCACTAGAAGATCTAATTTTCTTAACTATTTTTCGAGAGCTTACATTGAATCCACAATGCCTTCTCAGAATATCTAACATAGCATATCTTATGCTAAAAATTAATATTACTCCAATATCATGCTTCTTATCATGACAGAGTATTATATTGAATCCTAAATTTTTCACATCTTCTTCTAAATTGTTATCTTCTAAGACGCCAATTACTGTTTTTCCTTTTTTATCATTTAGGAATTTTTCTCCTTGAGTTTTGATGAACAATATATTTGCGTCGGCCATTTCAGACCTTTTTACAAGATTAGGAAATTTTGCATTCAGCATGTTATAAAACTCTAATGGTATCCCCTTATCAAAATATATCTTATTACCCCGTCTGAAAAAGTAATCAATAACTAAGAATAATGCAGCTTCATAACTGTGACAGCTAATTGCACCTATTGCTCCAAATTTTTTTTTATATTTATTTTCAATTATCTTAACTATTGGATGAGTTACGAATCGTGGGTAACCATGATTTATTATAACATTATTCTCCTCATAATCTATAACATCTATCAATGTGGGAAATATAGCTGAAACTCCATGAAAACCACCTATTGGTTTAACTAGTTTTAATTTTGGTAAATATTTCTCAATTCCCAT
>LAZR01001753.1_pt1 | contig 13382 bp, 14 predicted proteins | sample 329461 | NCBI WGS metagenome assembly LAZR01 (sample SAMN03002196, study PRJNA259156) | marine sediment metagenome | biome: sea floor; feature: Hydrothermal impacted sediments; material: marine sediment; isolation source: Loki non-amplified sample from Loki's castle hydrothermal vent sediment ...
GCATTAGGGTATGATCCCCAGTCAACCGATACACTGTGTTTGGCAACCGGTCTTCCGGCCGACCAGCTTGTTCAGTCTCTTCTGCTTCTTGAACTTGAGGGGCTGGTAAGCTCTGCGCCTGGAGGCTTCCAGAAAATCGCTTAAGCCCGGTGTAATGATTCATCCTGTTTCTGGTCTGACGACATCAACATGGCTGTGCTCAACCCTATCAACAACTGGCAGTTGCACTGCGCCCGCAGGACAATTCTGCACGGCGGCGTTATTGCCTACCCTACCGAGGCTGTCTGGGGCCTGGGGTGCGACCCCTGGAATCTTGAGGCGGTGATGGGCATTCTCGATCTAAAGAACCGGCCGATGGAAAAAGGCATGATTCTGGTCGCAGCCTCTGTAGAGCAAATTCGGTTTTTGCTGGATCCCCTGCCCGAAACGCTTCAGCTGGAAGCCCGGAGCCACTGGCCCGGGCCGGTCACCTGTTTGCTGCCGGATGTAAACCGGCAGATTCCAGAGTGGGTGCGTGGCAGCCACAGTTCCATTGCGGTAAGAGTCAGTGAACACCCGGTGGTGAAAGCGCTTTGTGAAAGCGCCGATATGCCTCTGGTTTCCACCTCCTGCAATCCTGCGGGGCGAGAGCCAGCGCGTAACGCATTGCAAGTGCGCCGTTACTTCAATAACCAGCTTGACTGGATCGTGCCGGGCGCCCTTGGCGGTAACCGTAAGCCGAGTCGCATTATTGACATTGTCAGCGGTAAACAGCTTCGTTAGGAGAATTCATGCCACAGCAACCGGATATTAATGCGGTTAAGCAGTATCTGCTTGGCCTGCAGGAAAGCATATGTCAGCGCCTGGAAGCGCTTGAAGGCGGCGCGGAGTTCGTTCGTGATGCCTGGGATCGACCCGAGGGCGGCGGCGGTGTCAGCCGCGTGATCAGCGACGGCCGGCTTTTCGAAAAGGGCGGGGTCAACTTCTCCCATGTGATGGGCGATGTCATGCCCGCGTCTGCCACCGTGCATCGCCCACATCTGGCAGGGGCACCCTGGCAGGCTATGGGGGTTTCTCTGGTGATTCACCCGAACAACCCGTATGTGCCGACATCCCACGCCAACGTGCGTTTCTTTATTGCCACGCCGGAGAATGCCGACCCGGTTTACTGGTTTGGGGGTGGTTACGATCTGACACCTTACTACGGCTTTGACAACGACTGCGTGCACTGGCACAAAACCGCCGAAGCCGCCTGCGCGCCATTTGGCGACGATTTTTACCGGCGTTACAAAGACTGGTGCGACGATTATTTCTATCTGCGCCATCGGGATGAACCCCGGGGCATTGGTGGGCTATTCTTCGACGATCACAACACCGGTGATTTTGAACAGGATTTCGGTCTGATGAAATCCGTTGGTGATAGTTACATTGAGGCTTATGAACCTATTGTCCGGCGCCGTATGGACCATGTTTACGGTGAGCGCGAGCGCGATTTCCAGCTCTATCGGCGTGGGCGCTATGTTGAATTTAACCTGGTGTACGACCGTGGCACGCTGTTCGGTTTGCAGTCCGGCGGGCGCACAGAATCCATCCTGATGTCGTTGCCACCTCTGGTGCGCTGGGATTACAGCCGTGTGCCTGAAGCCGGCAGTGAAGAAGCACGGCTAACGACGCACTTTCTCACCGGGCGCGATTGGCTAGCCGATCGCGCGCAAAAAGCGAGGTAGGCTATGAGCGATGAACGGTATGCGGTAGTAGGCCACCCGGTAAATCACAGCAAATCGCCGAGAATTCACAGCCTGTTTGCCCGCCAAACGGGCGAGCCGGTGGAATACACCGCAATTCAGGCGCCCCTGGATGATTTTGCGGCAACGGTTCAGCAATTTTTTGCCGGCGGAGGCCAGGGCCTCAATATAACCGTGCCGTTTAAAGAGCAGGCGTGGGAGTTGGCGCAGTGCCGGGCGCCGCGAGCCCAAAAAGCCGGTGCGGCCAACACGCTTTATCACAACCGTGAAGGGCAATTAACGGCGGATAACACGGACGGCCATGGGTTGGTTCAAGACCTTCTGGACAACCATGGTGTTCAACTCAAAGGCGCCCGAATACTGATTCTGGGCGCCGGTGGCGCGGTTCGCGGCGTTTTGGGCCCGGTGCTGGAACAAATGCCGGCGAGCTTGACCATTGCAAACCGTACGGTGGCCAAAGCCGATGCTCTGGTGGCACTTTTTGCCGATGAAGCCGGTGCCATAAGCCTGAGTGCCTGCGGGTTTGGCGCGCCGGATCAGCCGTTCGATGTCATCATTAACGGCACCAGCGCCAGCCTGCAGGGAAATTTGCCACCTCTTTGCGCAAATGTGATGGCGGCCAATACGGTGGTTTACGACATGATGTACTCTTCACAGACCACCACGTTTAACCAATGGGCGCTGAATAACGGAGCCGTGCGGGTATTCGATGGTTTGGGGATGCTGGTTGAACAGGCCGCCGAATCGTTCCGGATTTGGCGCGGGGTGCGCCCGGAAACGGCGCCGGTTATTGATGCGTTGCGTAACGACTGACGGGCTTTCCATAAAGGCATCCATAAGGGCCATCCAGTAAAGGCTATCCAATAAGGGCTGTGCATGGACATTCTTACCCTCGTAGGGCTTGTCGCCGGTATTCTGATTGTTATTCTGGCGATGCTGGCAAACGCCTCTCTATTGACCTTTCTCAATCTGCCGGGGCTGGCCATCGTGATTGGTGGCACCTTTGCGGTAACGCTCATAAAGTTTCGGATGTCCTCAGTGATGAGCGCTTTCCGTATGTCCATGAGCGCTGCATTTACCGATAGGGTTGAGCGACCTGCGGAGCTGATTCGCGAGGCAAGTGCACTGGCCCACGTGGTTCGTAAAGAGGGGGTTCTGGGTCTGGAAAACCACCGAACGGATAACGAATTCCTGCAAAAAGCCATTAATCTGTGTGTGGATGGCCATCCGCCCGAGTTGGTTGAAGAAGCCCTGGCCCAGGAATCCCAGCAAATGGCAGAGCGCTATGAAGTGGCTGAACGGGTCTTCCGTGGCATTGGCGAGTCTGCGCCGGCTATTGGTATGTTGGGAACGCTGGTAGGCCTGGTACAGATGCTCAACTCACTGGACGATCCCTCATCCATCGGCCCGGCCATGGCTGTCGCACTGTTGACCACCCTTTACGGCGCTTTTATTGCGCAGTTGATCGCGCTTCCACTGGCGGACAAACTTCAGCTCAAGGCAGAAGATGAAAGCCGTAATCAGATTCTGATCATTACCTCTATCCGCAACATCATGCGCGGTGAAAACCCCCGGGTAATGACCGAACTGCTCTCCTCGTTCGTAACGCCGGAGCAGCGCACAGGGCTGGCGCCGGAGCGGGAGACCTGAGGCCTTGCAACCTATCCGGAAAAACCGCAAACCCCGGCTGAAGAATCAAACGCCTGCGTGGATCGTGACCTTTGCCGACCTTGCCACTCTGCTGCTGACGTTTTTTATTCTGCTGCTGTCGTTTGCGGAAATGGATATCGAAAAATACAAGGCCATGGCCAACTCCATGTCCGTGGCGTTTGGTTCCGCCAGCGTGCTGGCAGACGGCATTGGCGGCTCGCCGATCACCCTGGTTGAATCGGACACAGTGTCCCTGCCAGAGCCCACCGAGTCGCCGACATCCGAGCCGGAATTCATTGACGAACGAGCGCCGGAATCGGCAACCACCGTTATTTCGGGAGGCGTTCTGGACCTGGCCAGCAGAATGATTGGTGAGCTGGAAAGCGAAGTGGCATCCGGCGCACTGAGTGTTAATTACGATAAAAACAAAGTGGTTATCCGGTTTTCTGAGGAGGCCACGTTTCGCTCCGGTGAAGCGTCTATTAAGCCCGAGATGATTCCCATCATTGAACGGGTGGTGGGCGTTCTGGCGGGTTGCACCGGCGATGTGCTGGTTTCCGGCTACACCGATGACCGGCCCATCTCAAGCAGCCGGTATCGTTCCAATTGGGATCTGTCCGCCGCACGCGCCGTATCCGTTGTGCACGAGCTTGTCCTGAATCAGCAGGTGTCTGCAGAGCGCGTAGTGGCCGCAGGTCGCGCAGAAACCAACCCCCTTGCGCCAAACGACACGGCTGAAAACCGCGCGTTGAACCGCCGGGTGGAAATCGCCATCCGCGACCCCGAGTGTGACACATCCGTTTCCACGGGAGATTTACCGGTAGACATCTTGCCCTGAGTGACAAGAGTCAGGGATTTTGACCAGGAAACATACGGCGCCAGGCGGTTGTTCAGACCACAGGTTTATTGGTCGGCAAGGTACGTGTCTTTCAGTCGAACGTAATTTGCAGCGGTGTACGCAAAGAAATCGCGCTCTTCCTCCGATAGGGCCCTGGCCTTTTTGCAGGGAGAGCCGACATAAAGATGACCGGATTCAAGAGTTTTTCCCGGTGGTACCAGGCACCCGGCCGCCACAATCACTTCGTCCTCAACCACCGCACCATCCATGATGATGCAGCCCATGCCCACCAGCACACGGCTGCCAATGGTGCACCCGTGTAGCAGGGCTTTGTGGCCCACGGTCACATCGTCACCAAAGGTCAGCGGATAGCCGCCCGGGTTATAATCACTGGCGTGGGTTATATGAAGTACCGAACCGTCCTGAATGCTGCAACGGTCACCGATGCGAATTTTGTGCATATCACCCCGCACCACGGTCATCGGCCAGATGGAGCAATCGTTACCGGTTTTTACGTCACCGATCACCACCGCACTGGCATCCACCAGAGTGCGTGCTCCGAAATCTGGCGTGGTACCCTTGTGAGAACGTACATTCGTCATTACATATACCTGATAGATGAAATTATTCCACTAGCGACACGCTACTTTACCAACTCGTTGCTGAGAAGGGGACCTATGAATAACCCGCTACTGACTGATGATTTGTTGCCCAGGTTTGACCATGTGCGTACTGAGCACATGGAAACCGCGATTGACCAGATTCTCAGCGAAAACCGCGTGAAAATTGCGAGTCTTGCCCAGAACGAGGATCCTGATTGGGACACCCTCGCCCAACCCATGCAGTCTCTGGAAAACAAACTGAACAACGCCTGGTCTGTCATCTCCCATCTCAACGGAGTGATGAACAACGACGACCTGCGCAAAGTGTATAAAAACTGCCTGGAGAAGCTCACAGAGTACAGCACCGAACTGAGCCAGAATTCCACCCTCTGCGAAGCCTACAAAAAGCTGGCCGCGCGGGACGATTTCAAGGAGCTGACCGAAGCCCAGCGCAAGTCTGTGGACAACACCCTGCGAGACTTTCACCTTGGCGGTGTCGATCTGCCAGACGACCAGAAAAAACAGTATGCGGCTCTCTCCCGCGAACTGGCAGAACTGTCCAACAGCTTCAGCGACAACGTTCTGGACGCCACCCAGCATTGGTTCAAACACATTGCCAATGTGGAAGAACTCGCCGGCGTGCCGGAATCCGCCATTGAAGGCGCGAAACAGGCCGCCAGCCAAAAAGAGCTGGATGGCTATGTGATCACCCTGGATTTCCCCAGCTTCTTCCCGGTAATGACCTACGGCGACAACCGAGAGCTTCGTCGCGAAGTCTACGAAGCCTTTGTTACTCGGGCGTCCGATATGGGTCCGGATGCAGGAACCTGGGATAATACTCAGGTGATGGCCGAAATCCTCAAGCGCCGGCACGCCCTTGCCAAATTGCTCGGGTTCAACAATTACGCCGAGCGCTCGTTGGCCACCAAAATGGCCCGTGATACCGAGGAGGTTCTTGGTTTTCTCAATGAACTGGCGGCCAAATCCAGGCCAGTGGCCGAGAAGGACTTTGCGGAACTCAAGGCATTTGCCAAAGATGAACATGGTATTGACGATCTGCAAGCGTGGGACGTGGGCTATTACAGCGAAAAGCTACGCCAGCAGCGCTACGACATCTCGCCCGAAACGCTTCGCCCCTGGTTCCCGACAGACAAGGTTGTGCCAGGTTTGTTCCGGGTTGCCGAGAAGCTGTTCGATGTGCAAATTGAAGCCAAACCGGATGTGGAAACCTGGCACGAAGACGCCACCGCTTACTGCATTAGCCGCAACGGTGAGCCAATCGCCTGGTTCTACCTGGATCTGTTCGCCCGCCAAGGCAAGCGCGGTGGCGCCTGGATGGCAGACTGTCGGGTACGCTGGCGCAACCTGCGTGGCCAGTTGCAGTTGCCAGTTGCCTTCCTTACGTGCAACTTCACACCACCGCTGAATGGCAAGCCATCGTTGCTCACCCACGACGAAGTAACCACCCTGTTCCACGAATTTGGCCATGGGTTGCACCACATGCTGACCCAGGTGGAAGTCATGGATGTCTCAGGCATCAATGGCGTGGCTTGGGACGCGGTAGAACTGCCCAGCCAGTTCCTGGAAAACTGGTGCTGGAACCCCGAAGCCCTGGCGTTGATTGCCAGCCACCACGAAACCGGAGAACCCTTGCCAGAGGATCTGCTGCGCAAACTGCTGGCGGCCAAGAACTTCCAGCCGGGCATGGCGATGGTGCGGCAGCTTGAATTCTCTCTGTTCGATTTCCGCATGCACGCGGAATTCAATGAAGAGGCTCCGACCAACCCGCTGGCGGTGCACCGCAAAGTACGCGAAACCATCGCGGTTGTGGAGTCTCCGGAGTTTAATCGCTTTCCGAATTCGTTCTCGCACATATTTGCTGGCGGATACGCGGCTGGCTACTACAGCTACAAATGGGCGGAAGTGCTGGCCGCAGATGCCTTCTCGTTGTTTGAAGAAAAGGGCATTTTTGATCCTGATACCGGGCGAGCGTTCCTGCAGAACATTCTGGAAAAAGGCGGTTCACAGGAACCCATGGAACTGTTCAAGGCGTTCCGTGGGCGCGAGCCTCAAGTAGATGCTCTGCTGAGGCAGACGGGTATCAGCGACGAAGCGGCCTGATCCAACTTGCTCCGGTGGTCGTTATAGCCACTGGAGCTTTTAATCTGGAGTCACGTTATGGCAACCCCTAAGCGTTTTATAGCCGGAGCCGTCTGTCCCCGCTGTGCGGAGATGGACAAAATCATGATGTTCACTGACGATGCGGATGAACAGATTCGCGAATGTGTGGCTTGCGGTTTCACCGATGCCGTTTCGGATGCCGAGACCCCTGCGACTCCGGAGCTGGATACGCGGGTTAATACCCGTGACAACGAGGATGATCATACGGTTAAGCAGGTTGTGTTTTTTAAGGCTGGGTCTGAGGACTAGAGATTTTAAGGATTGTAGCCTGCTGGCTTGGAGGGTTTCGAGGTCGCGGCGGTATATTTTTCTTCTGGGAAAAAGCAACTCGCTGCGCTCAAACATCTTTTTCCCGGCAGAAAAACATCCCCCCACACCCTCTTATTCTCATTGCACGGACAGGCCGGCTTAAATAGTAAATACTCTTTATAGTAAATACTCTTTTTTGTTGCTGTGAGGCTCAGGTTTTATCCATACGCGCAAAGCGTGGGACCTGTTCTCCGGCAACGTCGACGGTTTCGCGGAACATGCTGAGCGGGCGCACCCAAAGGCTGTAATCCCCGTACAGGCAGCGGTAGACCACCAGTTTTTCCTCTGTTTCGCTGTGGCGGGCAATGTCGATGACTTCGTAGTCCTTACCCTTGTAGTGCCGGTACAGCCCCGGGCGAATATCGTCTTTTCTTTCACTCATTCTGGTGTTCTCCCACTCACTCACAGGTGCCGAATATCCGGGTACATCGGCAACAGCCGTTTGATTAGCCGGTTCTGGGCCGCGGTTGGTATGTTGTTTTCTTCCATGGCCAGGATCAGATTTTCGGCCAGGGCGTTAAACTGGGTGTTTGTAATCCCCATGGATTGATGCACCTCGCGCATGTCGCGCCCCGAATATTCACAGGGGCCGCCGCTGAGTTCACACAATTGATCAGTCAGATTGCTATGGAACTGCGCCACATTGATGCCCTTGAACTGTGCATTGATGCGGTCGTCATCCACAATCAGATAGAGCAGATCTTCCACAATATTGGCGATTCCTGACCGTTCGCCGAGTTGCAGGTACAGGCTGTTATCCGGCTCGCGTTGAAAGTTTTGGCAACCGCTCAGAACAAGGCCCATCGTAATAGCAAGTAGTATAGTGCACGTCTTCGCCAGGCTCCGGCCCATGATCAGAAACTCCCCTGAAGAGACAGATAAACACCCTGCTGGTCGGTCAAAGTGGCAACGTCGCCAAGATTGACGAACGCTGCCGTTACCGCAAACCGACGATCTGGTACCCAGGCAATAAACACGTCCCACCAGTCGTCTTCGCGGGCAAAGCTCAGGTTGTCCGGTTTTTGTCGGTACTCAGCGCCCAGCAGCCACTGCCGGTTAATAAACACGCCTGCGCCGGCTTCAGCCATGAACTCATAGCCATTATTTAGGTCGCCGCCAAAGCCCAACAGCCCGCCCTGGTTAGCGCGAGTTCCCCGCACCGTGGCGTTCACCAGAAGGTTGCGGCCAAACACAGCAGCAAAAAATACTTTGGAGCCGGAAAAATACACGTCCGTGCCGCTGTCGTTGCGGGCACCTATGGCCTCCGGCACGGTGAAATCTCTCTGCCGTTTGTACTGCAGGCCGGCAGACCACTGGCCCCAGGGGCTATACAGAGCGTCACCAAACAGCCGCACTTTTACCCCGAAAATGTCCTGGTTAAGTTCATCTTGCTCCAGACCAAATCCGTCTTTGAGAGTGAATGCCAGGCTGTCCAGATCGAGAGTTTGACGGGCAACCGTCACCTCGATTCGGTTATTCCAGTTAATGCCCGCACCGGTAACCGAAAGCGTGTAGTCGTCCACTTCCGCGCGGCTCAACGCCACAGTGCCGCCCCACTCTTCATCACTGGCGTAACTGCCCAGCAGCGCCCAGGGCACCAGCCCTCCGCCTGCGCTGCCTTCTATGCTGGTAACGCCGCCGGTTGCCCAGATTCGGCTGCCAATATCAGCCATCGCCGAGGGCGACGCGAGAAGGCCCAGTATCAGCAGGGGTGCGACCCTGACAGCACGCGGCTTGTTGAAAAAACGTGTCATGACGAATGCTCCAGCGTAATGTCGGCCAGCTCTTGCTGACGCGCTGCAATAGCCGCGGCCGTCTGCGCGAGATCCGCGACAGCAACCGGACGGCTCAGATAGAAACCCTGGCCAATGTTGCAGCCCCAGGATTGCAGCAGTTTCCAGGTTTCCAGATTCTCGATACCTTCTGCGACCACCTTGAGGCCAAGGCCATGGGCCATATCGATGGTGGATTTTACAATCAGTTGATCCTGAGGCTCAGCATTCAGTTTGAGCACAAAGGATTTGTCTATTTTCAGTTCCTGAACCGGCAGCGTGCGCAGTTGTGACAGCGATGAATAGCCAGTACCAAAGTCGTCGACAGACAAAGTGACACCGAGAGCCCGCAGGCGGTTTAACGTGGCCATGGCCTCTTCGGGATCCTCCATGAGGGCGCTTTCGGTCACCTCCAGGGTGATGCGGTCCATATTGTGGTGCCAGCCGCCAAAAATGCTGGCTATACGCTCGGTCAGCCCCGGCCAGGTCAGGTCCATTGCTGAAAGGTTGATCGCAACGCCTGCATCCAGCCCACCGTTGAACCAGGCGCGAGCATCGTCGGCAACCTGCTGTAATATTTGGTCCGTCAGATCGTGAATTTGCCCCGACTGCTCTGCCAGAAAAATGAACTCGTCCGGGGATATGAAACCCAGCTCCGGGTGTACCCAGCGCACCAGAGCCTCCACTTGAAGCAATTGTCCGGTGCGGCTATCCAGCTTGGGCTGGTAGTTCATGTGCAGACCGCCGTGCCGGATTGCACTGTGCAAATCGGAGACCAGCTTCAACTCCCTCAGGTGGTTCTCATCCCGGCCCGGCTCGTATCGTGTGACCGCTACATCGTTTTGCACGGCCTGCTCGAAAGTAAGATTGACGCGCCTTCTCAGTTCATTGATCTGGCCGGCATCGGCAGGCAACTGCAGTGTTATCAGGTTTGTGCGCAGTGAAAACGGCGTTTTGTCGATATTCAGCGGCAACACGGCGCTGCTGTGCAGAGCCAAGGCCCGCTGATCCAGCGCCTCAGGGCTATGGGCAGGGATCAGGGCCATAAACTCGCCGCCGCCGGTGCGCGCAATCAGGCTGGCGTCCGGGAGTTCCACGCGGATTCGCTCGGAAAGGCTCAGCAACACTTTATCTCCGAACTCCAGGCCAAGGGTGTCGTTGATGTTGGAGAGATCACTCACACGCAGGCCGATCAGGCTGAAGGATTTGCCGGCGTCAAAGTTTTCGTTCGCGGCGTGCATCAGGGCGCTACGATTACCCAGCCCGGTGACTTCGTCATGGGTTGCGGCGTGACGAATTTCGGTTTCGCGACCAATGAGCCGTGCCAGCGTGTCTCGCAAGGCATCCCGCAGTTGACGCAACTCGCCGCCGGTGCGAATGTCAGGCGCTTGCGGATTGTCTCCCCGGCCGACGGCCCGGGCGTATTGCGCAAGTTGCAAAACCGGCTGGCCCAGATACCTCGCTGTCAGCAGTGCCAACACGATGGCAAGCACCATGATGGCAGCGACCAACAGGGCTATTTCCAGAGCCCGGCTGTAGTAGTTCTGGAGGCTGGCTTCCCGACTGCTCATCAAAAGTGCCTCAAAGGTGCCTTTCTCGGAGGTCCCGAGGCTCAAGGTGCGAGTGAAGTATCGGGTGCTTTCGATAAAGTTCTGGCCACTTGAGGATTTGAGCAGGGCAGCCACCCCGGCGGTATCGACATCGGAAGATGCCGCAAAGCTGGTGAACTCGCCGGGATCATTCGCGTTGCTTCGGAAGATAACGGAACTGCCGCTGAGCCGGGCAATGATATTAGCCAGTTCCTGATCCAGCTCGAAGCCGGCGACCAGCCACGCTCGTAAACCGGGCGCCTCTACAGGCACAATAAGCACTTCGTATCCGCGCTGATTGATCGTCACCAGCGAGCGGTTCACCCCGCCACTGCTTACATTGGCCAGTTGTGTAGAGGTGATGTCGGGGATGTCCTGAGGCAGCGTGGACGCCAGCGGCTCTCCCTGGCGGTCCAGCAGCAGCGCAAAATCTGCCCCCACCCGACCGCTGTGATTTTCCAGAGCGCTGCTGAGAGTTGCGGGGTCGCGACTGGCGATAGCCGAACGGAAACCGAAGTCGCGAACAACAACGCTCAACCTGGAGAGTTCAAGGTCGGTGCGGCGCTCGATGACCTCGGTGGTCAGGCGTTCAGCCACGCTGAGCTGCTCCAGCGCGCGGCGCTGCTCATCCTCAAACAGGTACACCATTAACAGCGCGCCGATCAACAGGCTCACCAGGGCGACCAGAGCAACCATCGCGATAACAAGCCGGCCGCGGAAGCCGATGCGGTTTGCGAGCCCACCCATCAAAGATCCCGAAAGCGTTTCTGAAGGTTGTCCAGCGGGCCGTCGTGACGCGGCTCTGGCTGCAGTTCGATGTTGACGATGTCTGCGGTCGTATTGGCGAGGCTGGCGGTATCGATTTTCCGAACCACGGGCCGGGTGTTGTTTTGCAGGCGGGCGTGCCAAATGTTCAGGCTGAGCGAGTCGGGTACCTTGGCTGCGCCAAAGTCCAGTGCGAGCGTTACTTCTCCGCGCTCATTGGTTTGCCCGATCGCTCGGGTGCTGGCGACAACAATAAACGCCTGCATGTGATCGTGAATATTGCAGCCAAGCTCGACAATACCGGGCTTGTCGAACACCACAGGTGATTCGGGCTTGCCGGCATACAGTTCGAGATTGAAAGGCTTGGCCGGCGAAAAAGAGTAAACGTGGTGCTGGGTGTTATCACGATTGGGGAAATCCACGCTGGAGCCGGAAGGCAAAATCAGCACATGGGGGTGGAACATACGGTCTTTCTGGCTCACTTCCGCCCGCACGGGGGCGGCTTGGCTGCCATCGTTCACATAGACAACGGCGTCGGTCACCGGGCCGACATCATCCACGAGCTGAACCCGCACCGTCAGTTGCTCTGCCAAAACATGAGCAGACATCAGGAACCCGACCAGCAGCAAAACCGTTTGTTTTCTCATTTTGGGTATAAACCTTTCAATTGCTCAACACCTCCCACGACAAGGCCTTAAACCGAGGCCGGATCAGGCCTCGCCAGAGCCCAGGGAAAAGCGGATGTGATTTCGGATCAAAAGATTCTCCCAATAATGCCGCATCCAGTTCCAGGCGTCGTTGTTTACCTGTTTTACGAATGGATCCAGATTAAGTTCGTAATAGTCCGGTGTGCCAGCAATCTGGAGCACGGTAACGACGATTGAATCGTCCAGCTCGTTTGCAAAAGGCTCGCCAATGAGTCCATGAACCAGCAGGTTAGCACGAGTTGCTTCTATATCGACAAGCCCCCCGGATCTCATGGAGTGATTGTTCTCGTGCATCTCCTCCATCAGGCGATGGCACAGGTAGGCCCTTATCAGAAGCCCGTCCAGACCATCGTAACGCACCAGCAGCGCTGACGGTTCAGTGAAGTAGCCCGTTGCCGCTTTAACGAACGGATCGAACAGCCGTGCTGTGCCTGCCTCGCGCGCGCACGCATTCACGCATTCAATAAGCCTGGGCGCCATTTCAATGTATTCGATGGCGAACTGGAACAGGCAATTTGCGGGTTGATACCCCTCGATCATGACAGTTGACGGCAAGTTGGCTGCGGTTTCATGCAACTGCCGCAAAAACGTTCCCGAGCGGGCCTCTTTGCGCCGCGCGTGATCAATGATCTCTAAGACTGCCTGTGGAGTCATTTGAGGACATGCCAGTGTTTGAACAAGGTGAGGTCGCAAAGCGCCTCCTTTAAAAACGCGCAACGATGAGCAGGGCAACCATTCTGCAGCAGATTATTAACATGACCACTGAGAGACGCCCGTCTTTTCCGACAAGTGTAGACGAGATTCTGTCAGCCGCGATTTCCAGACTGTTAGAAATTGTGAACAATCGTGTCGGAATTACCAGGTGCTGAACCATCGATCGTTCCGTGTGTGTGACCAGCACAACCACCCCATACTGACGGCACGTGCGAGCATGAGGCATATGAGCGAGAACCAGAGCCCATGGTTACCCCAACTTGTGGTCAACCACCAAACCGGTGCAAAAATGCCCAGCGCCGAAAACAGCATGGTGTTTTGCATATCCCGGGTGCGTGTCGCGCCAATGAATACGCCATCGAACAGAAAGCCCCAGACAGATGCGAAAGGGAGCACCCAAAGCCAGGGTAAATATTGCCAGGCAACCGTGCGCACTTCCTCAATGCCCGTCAGCATCGCGATTAGGCTGCGGCCTCCAACCACGAACACAATGGTGAGCAAAAGCGACCCCCACAGCGACCAGCGCAGCGC
>LAZR01001754.1_pt1 | contig 13375 bp, 26 predicted proteins | sample 329461 | NCBI WGS metagenome assembly LAZR01 (sample SAMN03002196, study PRJNA259156) | marine sediment metagenome | biome: sea floor; feature: Hydrothermal impacted sediments; material: marine sediment; isolation source: Loki non-amplified sample from Loki's castle hydrothermal vent sediment ...
GAGGATTCGGCAATAACAGAGCAACCACCAGAGGCAGTTGCAGAAGTAGTTTCTACTGACAATGCCAATATTGACGAACCACCAACGTAGAGATGTGATAGTACTATGGCTGATAAGAAGTCGGATAAGATAGTTCTATGTACATTATCAGTTATGGGGTTAAGAGCACGATTATCTAAGGTAAGTAACACTATCTTAGATTTTACTCTTGGTGAACGGGAAGACTTATATGGTATAAAAGCTTCAATGGGTCGTAATAACCATTTTTTTGAGGTTATTAATAGAAACTGCCATTTGACTCCTACCCTAACGAACTCCATAGAAAAGCTTTTTCTTGATATAGACCAACTTGATATTGAATGGACTACATATGTAGAATTTGGAAAAAAAAAGGAATTTAGAGAGGAATAAGAATGCCCAGTCGTACACTCCATAATTTAATAAATGCGATGATTTTAGGTTTTAGTGCCAATGATTTACATGCATATATGGATAGGTTTGCTAAAGAATTTCGGCACAAACATCGTGATGTGGGTGGACATGACTTAGCTGCTCTGATACAAATGATTTTTATGTTTAAACATAAATATAGTGTAGCAGATATTATAAAGGCATACTTAATCCACAAAAGCTTAGATGGTTCTTTATCTGGTTTACAAGCTGCCGTTAGGGCTAAGAATAAGGGGTATGGTCGTAAAGACTCCACTATGGAGATTATAAATAAATTAAAAGAGGAGCTCTTCCGTATATGAAAGCTATAAAACCATTATTAATACCAAAAATGATTAAACTAAAAAGACAGTTCTTATCAGATAATACAATTGCAAATAGGATGGGATTTATTGGGAAGGATATTAATTGATATAAGAAAAGAATTAAAAGAACAATCAAAAATAATAAACCAATCGGAGGAAGAATAATAGGCTATGAGCGAAAAAGAGTGGAAAGATTGTTTAGATGACGCTGAAAAAAAGGCTCTCTATTGGCTATGGCTTAAGAAAACTGGTAAAGAGAAAGTAATCGAGGCTTTTGATGATTTGCGTAAGACAGCAGAGAAATGTGATTTAATAAAGAAGAAAAAGGGATAGGTGATATTTAGAAATTGCCTATATATAAAAACATCAGAAATGTAAAATGCGAAATAAAGGATGGAAATTGGAGTTGTAAGATAACTCGTATCCTTTCAGACGAATTAAAAAAGGTAAATAATAATTTATGTTATATAACTAAAGTAGCAAAAATAGATAATCTATCAGATGTACGTTTACGAGCTAATGCAAGTAAATGTGAGATATTCGATGATGGCAGAGAAAAATTTATGGAGTGTAAATAATGTCTAATTATGATAATGAGTTTAGTAAATCAGATAAATTAAGTAGTTTTCCTCGTAAAGCTCAAAATTGGGTAAGAAGAGAATTTGGAGTCAAAAAAATCCCAAGTAATTTTGTTCGAAAGTTTAAAACTTGTGAAAGACTTAGAACTGATTTGGGCTGGGGTAGTATTATCGGTCTTGCAGGATGTGTAGCTTTCTGGAATTTAAAAAAATCGAGATATGTGAGAAATATAAATGATAAATATTTACATATAGACCCAGAAATATTAAGCAATATAGGAACGTCTACTGCTATAATAACTAAACTTATTGGTCTTGGGTATTATATAAAAGCTATTTATGATTATAAAAAGTGTTAGTTTATCGTAGAGACCATGAAATTTCATCAATATCTTGATAAACACTGTCTAAGACACATGCTTCATCCCATTCTGAATTTTCATAATCCCAACATGGCATTTCGCTCCAAAAAAACTCATCCATAAAGGTTGTTTCTAAGAGGTTCTCCATTCCTAATTTTGTTATTCCCTTAAAATCATCTTTTTCCAAATCTGTATTATTACTTGCCCACTGTATCTGTTCTTCTTGGGTCATTTCGTCCCAGTTTTCTCTAATTGAATCGCCCCCAAACCATGAAGCTGGGTCTGAAATCTGAAATCCAGACCAATTATTATCATGATGGTCTATTACACCCACAGACATATATCCCCCACTTTTAGATACATATGCTTCTACCGCAACTCCGATATCTATGCCTTGTACGTCTATCTTATCATTATCACGAGCCTGTATAAAAGCATCAATCCAGTCATCATATGGAGTTTTTTCTTTCCATTTCTTTCGTTGTACCTTTAATTCGTTTTTAATATTATTAATAAGGAGTTGAAGCTCCATTAGTTCTGTAATATTATGTCCAAATATAATATTTTTTGTAAAGGGCATTTTTATGAAAGTCTTCCATTTTTCTGCAAAATTCTCATCAGTTAATAATAATGTTTCTATATCATAATAGAACTTATCAATATCAAGAAACTCCCTCCTTATTTCTATTATTCGAGCTTCTCGATTTTCAGGGTCAAGATTACCATAATTTGCTATTAAATTGTCAATATCATGAGTATGTAAGTAAGATGTTATTGGGTTTTTAGTTAACTTAATAATATGTCTCCAGTCATCTATAGAAAGTGTATCCTTAACAGTATGATATTTATCGAGCCATAATTTAGTCCACCCCCACTGTTCATGACCTTGCTCCTTCTGGTCTTCAATCATAAGCAAGAAGTTTCTTGAGACCAATCTTGGGTCAATCTTAGCAATATGATTATAAAGCATATTAGCTAACATTGGTTCAATTACATTTGGGTCAAAATCATATTCAACCCATGCCTCGAATGTACTTACAGCAGAGTCAAATAAATCTTGGCGTGGATGTGCATCAATTAGCCCCCGCTCCATTTTTTCTAAGCTTTCCATAAAATTCTCAGTTATTTCAGCTAGTTCAAGTGGGTTTTTAGCTTCATATTCAGCTTTACTAATTTTAGCGGTTTCTTTAGTAAGTTGAGCTGCGGGTCTTGTTTTCTGAGCCCATACACATGTCTCAGAACCTATTGTAAGAAGATAGGGTACACCTTTTTTAAGAGTCCCCCTCTCTCTTCCTATAGCATATAGAAACCTTGCAAGAGTTGGATTAAGGTGTAAGTAACTAATTGTGGAAATTTGTATAGCTTCAACTGGATATACCAATCTTGTTATTTCATATTTTTCTTCCATTGTTAATAATTTATCCCATACATATTTAGCATCTTTATTTACAAATTTATCAAATATAGGATGGTATGGTATGGGTTTAATTATATCAATTCTCCCAACTCTTCCAGACCTGTCTGGTTCTCGACTTACCTCAACTCTAAGCCTAAGAATCTCCCTTCCATTTTTGATATATGGAATATCCTTAATGAGTGGAAAATCAACACAGTTTCTTTCAATATCCCGAACAATTACACCAGATTTAATATCTAAATCATAAAAACCTTTTTCTACGTTTCTTCGGTTGATTTCATAATGAAGTGCTAAGGCATTGTCTAATACAATGGGGCATACTTCATGCGTTATATGTTTAAGCCCTTTATCCTCTAAGATATATTTACATCCTTCTTTAATAATCTCAGTAGAGTTTTCATCAAAACCTCGTAAACCTGTATCAATCTCTATTTGATATCCATATCTACGTTGTTCTTCTGGGAGATATGCTCCTTGTAAGACTACTCTTTCTGCTGTTTTTAACTTCTCTAATGCAATCCTACATCTTTTTTTATAAACATTTAAATCATCATTTACATGACCCAAAAAATTACGTGGCATTTTTTCTTTAATTTCATCTATCATAAAAACTTCATAAATGTCTTTTACAGAAGAAGCTAATTTACATCTATTTAGCTTCCATCGTAATTGATTAGCATCCCATTGCTCAATACGTTTATAATAAGCATCTACATCTGAAATATCAAAAGGGTTAACATCTGGTGTTATTTCACATTCCCTAACATATTGTTTATTGAATTTAATAAGCTGATTAGAATGTTTTCTGAGTTCTGATGTCGGGAACCGGTCTGCCATTTCAATCCTCTTTTCTTTCTTTAGTTCTTTGGATAGACCTTTCTCTAAACCTTAAGAAGCGTTTAGTAGGATTTAGGCTGAGTCGTCTTTTCCTTCTTTTTTCTTCCTTATCTGACTTTTTGTTCATGTAATAAGAATAGGGAAAAAAATATAAAAAACTATTGTAGTAATAGAGCTAAAATTTTTATAGGTAAAAAATAAGTTATTATTATAATGTCTAAAGAATCAGAAAAATATGAGATTATTATGTTAACTCAGGATGGTTGTGGGCATTGTGCTAATGCTAAGAATATACTTAAAGAAAAGATAGATTCTGGTAAGATAATAGTGATGGATGTTATTAAGGATAACCAAGCACTGGATTTGGCTAATAAATATAATGTTAGAGGAGTACCCGCTATAATCCTAAAGGATAAGGTTACACAACTCACTGAATCTTGTGAATTATCCTTAGACGGGTCTAAGATTGTATGTAAGGACAAAGAGGTAAAACTATGAAAGTTAATTGTGAACCACAATCAATAGTAGATACATTCGAAGCCATAGATAATAATGATGATAAATTAAAATATGTAACTAATATTTTAGAATCTTGTGGTGTTGAAAGTACAAATGAGACAGTTAAAATAAAGCCGAAAAAAGCAAAAAGGGCTATGACTGGGTGGCTTTGTTATTTAAAGACTTGTCAGCGTACTGGAATACCTTATTCAGAGTGTATGACAGATACTAATAGAAAGGAAAGTCGTTATATCCCTAAGAAAGGTTATTGGAAGGATTTGGCTGAGAAAGGTTGTCCAGAGTAGGTGGTTAATATAAATTTTAATTGTAACATTCGAGAACTTAAATCGAAAATTAATAATGCCCCACAACCACTTGTACTTAAAATGTATTTATTGGGTTGGATTGATAAATGCCTAAAGGATGGCATTCCCAAAAATAAAAAAGAAGCCAAATGTGGTAATAATGACTCTAAACCAAAAAAGAAAAGAGCTCCAAGTGCTTATAATATCTTTATTGGAAATTGTATGAAGGGCTGTGGAAATGAAACACAAGTATGTTCTGAAAGAATGAAAAGTTGTGCTATAGAATGGAAATCGAATAAATAATGGAAGAAACAAAAAAAGTAAGGTTAACAATTAATAATGAACCTAATGGATTAAATACTAAGCTCTTTATAATACAAAGATTAATAAAAATGAAAGAGCCAGTATCAATGTATAAGTTAGCAAAAGACTTACATATGTCAACCTCCAAGGTTTTTTATCATTTTAATACATTAATAGACTCAGGAGTAATAATTCTTTATAAAAATAAATATCAAATAAATCCATGTTTTAAATACCCTAATGACATTTTAGAACTTTTAATGCCTTTTTTTGAATGTATTCGAGAGTTAAACTCTGACTTAGATGGAGACCAATTACTTAATTTCACAAATTATTTTCTGGCTACAATATCCTTAGAGGTGGAAAGTGAAGATTAAAATTAGATGTGCTGATAAAGAAGCCAGAGGAGCTGTAACTAATATCTGTGGTAAAAAAAAAGAGAAAACAGAATTTGAAGTATTACTATGTGATATAGTATCATTTGCAGATGATTGTGAGATTGATTAATAATGCCATATGTATTAGACCCTAAGAAAATTCGAAAGAAATCTGATACTCTATATAAGGAGATGCTATTGCTCAAAAAAGACTCTATAGCACGAGAAAAGAAGTTTCGTGAATATCTCACTAAGAATTTCTTTGAACAAGGATTAAACCCCCCAGAGTTCGAAGAAAAGTTAGAGGTTAGGCAAAAAAAATCTAATCCTACTGAAATTTATAATGTTCAGAAAATTAAATGTTGGGAATTTCAACCAGAGGAAGTTAAGACTGGAGTTCAGAAGAATATAGAAGGATGGGATAGATGTATTATTTCAAATCAGTTGGGCGATACTTTTAATGTTTCTGGTGTAGCACATATTATTGTTGATGATAGAGAAGGATATAAAATAAAAGAACTTACTTCAGATGATGATATGTTTTATATAGAGTTTCAACCCTCTACTGAGGTTGATTTTTCCTATATAAAGCAGACCACTGTTGGTGGAGATATTGGAATATATACAGATATAGATGTCGGAGAGATTATGAGACTTACACCATCTATGTATAAAGCGAAATTACAGAAAAAGGGATATGATAAAAATACAATTGGTATATTTATGCAAGAAAGAAAGGAATTGTTTCAATCTGGAATACCGCTAAAATTAAGAAAGAGACTTACCGCCATAAAAAAATCTAAACCAGAGGATATAAAATAGTTAATATTCATTTTTCAAAAACATATATTTTAAGTCTCTTCATAAGGCTGTAAAGCTTAGGAAAATATATTGAATTTTCAATATCTTTTACAGTAATATTATTCTCTTTAATATATTTACAAGTATTATCAAGACCAATATCAGCAATAGGCATTATTATAATGGGAGCACACTTGCATAACAATGGCTTATTATTTTCCACTAAACACATCCCAGTCGTAATATCTTGATAATAACAAGTTATTATATCTCCTTTTTTAACTAAATTTAATTTGGCACTCCAATAAAATCCATCCCACTCTTTAGGTAATTCTAACCACCCATCTATAGGCATCAATTCTGTCTCTCCATCCCATAATATTCGGAATATATCCTTATAGATTTTCTTTCTTTCATCATTAATATGACAGCAATCCCCACACATCTGACATTGAAACCTTATATCTTTCAATATCTTCTGAACTATCTTTCTTATTTTTTTTAATAATCGTTTAAACTGTTTTTTAGAATAATTCATGGTTTATTTTTTTTTAATGCTCATTTATATATAATTTCCTCCTACTTTAATTAAAAGAATACGTTATAAAAAAACTAAACTTTTAAAAACTAAAAAGGTGTAAAAAAATGGCTAAAACCGGTCGGATAATTAAACTATCTAAGAACCTAAGACCATTTGTATCCCGTGCTGTACGAGACGGGAGAGCACAAAGAGACTTCGCATTCTCTATTGGAGAACCTGTTGGTAAATGTGTAAAAGCTGGAGTGAAAAAAGGAATGACTGGAGTAGAAGTTCATAAAGTTGTAAAAGATTGTGCTAAGGGATATAAAGGTAAGAAAATCAAGGGCACTGCCCCTGCGAGATAATCTATTTTTTTAATAATTTTTTTTATTTTTCTTTTTAAACTTGTTATGATAATTTTTGTGTCTAATTATTCTACATCTACCACAAGGTGTAAAAACAAAAGGTTTTGATTTTTTATAGTAAAATTTCTTTCGTTCCATAAATTTATTATAGCAATAACAATTTAATTATAACTATGACAAAAGGAATTTATTATAAAAGAAGAGGAATAGGCTTTACAGCTACTATGGGTATATATTTTACTCTTATAATATTTCATAAAATGTTCTACCCAGAAGCTTCTGAATCACCCCTTGGTTTAAATACAAGTATAATGGTTGGAGTATATATGCTTATTGGTCTGGCTTCTATAGATTATAAACCAATTACTTTAATGATAGAAAGAGTCTGGAATATGAATTGTGAGGTAGGTGTTTCTGATGATTCAAAACTCCAGACAATTAAGGCTTATATTGCTATGAATGTTATCCAATGGAATAAATATAATAAACTTTATGCTCAAATTGTTGATGGAGATAAAAACGCAATATGGACAGCTGCTGATAGATTCAGAGAGCTTATATTAAGAATACCAAAAGGAAGATTAAATGTAAAACAATTTATTTGGATTGCTGGGTATTTGACATATAATGTTGTAAAAGCTAATGGTTATCTTCCATTTTTACCGGTAGAATATACTGATATAGATTTTTTAGTTGATTTTATAGGAATAGGGTTTTTCGCATTTACAAGTGGTACTGTTATTGGACTTGGAAGTTTTATGGGAAAAATATTTGAATCAATTAAACCAAGTAAAATAATTATTGTAGAAGAAAGCCTAAGATTAGTTGAACAGAATATTATATTTGGAGCTAGGCATTTTGGATTCTTAAGAGATGTCGTAGAAATGAAGTGTGAAGAACCACAAGAATGCGAAGCACCAGTTTCGGCTTCGAAACCAGCTAAAGCATCAACATAAACAATAGGGCAGAGGGTTTAAATATTTAGCCATATATATTCCTCTACTTATGAGTCCCTCTGCTCTATCCTATATATTTTTCTATGAATGATATCAAGTCTTTACCATTAATAAACCATTCATAATGTAAATGATATCCTTTAAATTTAATGTGTAATTTAGTTTCCATACTTTTGCCACTCTTTATAAGTCCTACACACCGTACTGGTAATGGACTTGCTGCCTCAAAGCTTTTTATTCTCTTTCTAGGATTCACTGAAAAACCTATCTTTATAGCTCCAGTTGTTTCACATTGAATAAAATAAGTTGAAGGAACATTATTAGTTGAGTCTATAATAAATATATCTAATAAAGGGATATTTGATTGTAATGTATTTTGGATTTGTGCTTTTATATTATTTATTTTTATTTCGTACTCCTCTAATTCTTTTTTATAAGATTTAATTAGCTCATTATCAATAAATATCTCAGCTTTATTATTTGAAGCCTTCATTTCTAACATCGTCTTTTTCCCCATAGCCTTCCAAACGTACTCTGCCAAAAGCTTCTGGGTCATATATCTATTTTTTATAATCAATCGTGATTTTTTATCATGAGTCCATTTCTTTATTTGTTTCTCACGAGCCCAAGCTTGTTGTTCAGCCTTTTTTTGTGTGTCACACTCTATTTTCTCAAGATATCCAAAAAATAGATTACCCTTAAAACGTCTGGTATATTTAGATTGTCCCTTCTGATGTTGGTTAAATCTAACACGAGGGTTTTTTGTCATACCTGTATAGTAAGTAGTCTTATCATTACTCATGCATTTCAAAATATAGATAAAGTGAACATACATATCTAAAAATCGTATATAGAAAATTGTTTAATCATTACAGAAAATAAGGATAAAATATATTTAAAGTTTTTTTAATCTGCTTCTATGTAAATAGTGTCGAATTTATTTTTAGGTTTTAGTTCGTTAATATTCACTATTTGAATAGTATGAAGTTTATGTTTATGTCTAAAACTCTCCAATTCCTTATTAGATACAAAGTTATGGGTGTGAATTACATGATAGGTTTTACATTTAAAACATACACAGACTCGTACCATATCATTCCCTCTTTTCTTTATAATATATGAAGATATGATATATGGAACCATCGGTAATTATATTAGATATTCCTATAATACTTCTATGTTTAATTGAATTAAGTCGGGTCTGAACCCTACTTCTTAAAATCTGAAGTGTACTTGCCCACAAACTCCCAACTACTACTTTCTTTCTTTTTATTATTTATCATCTCTCACTAATTCTTTAAAATATCTATTGATAAAATTAATATAACTCTCAAGATAGCTATGTTTCCGACCAGATTTAGCCCTTCTAATTATTGTATCGTATATTGGATAATCTTTTTCGTTCATATCACGTAATTTCATATAGACCTTATTTGAATCTATTTTTATAACCTTTAATTGGGCAAGTCTTTTATTCTCCCTTTTTTGTTCCTCCATTTCCTTTTTTATTTCAGCTACTCGGTCATTCCATTCTTTGGTAGCTGCTTTAAGGTCTTTAATCGTATAATTAGATACTGTATCTCCATCCCATTTAACATCTAACTCGTCATATTCCTTTTTATCTCTTTCCTTAATAGCATCCTTTGTTTCTTTTACATAAGCTTTATTCTTTTTAATAGCCTCTTTTATTTCTATCTTTTTTACTCTTCCCTTATCTTTTTTTGCTTCCTCAGCAAGTTCAGTAAGTTCATCATCCCAGTTATCTATATTATCTAGGCTCATAGTAATGATTGTACCTCTTTTACAATTTCTTTATCGTTATCACTTGGTCTTTCTTTAAACTTCATTTTTGTATTCATTATATTATAGAGATTTTTTAATAAGTCAAAATATTTTTTATTTATAAGCTCTTTATTTAGTTGTGATATATATGCTTGAGTGACTCCATGCTTACTAGCAATCTCTACTTGGCTTAAAATATCCTCTTCTATATCACTAATAATTGTACCTTTCTTTACATTTCTTGCTTTTGGCATAATTTTCAATACTGTATAATTAAATTAACTAACATAATTAAGTTTATATAATTAACTTAATTATATAAATATTATGGTTAAACAACATGCAATTAATTTCGTTCCTGATAGTCATATTAGATTAATAAAAATAGGAGTAAAAACAGCTTTTTTTAGAATGGAATCAAAAATATTAGATTCTATGTATGAAGAATTTAAGGATAGTAAAACGATTCTTTTGATAACTGGAGAGGGTAGGATGAGGGCTTGGCTATATCTTACATATATGGATGTTTTTAAGTGGAAGGAAATAAAAAATGATGCCGAGATTATAAATAGAGGTGGATTTGAGGATAAGAATGATTTAAAAGAGTTTATGAAACAGCTCTATGGTATTGAACTATTTGGTGGTCATTTAGACGAGTCTGAGAAACCTTATCTATATTATATAGAGTTTGATTATAAGCCTTTTCCTAAATTACCAAACTAATCTAATTTTATATTCTCTATTTAAGACATAAAATTTTTTATATATGGAAATCAAATATTATATTATAATGGCTGAAAGAAATGAATATTCTAAAGATGTTGTGCAATTCTTCGAACATGAGATATGCCCTCTTACTGATGGTACATGTAAAGAAGCCGTTAAATCATTTAAAATACATAACTCTACCGTGCGATTGGTATCAGATGTATTTGACACACTTATAGATTGTAAATCAGATAAATGTATAACAAATGAGGGAATAATTAAAGAGAAACTAGAGAAATTCATTAAAAAACAGAATGGGGATGTAATTATTGGCTAGTTTTGAAGAATTAAAAAATAAAATGATGGCTGCAATACAAGGACTGGAAAGAACTGTAATGGAAGGGAAAACTCCCCCTACAACTCCACAAGAAATTCCAGAAATATTTTCAGAGTATACTGGTACAGCTCGAAAAGGTCTCAGAACGGCATTATGGATTGCCCGTAGATATAATTTGATTCCGCAACAATCTCCTTTACGACAAGTATGGTATGCCTTTATAAAATTAACGTTGCAGAAGATTAACGAAGCTAGGAGTGCTGCTGGGTTAAAACGAATTGAAGGAAAGGAGAATACTTATTATGGTGCTTTAGGAGATATTATTGGAGCAACAGATTTATGGTATAGTGATTTTAATATTCTAAATGACCCGGCTGGATTTCAATATCCAGATACTTTTTCTTATGCTATATTATTCCCTAATGTTATGATTGCACTTGAGAAAGAAAGTTATTATGGAGCATTTAAAAAGTTCTGTGATTTACTTGGGTTAACTTTATATGCTGGTGGTGGTAATCCATCTAAGTCAGCTAGTGAAACTGTAGCTAAAAAGGTACATGATATATTTCCAAATGATAGACTTAAAATATATACTATCTCTGACTATGACCCTGCTGGATTTTCTATTGCTAATGTATTTAAAGACCATATGAAGTTATATTTAGATAGATTTAACCAAGATGTTGATAGTGATAGAGTAGCCCCTTACCCTGAACATTATACCCCAGATGAACTATCTAGGTCTATATATACAGTATCTAAAGACAACCTTAAGATATGGAATGAAGGAATAGCTAAATCAACTAGAGATGCTGCTGGGTTAGGTCAAACAGAAGGTATGGAAGTAGAGTCACTTCCAGCTAGTTTATTACCATCACAAATACCATCTGGTATGAATGCTACTGATGGTGTGGGTGGAGCTCGAATGAGGGTTATTCTTTTTGATAAACTAATAGAGGATTTTGATTTATCTGATTCATTAAAAAAGTTTATGGATAGATATTTCTTTATCAGTCCAGACTCAGAAGCAAGTACTATTATAGATAATAATTCTGGGATATCTAAAATAAATGATAGAGCATGGGATATGTATTATAAAATAGAGAATATAGGAAAAAAGCTCAGAAAGGAATTAGAGTCAGATGAGGAAGAGCTGGGAAATGAAATTAGGGATTGGAGAGATGAGGAAGTAGAGAGTTGGATTAATGATAGTAGTAAAGTGGATACTTTTGAGGATGCCCTAAAGAGAGCTATTATTAGAAATGAAGGTCAGACTGATTTTTCATATCGCTTTAGAAGAACCTTTCCAAACTTACCAAATAATTTTAGAGAATGGGAAACTCCCTTAAAAACAAAGGATAAAATACAAGAACAAGAAGATTATATAAATAAACTACTTGAAGAACTTGACGAAAGAATAGATAGTATAGACATAGAGCCTGACTATGAAGAAGAGCAAGACTATGAATGATAAATGAAAAAGGGTATAATTAAATTTAATAAAAAAACTAAAAAATATGAATATAATGAAGTATAAAAATCATTTCCTCATCACGACACTCTTTTTTATATTATTATGGCTCATAATTCCAGAAGTACAAATAACAGAGATTATATTCCCAAGTATATTATCTACATTCCCAGATATAGATAGACAATTCAAAGTTCTTGGACATAGGTCAGCCCTAACACATTCGATTATAATCCCTTTTATAGTTTATTTGTTCAATCCTTATATGAATTATCTTTTAATCATGCTTTCAGTAGCGATGCACGGGCTTTGCGATATACGTTTACAGCCGAAGAAACAAGTCGGTTATTATACTATTAAATGGTTTGGAATGAAGAGTACTGGAAGATATACATATAAGAATTTAAATGGTGGCTATTCTACATTATGGCTTAGTATTAATTTCTGGATTGCTTTTATTCAATTCATTATAATAGTGGTGATATTTTAATGGAACGGAAGGTTGTTTTTAATGAGGATGATTTACCAATAGAATTATGTATAATAATAAAGAATGATAAAGAATTATGTGTCGATATAGATAAGACTCATTTTCATGAAATGTTTGTAAAAAAATTGCAGAAAGAGTATAATGCTCATTGGGAAGCAATAAAAGAGAAAAGCAAACTAACTCATACCAGCAAACTTCTTGAAAAATATAAAAAGCGTTCAGATTTAAAAGGAAGTTAGAATTAATATTAATTATGTCAAGAAGCAAGAAAAAGACACTAAAAGAAGGATTTATAGAATCAGCAAGTAATTTCGTTATTAACAATAATTTTATAGAGAGAATTATAAAGAACAGAGCTATGTTCGAAGAAACTAACCCTTTTAAAGCATTTCCATATAAATTGGGAAAATATATTACCGATGTGAAAGCTATTATAGATGAAGAGCTAGGTAAATATAAAGAACAGGTTCACGATTTTTTTAGTAAATTATTTTTAGGAAAATGATTGACGAA
>LAZR01001755.1_pt1 | contig 13374 bp, 13 predicted proteins | sample 329461 | NCBI WGS metagenome assembly LAZR01 (sample SAMN03002196, study PRJNA259156) | marine sediment metagenome | biome: sea floor; feature: Hydrothermal impacted sediments; material: marine sediment; isolation source: Loki non-amplified sample from Loki's castle hydrothermal vent sediment ...
ACCGTCTCGCTACTATAAAAAAGGCGGATAGGATTATAGTTATGGATGCCGGACAAATCGTCGAAACCGGCACGCATCAAGAGCTGCTTAAATTGGGTGGATATTACAGCAATCTTTATGAAGCGCAGTTTTTGGCCGAAGAGGTAGCTTAATCGATCAAGTCGTCCTTTAAGATAGAAGTCAGTTCTTTCGGTCCCTCATAATCGACAAATTCACCGTTACGTATATAAGAAATATTTCCTGTTTCTTCGCTAACCACTAAAACGATGGCGTCGGTTTTTTCACTGATGCCCACTGCCGCTCTATGGCGAAGGCCAAACCGAAGCGGGATATTGCGTTCGTTGGAAACGGGCAAGATAGCCCTAGTCGCGACGATGTAATTATTTTGAATGATAGCCGCCCCATCGTGTAGGGTACTATTCTTATAAAAAATACTTTCAATGATGGGTTGGTTTACCTCGATGTACATCTGATCGCCCGACGACTTAACGAAATCTAACGAATTGTTGCGTTCGATTACGATTATAGCTCCCGTCTTTGAAATGCTCATTTTTTCGCAGGCGGAGATAATAGCCTCTATATTTAAACTGGGACCGATACTGTCGGTACGTAAAAATTTAAAGTGTTTTAGAAAATTACGTTTGTTCGCAAAATTGGTAGAGCCGACCATTAAAAGAAACTTTCGGATTTCTTGCTGGAACACTATGATCAAAGCAATAAGCCCGACTTGCATAAAGCCACCTACCATACTGCTTATCATTTCCATATCAAGGAGTTCGGTAAGCTTCCAAAAAGCCCAAATAATCACGATTCCGATAAAAATGTTTATGGCAACGGAGCCACGCACCAACTTATAGATGTAGTACAATAGAATCGCGACTAAAATAATGTCGAGAACGTCGGTAATCTTAAAGTCCAAAAAATTTAGGAAATCCAATCCGCAGGTGTTTTTTGTAAAATTAGGGAAAATTAAATTTGATTGATACCAGTATACTTAGATGAAGATGTAACGGTCGTTAAAAAATGCGGTTGCTATTCAATATAACCTCACTAAAAGGATTCTATCAAGAGCTTTTCAAAATATGAGTTTCTATATATGCTTACATAAATTATTGAGTTTAATAAGCGCCTTCTTATGGTAAACGTTCATTTTCCAAAACTATTTTGGCAAGTCGCACGCATTCCACTGCTTCCCTCACATCATGAACCCGCAAAATGTTCGCTCCGTTCATCAGTGCTACCATATTAAGGGCTGTAGTGCCGTTAAGGGCATTATCTGGAGTCGTACCCAAAGTTTTATAAATCATCGACTTTCTGCTTAAGCCCGCTAAGACAGGTACGTCCAGATTTTGAAACAGATTGAGTTTTGAGAGTAGTTCATAATTTTGATTCACCGTCTTAGCGAAACCGAAACCGGGATCTACGATTATATCGATTATGCCTAAAGCCCTAGCCGAATTTATTCGTTCGGAAAAATAGGCTAAAATATCGACCAGAAGATTTTCATATACGGTATGGCTTTTCATAGTTTGGGGCGTACCGCGCATGTGCATCATAATAAAGGGAACTTTGAATTTTGCAATGGTCGGCAACATTTGACCATCTAATTTTCCTGCGGAAATATCATTAATTAAGGTCGCCCCTGCCTCCAAACACTCAACTGCTACCTCGCTTCGAAAAGTATCAATAGAAAGTAATATTTCTGGAAATTCGGTGATTAATCTCCGGACAATGGGAAGCATCCTATTTAATTCTTCATCTTTCGAAACATGGTCTGCTCCGGGTCGTGAACTATAGGCGCCGAGATCAATAAAGGTAGCGCCATCACGTAGCATTTTTTCCGTTTGTGACAGTACAGCCTTATCGTTAGTATACCTTCCTCCATCATAAAATGAATCGGGCGTAAGGTTTAAAATGCCCATAACTTTGGGATGGGAGAGATCAATAAGCTGGCCTTTGCAGTTGAGGGTCATAAATGATTAGGACTGGACTTGATTAACAAACATTAAAACACGAACTTTGGAGGGTTCGTAAAAGCGAACGAAATTTACGCAATCCAAAGCCAATTATGCAACATACTTCCGAGCAATACGACGCCGTGTTAAGAATATGTCGGGAGCTCTTCGAAAAAAAGATGGGAGATTATGGTAGTGCTTGGCGCATTCTTAGACTTCCTTCCCTGACCGATCAGATTTTTATAAAAGCACAGCGTATTCGAAGCCTGCAAGAGAACGAGGTGCGCAAAGTTGATGAAGATGAGCGTTCGGAATTTATCGGAATTATCAATTACGCCATCATGGCCCTTATTCAATTGGAAAAAGGTGTAGTAGAACAACCGGATTTATCAACCAAGGAAGCTGTACTACTGTATGATACGCACGCGGCGACTACGAAGGCCCTGATGGAAAATAAGAACCATGATTACGGGGAGGCCTGGCGCGATATGAGGGTAAGTTCGCTTACGGATCTGATTTTGCAAAAACTGCTTCGTGTCAAACAGATTGAGGATAATAAAGGTAAGACTTCGGTAAGCGAAGGGGTAGACGCCAACTATCAAGATATGGTTAACTATGCGATTTTTGCCTTGATTCATCTGAACACTACAAAATGAAATATCTCGTACATCTTAGCCGAATACTGGTCGGTGTTCTGTTCATTATCAGCGGACTCATCAAGTTGAACGACCCCGTAGGTTTTTCATTTAAACTTGAGGAATATTTTAGCCAAGGTGTGCTTGACCTCCCATTCTTAGTACCATATGCCCTGGCAATTTCGATAGCTGTTGTAATTTTTGAGGTATTGTTGGGCGTCATCCTTTTATTGGGGTTTAGGGTAAAATTTACGGTATGGAGTCTTTTGATAATGATTGTCGGGTTTACTTTCTTGACCTTCTATTCCGCTTATTTTAATAAGGTAACCGACTGCGGCTGCTTTGGGGATGCCTTAAAGTTAACCCCATGGGAATCGTTCACCAAAGATGTTGTTCTGCTCATCCTTATTATCATCCTGTTTTTGGGAAACCGATACATTAAACCGCTGTTTCGTGCTAACACGATTCGGGTCATCACTTTGGTTTGCGTAGTATTTTGCATTGTATATTGTTATTATGTTTTGAATCATTTGCCCGTGGTGGATTTTCGGCCCTATAAAATCGGAGCCAATATCGAGGAAGGAATGACCGTACCGGAAAATGCGCCCAAACCGATTTATGATTATGCTTGGCGATTCAAGGTAGCAGGCGAAGACAAAATCATAGTGACCCAAGGCGATTATCCCTCTATAGATGGTGAATTTATTGATGTAGAAACTACAGAGGTACAAAAAGGTTACGAACCTCCAGTCCACGATTTTACCATAGAACGGAACGGGGAAGATTTGGCCGGTTCTTTATTACAGGAACCCAAACTGGTAATGGTTATCGCTTATGATTTGGCAAAGACGAATGAAGATGTATATTCAGAGGTAAAAAAAGTTACCGACGCGGCAATAAAAAAGGGATACAAGGTTATCGGGATGTCGGCATCCAATGTAGAACAGACGGCAAAATTGGTAAACGATCATAAGCTATCATTTGAATTTTATTTTACGGATGAAACGACCTTAAAAACGATAGTACGATCTAATCCTGGGGTACTGGTCTTGGAGAAGGGTACGATACAACAGAAGGTGCATTACAACGATTTGGATGCGCTACAATTTGATTAATAAGGCTGGTAAATTTCACAGTTAAGTTCCGCCTTACGTTAACGGATAGCATACTATAGGAACCGCGGCGAAATTAAAAATTATATAAAGAACACTATAAAACCTAAGAAAATGAGAAGTAAGATTGTAGCAGGAAATTGGAAAATGAATAAGAATTTGGCCGAGACTGAAGCGTTGCTAACCGAATTGGTCGCAAAATTGCCCGATACCCAAGCTGAGGTTATGGTAGCACCAACGTTTATTAGCTTGCATTCGGCCGTTAAACAGTTGGAATCCTCCTCAATTGAAGTAATCGCACAAAACATGCATTTTGCTGAAAACGGAGCCTATACTGGTGAAATCTCACCCGATATGCTCTTGGATATTGAAGTAGATACCGTAATTATTGGGCATTCTGAACGACGTGCGTATTTTGGGGAGACCAATGAAATACTTAATAAAAAAGTGGTTACCGCTTTATATAAGAACATGCGAGTGGTTTTCTGTTTTGGCGAAAAAATGGAGGATCGGAAAGCTGACAATCACTTTAAGGTGGTAGAAAGTCAATTGAAAAATGCACTTTTCTCTTTGGAAGCATCGGCTTGGTCTAATATCGTTTTAGCTTATGAGCCAGTTTGGGCCATTGGAACGGGTGAAACAGCATCTCCTGAACAGGCGCAGGAAATGCATGCCTTTATCCGAAAAACGATTGCACAAGCCTATGATACGGCTATAGCAGATACAGTGTCCATTTTATATGGCGGCAGTGTTAAGCCGGCCAACGCAGAAGAGATATTCTCAAAGCCAGATGTAGATGGCGGACTGATAGGTGGGGCATCTTTAGTAGCCGATGATTTTGTAGCCATTATTAAAGCCATTTAATTTCCAAACTACCCCAATACTTTTGTTCATTTTCCTGATCGTACTTTTCAGATAGGGCTCTTAACATCGTTACTTCTGGTCAAGTATGACCGGCATATTTTTAAATTATAACGGAGAGGTCTGCGCGGAGGCATGTAATTTATTGATTAGCCTCAATATATGGATAAGTCTTTGCGTGGACATCCCTAGCTCCGGTTAATGCTTTCTAATCCTGAAATTTCAATTTTGTCGATATACATAGAGGTAAACTTTAAAATCAATCCGTTACAACCAGCATCCGATATTCTAATCGCAGAACTGGGCGAAGCGGGTTTTGAGAGTTTTGTGGAAAACGAAGATGGTATTTTGGCGTACATCCAAAAATCGGATTGGCGAGATGATATTTTAAAATCGGTCCAGATTTTAGGGAACGGTCAGTTCGACATGACATACGATGTGAAGGAAATTGAGCAAGAAAATTGGAACGTGGATTGGGAGAGTAATTTTCATCCTATTCAAATCGATACCCGTTGTGCGGTTCGAGCTCCTTTTCATCAGAAATCGGAGGTGCGCTACGACATTGTTATCGAACCCAAAATGAGTTTTGGTACGGGACATCATGAGACTACGCATATGATGCTTCAGTTAATTTTAGATCATGATTTTGATGGAAAATCCGTTTTGGATATGGGAAGTGGTACCGGTGTGCTTGCTATTCTTACTGCTATGAAAGGGGCTGCACATATTGATGCTATCGATATTGATAATTGGTGCTACCTGAATGCCAAAGAAAACGTTTTGCGGAACCATTGCGAGCATATTAATGTATATGAAGGAGATTCTAGCTTATTGGGCCAAAGGAAGTATGATATCATTTTAGCCAATATCAATCGGAATATTCTTGTTAACGATATTGCTGTGTATGCAAAAAACTTAAAAAATAACGGAATACTTTTTGTAAGTGGTTTTTACAGTAACGATATACCGATAATTTCGGAAAAATGCGTGGAAAACGGACTGACGTTCACTAAAAATCTTGAAAAGAACCATTGGGTTGCCGCAAAATATGTAAATTAGGTTATGTCAACGCGTACTATTTTTGATATAAAAAGCATTATTATGAGTACAAAGGAAAAAATATCGGAAGAACTTTTATTGGAGGAAGAGGTCGTTAAACAAAACGAAATCGTTCTTTTTAATGACGAGGTCAATACTTTTGATCACGTAATCGAGACTTTAATGGATGTCTGTGAGCATACTCCGGAGCAGGCTGAGCAGTGTTCCCTCATCGTCCACTACAATGGGAAGTGTACAGTGAAAACTGGGGAATTTAGTGATTTAAAGCCACGTTGCACGGGATTACTGAATGCAGGTCTAAGCGCCGAAATAGTCTAATATCTCTAATTATTTTTTCACGTTTAAATCCAATTTTATAGGCTGCGTTTATAGCACGTAATAAATATCCCATAGCGGAACTCGAAAGTCTTCCTGAGATTGATTCTTTCCAACAGACAAACTTTGATAGTCTACTTTTGAAAAATTAAATTTTCAGTTTTGAATTTTCCCAAGCTCATTTCAATTGATAGAAATAGGATGGAGGCGCGCGTTACTAAAGCTTTTCAGATAAAAATAATTCCTTTTATTGCAAGTATCGTAATTCATTGTTTACGATAGCGAAGTTTGAAATTAGCTGGAGTATAAATTCGTTTTTTCATTTTAATAATTCTTAACTACCACGCAAATTTTGATAGTTCTAGATAGTTTCCTGTTTTTTCGAAAAGGCTAGTTTCGGGGCATATCCTAATAAGACCTATACCGAAGTGAAAATTTATTTATTCAACTTGATCGGGATTATAGCTAGATTTGCTATTGATCAACGGATGAAATCGCACTCTTAAAACCAAATATTTAAATTCAAGCTTTAAGGGAAATTATAATTTGCAAATTTCCCAATGATTACCCTAAACGTTAAGTTGTTACGTATGCCGCACTAGGCATCTATAAGATTGTAATCACGCCTTTTTATAGAACCTAAAAACACTTTCCATCGAACAACAGTAAAATACAACCTTCGATAATTCGATACATGTGAAAGCCTGTGAAATATCAATTAAGTAATAAGGGAATGTTTTGAGCTTATTTTGCTTTTGTTGTAGCATTGCTATTATCGAATTTAATCTGCGGTAAGTATTGATGCTTCTTAGATTATCTCAATGTCACTATACTAGGCGGTAAATCTAAAATCTATATTTTTGGAGCATTAAAATGTATAGTACCTATCTTATCCAAACTAAACCCATGACGATAAACTACATCGTACAAATTATCTTCTTGATGTTGGTACCACTGTTTATTACCGCCCAGAATATACCTAAAACTTATGTAGCACATAATACAACGGAATCCATTCATATTGATGGAATCGCGAGTGAGACGTCTTGGAAAAATGTAAGCTGGAGTTCAGATTTTATGGATATAGAAGGTTCAAAGAAGCCTCTCTACCGCACTAGAATGAAGATGATTTGGGATGCTGAATACCTTTATTTTTATGCTCAAATGGAAGAGCCTCATATTTGGGGTACGTTGAAACAGCGAGACACGATTATCTTTTACAACAATGATTTTGAAATCTTTATCGACCCTGATGGAGATACCCATAATTATATGGAGTTTGAAATGAACGCCCTTAATACAGTTTGGGACCTCTTTCTTACGAAACCCTATCGAAATAGCGGAAAAGTGCTGAATGGATGGGATATTCAAGGGTTGAAATCAGCTGTCCATATTGATGGCACCTTAAACAACTCAACCGATAAAGACAAGAATTGGAGCGTAGAAATTGCCATTCCTTGGTCGGTTCTAAATGAGGCTGCCACTACGAGCACAGTACCCGTAAACCACTTTTGGAGAATTAATTTTTCAAGGGTGAATTGGGATTATCACTTGACCGATGGAGATTACGCTAGGAAAAAGGATTCAAAAGGTAAATTTTTGTCCGAATATAATTGGGTTTGGTCGCCACAAGGGGTTATTAACATGCATGAGCCAGAGCATTGGGGCTATGTCTATTTTTCGGATGCACCCGTAAGTGAAGCTATTGTATTTGAGATTCCCAAAGACGAACATATAAAATGGATGCTCTATGAAAAGTATAGAGAGTTACTAGTTGCGGATGACAACTTCGATATTCTTTATAAAAAAGTATCGGCTGCCACTACTGAAATTTTTGGAAAGCCTTTAAAACTTACTATAGATCAGCATGTAACCGGGTGGACTATTTGGACGGTTAGTCCTTTTTCAGGAAAAACACTGCTCATTGATGCAGATGGAAAATTCAAGAGTTATGAGAAACAGAAGTAAAGCGTACCCTAGACTATGGGTATATTCGGTAATTCTGACCGTTTTATATATATCTACTATACAGGCCCAGCAAAAGGAAACAGTTTCAACCCATGAGGATTTTAAGTTGTGGACATGGATAACTGCTGACGCTAAGCGAAGCGATGCTTCTTTTCAAGAGGAATTTGATAAGTACGCCGCAAATGGAATCGATGCCGTACTGATCAATACAGGTACTGATCCTAAATTGTTGGCTAGATTGGTTCCTTTGGCCAAAAAATCGCAGTTGGAAGTCCATGCCTGGATGTTTACCGTTAATCGTCCTGGAGACAAAATCGCCGAACAGCATCCAGAATGGTATGCTATAAGCCGCGATGGGAAGTCCACTTACGACGACCCTCCGTACGTTGAATATTACAAATGGCTATGTCCTACTCGAAAGGAATCAAAGGCTCATATTTTAAGTCTGGTAAGCGGTTTGGCTAAGGTCGAGGGCGTAACAAGCGTACATTTAGACTATATCCGATACTCCGATATATTTCTGCCAATAGGTCTATTGCCCAAATACAATCTTTTGCAAGACATTGAACTACCGCGTTATGACTTTTGCTATTGCGATGTCTGCGTCTCCGAATTTGAGAAAATCCACCATAAAAATCCCAAGAATAGCGAAAATCCTGCTATCGATATGGAGTGGAAGAATTTCAGGCTCAATCAAGTTAAGGCCATTGTCGATGAAGCCTATGTCATTGCGCATACAAACGGAAAACAACTTACAGCCGCGGTATTTCCCTATCCGGAAATGGCGGACCATATGGTGAGACAGCGTTGGGACAAGTGGGATGTAGATGCCGTTCTACCCATGATTTACAACAGTTTTTATAATGAAGAAATCGATTGGATAGGTTATGCGACAGGGCAAGGCGTTTCCGATTTAAAAGGTAAAAATGTTGTGCTACACACTGGGATTTATGTACCGGGGATGTCCGCAGAAGATGTATCGACCGCTATACAATTGGCCAAGAAAAACGGGGCAAAAGGGGTTTCCTTTTTTGATGGGCCAGCAATTACGGAAGGGCAGTGGGAGGTTATAAAAGGATTTACACGCTAGCTTTCCTTTTCCGATATATACGTTTTGTGATTGATGTTTCAGTAGAAGGCGTCAAAGTTGTACTTGAGTGACCTCGGGCTACCGCCCTGCTTCTTCGTCTTATTCCAACCCTTCAAGCTGGCGCTTGGGGCTTCCATAAAACAAAGAACCACGCCCTAAGGGGCGTGGTCCGGCGAGTGTCGTGATCCTGACAAGATTACCTCCGGTTTTCTCGGGGGAATCAATGCTGCAAATGCCTGACCACGGGCTAACGCCCTGCTTCTTCGTCTTATTCCAACCCTTCAAGCTGGCGCTTGGGGCTTCCATAAAACAAAGAACCACGCCCTAAGGGGCGTGGTCCGGCGAGTGTCGTGATCCTGACAAGATTCGAACTTGTAACCTTCTGATTCGTAGTCAGATGCGCTATCCAGTTGCGCCACAGGACCAATAATGGGCTTTATTATAAACGGGTGCAAATATATTTCTTTTTAAATTTACGGCAAAATAACCGAGCCACTTAAATGAACCTAAAACATTACATACGCGATATTCCTGATTTTCCGTCCAAAGGAATCCTTTTTAAAGACATCACACCTTTGTTAATTGACCCAGAGGCAATGAATCAGGCAACAGAGGCCCTGCTTAAATTGATAGGGAACTTAAGAATAGACAAAGTGGTGGGTATGGAAAGCCGAGGCTTTTTTTTCGGACCTTTATTGGCCTCTAAATTAAATGTCGGATTTGTACCCGTTCGGAAACCGGGAAAATTGCCTGCAGAAAAAATAAGCCTCACCTATGACCTAGAATATGGATCCGATACCCTAGAAATACATTCGGACAGTATTCGTAAAGGGGATAGAGTTCTGATACACGACGATGTTTTGGCTACAGGGGGTACAGCGAAGGCTACCTGTGACCTAATTGAAAGTTTAGGCGGTGAGGTCGTTCAATGCAATTTTCTGATGATATTGGGATTTTTAAAAGGAAGGGAAAAACTTAACGGATATGAGGTTAAGTCCTTAATCGAGTATTGATTTTTTACTGGATTAAGCCTAGTCCAATGCATTGGTAGTGACAAAGTACCGCCACCCGATAAGCGCCATCTGTAATTTCGATGCTTTCGAAAGGTCTAGTTGCTTTTTGGAGTATGATGGAAGCAACCGCTTATTGACCTTTGCCAAAAATCTAAATAATGCTTTTTTCATACCGCTTCAATTGCTACAAATATAAATAACTAAGTGAAAGTACCTTATACTTTTCAAATCTTGAGCTTTTATACAAATGGTATTGCAATGAGAAAATTAAAAGAATCGTTGACGAAGTTAAGTTAACATTTGAAATCTGTAAAAACATAAGAACCACCACCAAGGGTAATTCTTATTTGTAATATAGGCCTATATGATTCAACTTATACCAACATCATGATCAGTGATGTTAGAAGAAATACTAAAATTTTAGCAAGTGTAATCATAGTGTTCGGTTTTTAGAGTTAGTCCTTTCTGTCATTTAAAAAAACACTGAAAAGGATAGAGCAAATAGTACTCAATAATCGATTATTCATTCAAGATATATAAAAAGCATATTTACTTCCTAACAATTGAATTCGAATTAATGCATTTGAATATGATAATATAATTAAAAAGACGTATGTTATTTCTATTTCGAACTACTTGCCTTGGTCATAGTTTCAGATTGAAACTTTAAAGGTTGTTTCTTATATTAAAGTATAATTTTTGTAGGCAACATTCTTGATGTTTTTAGAACTGCAAGGAGCATTTTTTGGAAAATAGAGGGTTTTCGGTGATTTTCATCCTTTAAAATACCTTTCCTAGTTTTGCTGGACTGCTAATCGACCTAGCCAAAAGAATAGACAAAATTTAAATTGTTCGCATATATTTGCCGCAAGTTCATACAAATCTGTCCATGCAAAATCTTCTTTTTATCGTTCTCGGCCTATTATTTTTAATTGCGGGCGGTAATTGGCTGTTAAAAGCTGCAGTTGCCCTTTCATTACGATTACATATCCCCAAGATTGTGATTGGTATGACGGTGGTTTCTTTTGCAACATCGGCACCAGAGCTTATAGTGAGTATAAAATCTGCTCTAGATGGTTTTCCCGATTTGGCCTTGGGTAACGTAGTAGGTTCCAATATCGCCAATCTAGGTTTAGTTTTAGGAATAACAACGCTTTTAGGGAGCATAGATGTACAGCGCAGTTTTTACATCACTGATTGGCCAGTAATGATGTTGGCTTCGCTTCTGTTTTTCGGATTCATATATTTTGATGGGGAATTAGTACGATATGAAGGCATAATTATGGTCGTCGTACTTTTTCTATTTTTAGTGTACCTGTTACGCTATCAAAAACCGGCGGTGGTAGACGAATTGCCTGAAGACGATACAGCCCTTCCACTCTATAAGACCATTCTATTTTTAGGAATTGGTGGTGTCGCCTTATGGGGTGGCTCAGAACTACTTATCAATGGAGCCGTTGGCCTTGCCGAGATATACGGTGTAAGTGAAAGAGTGATTGCGGTAACAGTAGTTTCCGTAGGTACGAGCATACCTGAATTGGCAGCCTCTATCATTGCGGTAATTAAAAAAGAGAAAGCGATTTCATTAGGAAATCTTATCGGTTCAAATATTTTCAATCTGCTGGCCGTGTTGGGTATAACTTCAATAATCACACCCATAAGGGTAATGGATACCGGCTTGCTGACCAATGATATCTTTTGGATGCTCGGTATCTCGTTCTTAATTTTACCATTGGTGTTTATACCCAAAGGCCTACGCCTTAATTGGCGCGATGGTCTTATTTTGGTTGGAATTTATGTGACGTTCATCTATTTAACGGTCAGATAATACACTTGTATTGGCGAATCAATCTTCCTCTATTTCAAGGCTTGCATCAAAATTTTCAGCATACTTAAGGTCGTCAAACCAGTAACTGGATGATATAATTTCGAAAACTTGGCTATTTTCAGTACCTTCTTCCTTTTTATATTGCCAAATAATATCTTTCGCATCCTTAAAATCGCCAGCCTTCAATTCTTCATCGAAAAGCCGTCTTATCAAGGTGTTATCGGGCATATCCTGAACGAGAAGACGAATTAATGCGGTTTCTACATCGGTGTCGAAAACACTTAAACCCGTTTTCTCCTGAGAGGTCACCTTCATCTTGAACCGTATGGCTTCGGGGTGGGGAAACTTCCCATTGTATGCTTTATACAAAAGCTGCGTTGCATTAAAAAATTCCTCGTGCATAGATAGTTCGGCATATTCTTCCCACATTTTTTCAGTTTCCATTTCATGGGATAAATTATCTATTTGTCCCTGGTTCAATCGCTCACCAAAAACATGGGCCAATACGGTACTCGCTGCTTCATTAGGCTCATTGTCCGATAAAGACAACATACACATTTCCTTTAACTCTTGAGAAGAAAGATCAGATGCATCGCCATATTCCATGCCATCAAGTAATTGCTTGTAATCATCATCCGTCCATGCTCCGGGCAGTTCTTCAATAGTTTCGAATTTAATGGGTTCGATGGTATAGTTTAATTTCATTTACAGTGTATTTAGTTAGGATTACTATATAGGAAAACGACTTTTTTATGTGTAAAATTGAGCTATAAATACAGTTACATCATAGAGAATATAATCGCAAGTTGCTTTTCATCATCGCTTTGCAATTTTATTTCCAGAAATATTCTTTTGGCGCGAACTTTTAAATCTACTAATATCATCAGACCTTAACTTTTCATGCTTGGTGTTTCGACCTTGCACTCTTTTACGCCACATTTTAAAACTGCTAAGTTTCATCTCGCGGCGCATGATTTCGATGACTTCCTGTTCAGAAATACCGAATTGAAAATTGATAGCTTCAAATGTGGTTCGATCTTCCCAGGCCATTTCAATGATTCGGTCCAGTTCGCGCTCGGTAAATTCTTTTTCCATATGTAAGCGAATGTACAAATTTGGAAAGCACCATTTGTGCCCACTAAATTTTCCGTTTAACCCATAAACTTGATATTTGACGATCTATAATACGTAAATCTACATTTCAAAGTTATAGTAGTGAAGTTTGTTGCGAGGAAATTAGTCGTTACCCGATGGCTAAAGATAGTTACTGACTTTTAAACCAGGGTCCCACCAAAAGGAATCGACTTTTTTAAAGTCGATTTTTTTGTTTTTAGTCCCGAAAAAAATTTATCGGACATTACAAAATAACCCGGAAGGTCAGGTTGATCCGCTCTCCAATGGGTCTGGCAGTTTTGGGAATCTGGTGCAGCCAATGGTGCTGGGTGGCCCCTTGCATCAACAGAAGACTGCCATGTTCTAATAGTAATTTGTGCTTACTGTTTTTATCCGTTCGATGTTTAAGATGAAAATAGCGTTCT
>LAZR01001756.1_pt1 | contig 13369 bp, 15 predicted proteins | sample 329461 | NCBI WGS metagenome assembly LAZR01 (sample SAMN03002196, study PRJNA259156) | marine sediment metagenome | biome: sea floor; feature: Hydrothermal impacted sediments; material: marine sediment; isolation source: Loki non-amplified sample from Loki's castle hydrothermal vent sediment ...
TAATATATCAGAGTCTTTCCTCTATAATCATGGGCTAAGAAAAAAACATGCTGAACAATATCAATTGACTCAGAAAAATATAGAGAAAATAAAGAGAATAGCTTTTAAAAAAATATTATATCCTGAATATAAGGAAGCTTACGATTATATTCGTAACTTAGGTAATATATTTGAACACAGCAAAGAATTCGCTAATGCTCGTAACGCTTATAGAAAAAGAATAAATAAATGAACATAGAAATCAAAATTGCGCGTCTTGAAAAGAAAATGGATATTTTACACGAGGAGTTACGGATACTTAGGTTAACTAGGGATTTTCCTGAATAATATAAGTTAGAGAAATATCCCATTTTTCTCCATTTCCTAAGGCTTCTTTTATTTCATTACCTGTATCCGGATTTATTACAATCCCTATTTCTTTAATTCCTGCCTCCACAACTGCTTCTATAGCGTAATGAATCATTGGTTTATTGGCTATAGGAATAAGATGTTTGTTATTAGTATGAGTAATTGGTCTAAGCCTTGTCCCTTTACCACCAGCTGTAATTAAGGCTTTCATTTAATTTTAGCTTTATGCTTTTCAAGAGATTCAAGAAAGAAGGCGATCATTGTGAAGGCCATCAGACCCAATATGCCGGCAACCAATACATTGAGTTTCTTTTTGGGATTGACTGGGCGGAGGGAAGATGTTGGCTCTTTAATAAGTTGAGTGTAATCTATCCTTCCTTTTCTCTCATTTAGAAACTCAATATTGTTTTTGATAATATCAATTTCATTATTAATTTTGTTAATTTCAGTTTTTATCCTTTCAATTTGGATATCAAATTGTTTGATTTCTTCATTTTTTTCCTTTATGGACAAACTTAAATTTTCTTGAATAATTTTTTCGTTGCTTAATTTCTCGTCTAGTGTATTGTAATATCGCAGACTCTGTTGGACTTCGTTTGAATAGAGAAGAAGGCTTATGGCGCTGATCCCCTCTTTTTCTCCAGCAAGAGCTTCTCTCTGCAGTCTCTCTAATTCACCAATTCTCTTTTTTACTGCTTTCATTTCATCCATAATGCTTCTTACTCTATCTTCAGAAATTTTCAGCTTATTTCCTCCTGAAACCATTTCTTGCCGAGTTTTATTTTTCTCTATTTGGTTGAGTTTTACTTCGCCCAGTTTATTCTTTTTATCTAATTCTTTTTGTTTTATTAAATTTTTATTATTTGCTATTTCGATATCGATTCCTTTGATTTCTACATCGATTTTTTTATCTAGCTCTTTGTTTAGACGATTGAAAAGAGAATGCAAAATCATTTTAGCTTTATCCACGTCATTTTCTTTTATTGAGATGTGCACCAATTTTGTATCTCGAATGTTCTCTGCTTTTAATTTTGGAAAATCCATGATATCCAAATTTAATTCGGTTGCGATTAAATGATCGTAAGATTTTTCGTTGATTTGATTTGCTATTTGCTTGGGTTCAACGACCATAATCTCCTTAAATCCGCCCTGTTGATCCTGGATTAGAAATTTGCCCGGTGCGATTATGGCATCGATTTCCCATTGCTTGGGTAAAAGAAAACTAATTATTCCCACTGCAATGACTAAGAATAATGTGGGAATTACGATGAGCCATTTTCTTTTCCAGATGACATTCAGGTAATCCATTAATACAAATTCGTCTTCATGTTCATTCATAATATTTTCCTTCTTTTATTATATTTCCTCATTCGGTTTATTATTTAAGGGAGTACGTATTGCCTTTTGATTTATTCAGGTTCATTTTCCCCTTCTCCTTATGTTCTTCAATTAAATGGGTTGCAAACTCTAGCTCCATTCCTCTTTCATCACATTTACTGCAAACAAATTCTTGACAGCCATAGCAATAATCTTCATCAGTGCATGGCAAACCACAAAAATAACATTTTGCTTTTTTATTTTCGCTATTACTCATCTCTCCTCCTTAGATAAAAAGTATTGCTATTGGTCTCTTTTTTTTATTCAGACTCTGGACTTCGCGTTTTATGGCGTACTATTTACTTTCTTGCTTTTATATTTTCAGTTCTTAAATGGCGATACCTCTTCTTCCTTTTCAAACAGCTTGATAATACCATAGCCGACTAAACCAGTAGTAGCGACTATTATTGCTATGCCAGCAGGAGATGTAAAGAATTTTAGGAATTTAGAGGGGGCTTTATCACTTTTGACTATTTCCGATCTCACTTCAACCTTGAAAGGTCTGAGGACAAGGGTTATCAATGTTGTTTTGTTTGCTTTAACTCCTATCAAACTTTCTATATAGAACTCTCCCTCATCTGTGATTATACCCACGGAATACAACCCTTCTTCGATTCCTTCGATTTTAAAGTTGCCCCGCTTATCAGTTTTACTGCTTTCATAAACTTTAACTGTGATAGTTTTTTTTATCTTGACAACGGCTCCTACTACAATAGTGACTCCATCTTTGGCGTAGATTTTTCCGATTAAATTTCCTTTACCTGGACTCCGAATTTGTTGAGCTGGAAGATACGGTGAGAGACATGAAATGAAAGAAAAGATCAACACAATCATAATGCATGTAGTTCTCGACCGTGCGGTTTCCATCATTCTTTCCTCCTTTTAAAAAGCAGTATTCTAATACACATACTCTCCTCCTTTTAAAAACAAATATTCTAATACAAAAGTCTGTTTTTTCCTAGCTTTTCTTACTGGTAGATTATTTTCAATAGATTGACCGGTCTGTCCACTGGCATAACGATGAGCATATTCTTCCCGATGTTCGATTTCAATGAAAGAGAGACAATCTTATCAGCTTCAGCACTGGTTTCACTTTCCTCCCCTGCCTCAACTTTTTCTCCTTCAAATCCTCCTTCATTCTTCAAATAACTTTCCCATACGACTTTGCCGTTAAAAAAAATACAGATCAAAAGTATAATATCCTTTTCTCTGCTACCTTTAAAATGCAAGGTTAAAATAATTTCTCTACCATCAAAGTTCAATATCTGTGAATATTTCTGTCCTTTGTTTATCAAAAGATTTTTAAACATCCTCTCTCTTGGTGCCATGAGTTTTTCTATCTTCTTGTCTGTCTCTCGGATCTTCTCTTCTTCATTCATACGTTCATGATTCTGGCGAATCCTCAACAGAGCTTTTAAGTTATCAGACTCGATTTCCAGGGCTTTCTCATAAAATTCCAAAGCATCATAGATATAATCAACTTTTTGATAAGAGTCCCCAATAAGCAGCAAAATATTCACAAAAGCATTCTTCTGGGCTTCGGGGACAACCAAAAAACTTTCTCTGAGAATGTTTCCGACCCTCATTATGTCCCTGTACCGGTTCTGCTTGAAGCTAAGCAGGATATGAAAGGAAAGACGGTTTAAATCGTCCAAGTTTGTTTCCAATTTTTCTTCTATTAATTCTCTACTCCGAAGATATAATTCAAGCTTACCTACCTCTGCCACTTCATCCTCCAGCTTGAGATACAGGCGCAAATTCCCTTCAACCTCCTCCAGAGTCCGCCCCATTTCAATTTGGCATTTGGCCAGGTTTAACATGGTTGATTTTCTCAACTCGATGAATTCTGAAGAACCTATCAGTGTCTGCTGGATAAGACTCTGGTAAAAATTTATTTTATCCAGTGCATTTACACAGGACTTAAAATGTTTAGAAGCTTCCTTTAGCCTGAAATAGAGAAAATCATTCTCTCCAGCATGGTATTCATTCTTTGCCCTCTCAAATTCCATGAATTCAGCCCTGGCTAACATCTCCTGCCTTTTCTCGAGGGAGAGGGATTTCTCTCCCAAAAACCGCGCATAGAAACGGTAGACCACTGCATCCTCAGGCAATATTTTTTCCATGACAGCATAATCTTTGACGTTCAAATCCCAGATCTGCATAAGATTTTGTAGTTTTTCTCTTTCTTTTCCGCTGGCTATTTTCCTCAAAATATCAAAAGTGAAATCCTTATCTTTTTCTGATATTTCTGGCCATATGGAAAGATATATTTTGCCGACCTCATAAAAAATCTGATGGTTGTGGCCCGCGAGAAGAGCTGCTTTTCTGTATTCATCATAGTAACTGATATCATAGGAAGGATAGAAGAAGCTCATATAAAGAAGGGATTGAGCGAAATTGAAATGGCTGAAGAAAGAAGCCGGGTTGATCTTTATGGAGCGACTGTAACTTTCGATAGATTTTCGAAGATAGGATTCACTATTTACTCTATCATGGAGGTTTTGGATGCCTAAATCAAAATAAGCTTTTCCCAGTTCATAGAAGACAAGGCCGTTTGAGGGGTAAATCTGATTCGCTCTCTCCAGTATTTTGATTTTTTTGTCGATGTCCTCTATATTTTCTTCTGCCCGATAATACAAATGGACATTCCAGTATATAGAAATATTGATTATCGCTATCATTGCGATTGTTATCAGAGGGAGTATTTTTTTAAGATTTATGATCATTTCTTAATCCCTCATCTTATTGGTTTTTGGGCCAGGTGTTTTCATCCGGAGCTTCAACTTCTCATACATCAATGGCGATGGTTCTATTTCTTTCCAGGTTTGAAGCACTTCAGATAGTTTTGAGTCTTGATTTTTTCTTCTTTTCTCTCCGCTTTTGTAAAATGCTGTCACAGCTGTCAGCGACAGCACAACAGTAAAAAGCACCATATTCGCCGGGATATGTAGGTTGAAATCCGTGAAGCTATGAATCAGAATGACTACAATGGCAATGATTCCTCCCAAAGCAAGCCCTTTTGCTTCAGGGTGCCTCCTCACCCGCCAGATAAGGAATGATTTCATGACTATAAAGAAAATTCCGCCGAAGAGCAAAAGCATTCCCACAATCCCGAGTTCTGATAAGTACTCGAGGAAGTCGTTGTGCGCATGGGAAAGGTGTGCAGAGATTCCTTTCTCTTCAAATGCCGGATAAACAGAAGCAAAAGTCCCCAATCCTGTCCCGAATAAAGGAAAATCTTTGACAATTGATGCAGCATTGCTCCAATAAATCAGCCGTCCTTCATGGAGGAGCTTATCTAGAGAGAATCTCTCAATAGTGGCATCTATCCCTATATACAGAGAGACGAAAGTTATGATTAAAAAACTAACTTTAAGAAAATTTTTTACCCCTTGTTGACGATGTCTCATCCTGCCGAAATATAGGACAGTCAATTCAAAAAAGAGGATAAAAGCAAAAATCAGCAGAAAAACTCCAGAACGAGATTTAGAAAAAATAATAGCCATTGACATGGCGATGATACTGCTGGCAATCATCAGATTTGTCGAGAATCCTTTTTCTGAAAAACGAAGGAGTTTCTCCCTCCATTTTAATCCCGCCAGAGAAAAAAGATTTATCCTGGCTATTATTAATCCAATAGCAAGAGGGATAATCATCTCCAGGTATCCAGAGAAATGGTTTCGATTGACAAAAGTTCCTGATACAGTGTCCAAGTAGTATATTTTTTTGTAAAAAAGGATTCGAGGATTCTTGTTGTAAAGCTCGAACATGCCGTAAAAAGCCTGGAAAGCTCCCATAATGACTAGGACATAAAAAATCTTGACGATCTGTCGTCGCCTAATTACAGTCTTCACAATGAGAAATCCGAGGAGGAAGTAAGAGAGAAGTTCGAGGGTCTCCTGTAGCGTGTAGGAGGGGATTAAGGAAAAACTCATGAATTTAGCGCTGGAACTGGCAGAAGAGAAAATATTCCGAAATGAATAAGTACCCGGAGAGAGGATTTTGACCAGGAAGTTAGGCCAGGGGATGATTTGAAAAAAACAAAAACAAAGAAGCCTGCAAACAAATACCCTGGCCATTTTAGAGAAGAGGAAAGAAGCTCATTATTCTGAGGTTTCTCTCTCATCAGAATATAGGCAACCATCATCGCCAAAACCGTTAGCTCTATCACCAGTATCGACCACTCATAAACTGATGCTGCTGGCAGTGGAGTGAAAATTAACAATCCCAGGATGCCGAATTCAATAATATTGCTACACACGCGGTCCCGTTTGGAAAGCCCTACATCATTCTTCTTTTCCTGCATCATTTTTATCTTACATTTCATCGGAATAAACTGTTGTACTCCTCACTCATCACTTTAAAAACGGAATTTTCAGGCTTAATTTTTTCTTTTTTTCATCTGGATTTACCGCTTCTGTAAAAAATGGCAATTCCCGATCCTCAAGCACGGCTTTTGGATTATCCATTACCAGAGCTCTTGCCCTCTCAGCTCCCACCTCTGCTTCGACTCTTATCACCGCCTCTGAAATCCTGGGGACTAAAGAGCGCGTATTGTGGCCATCACTCGCTATAAAGTGAATCAAATTCAACTCCAGGAAATGAAGCACAGCTTCCTCTGTTTTTTTTCCATAAATACCCAGAAAACTGCCGCGGTTTGTCTGAACTGTTGCTCCCATCTGGACTAGTTCATAAAGCAATGAAGGATGGCGGACAAACACGGAGTTTCTTTCCGGGTGGGCGATAATCGGGATTATATCCTCCCGCATCAATTCGAAAAAAAGCTTTTGTACGCCTGAAAAAACATGCTCTGATGGAAACTCGACAAACATATAAGCACCCTTGTTGAGTACTATATAGTCACGATTTTTTCTTATCTCATCGATTAAATTGTGGGAGATATGGACTTCAGCGCCGTTTAATATTTCCACACGAATATTATTCACTTTGAGTGTTTTATTGAGTTCCTTGCGTTTCTCCTCGATTATGCTTAAATCTTCATGCACATAGTTATTCCTGAAAAGATGAGGAGTCGCCACGATCTTCTCTATCCCATCCTTCTCTGCAATCCTGGCCATTTCTACTGCTTCATCCAGACTCTGTGCTCCATCATCCAACCCAGGGAGAATGTGGCAGTGAAGATCGATCATTTTAAAACATTTAGCCTTAGGATTGATGGGTTCTGATTTTATTCTGTTCTCTCCTCCTCGTCAGAATAATGATATCGGTAATAGGAAGAATAATATCCATCTCGTTTGATCTTCACCTCGTTGAACAGCACTCCAATAATCTTAGCCTTGGCTTTTTTCATTTCCTCCACTGCCTGCAGAAAAGGCTTTTGTTCGGTCTTGCCAGCATGAACAATGAATACGGTACTATCCGTGAACGAAGAGATAATAACCGCATCAACAACTGCCAATACAGGAGGTGTATCAAATAGAACAACATCGAATTTTTTCTTGGTTTCCTCCATGAGTTCTTTCATTTTTCCAGAGTTCACAAGTTCTGCTGGATTGGGTGGAATGGGTCCGCTTGGAATGAGCCTTTCCCGTCAAATACCCGCTCAAACCCCCAGCATTTTTCACCTTAAATATACGGTGTAAACGGGGCTTCCTTAAATCTGAATCCACAAGGAGGACTTTCTCTTTTAGCTGAGAAAAAGCAACTGCGGTGTTGATAGCGGTGACTGTTTTTCCCTCCTGGGGTAGAGCACTGGAAAAAGCGATTGTTTTAGGTGGGCTTTCAGCATGAGAGAGTAAAATGGATGTTCTCACCGTCCTGTAATCCTCCGATATGAAAAATCTAGGATGGAGGTGGTTCACAAGCTCGATTTCTTTGATATCTGGCAGGGTTTCCTCTCTTCTAGAATTTTCTTTTTTTTCAGAATAAGAATATTTATACTTCGAATAATAGCTGTACCGATTTTTCTTCTTCATCCCATCAGGAGAAAGATAAGGAATAACTCCCAGCGATGGAAGACCGGTCAGCTTTTCTACCTCTTCTGGCCCTTTGACTGAGTTGTCTAAATATTCCAGAAAAAAGCATAGCCCCACTCCTCCAAAAATACCGACAAACAGAGCTAGGATAAGATTCAGCTTCTTATTGGGTGAAATAGGAAATTTTGGGACTCCTGCCTTATCAATAATGCTGGTATTACTGGTCTTAAGTCCTCCCAATCGCGCTGAAACCAGAGTCTCATTCTGCCTCTCAACTAAAGAATTGAGGAGTCTCCTTTTGTTATCTACCTCTATTTTCAAGCTGTTGTAGAAAATTGCGTTGCTGTTCATTCTGATGACATCTGCTTTATGTACTTCAAGTAAATTTTTAAGCGATATTTCCTCCTTTAGACTTGAACTGTATGTTCTCTCTGCTTCATCTACTGCCTTTGCGATCTCATTTTCAAGCTCATTTCTCATGCTGTTCAGCTTTGCTCTTAGCGTAACCATAACAGGATAATCAGATTTATAAATTCCTCCTTTCTCTTTGTACTCATTTCTCATTCTTGTGTATTCCGTTTTGAGATTCTGAATCATCATATTACTCACAAATTGAGGCAGGGAATCAACCTCCAATTCCTTCAATTCCCGATAGGATGCTTCTGCCTTGATGCGCTCTATTTGGCTTTGTGTATAGGCTTCTGTTAGGTCAGCAAATTTTCTCATTGTAGCGCTTTCCGTATCGCTTAAAAAGAAAAGCTTTTTCCGCTTTCCGTATCGCTGGAGTTCTTTTTCTTTTGTAGCCAGATCCCCCCTCAGATTAGCGATCTGTTCGCTCAGAAAGTCAGAAGCCTGTTGCGTTGTCTCGTATCTTTTTTCAACAGAAAAATTTATGAATTCTTGAGCCAGAGTATTGACAATATCCGAACATAAAACTGGATGGGGAGACTTGTAACTGACTTCCACTAAATTTGTATTTCTTATAGATGAGACCTCTATACCATCTTGCAATATATTTGCAATTTCAGCATATGGGCTTGAAGGAATTGAATACATCGAGTCTCCAATTTCAGGTTTTTTCCCTGGAACAATCCATCGTAAGCTTATTAGATTTTTCACTGTGGTTGTGAGACCCTTTTTTGGCTTTTGAACTGCACTAAATTCAGGCCGTGCTGGAAGATTCATTTTCCTGACAACTCTTTCCACAAGGGATTTGCTTTTGAGAAGCTTTAATTGTGTATTGTAGAATCTTAAATTCACCACGCGGCGTTGATAACCAAATTCATCTTCTATACTCAACATCCTGGAACCTTCTTCTTTGATGAGTAACGTTGTCATGGCTTTATATTTGGGGACAATGTTAAAAGTTATAATTCCCACTGACAATATGAGCACCGCCGCAAAACCCACAATCACCCACTTCCTTTTTACAATCGTCTTCCAATAATCTAGAAGATCGATCTCCCTCTCTTTTCCCATTTGTTCGTATTCCATTTTCTTTCCCTATATAACTTTGCGTTCAGAATATTGTTTCTGGCACATACACAACATCATTCTCCTTCAACTGTATATCCTTCTTCTTTCCTTTAATAATATCTTTTACATTGACCTTTATTTCTTGTTCTTTTCCGTCTTTGTCGATTCTTTTAATAAGAACTCGACGTTTTGATGCACGTTCGGAAAAGCCCCCCGCCTGAGCAATAACCTGAAGAAGGGTAGGTATGTTTAGCTTTTTTACATTTAATGCACCAGGCCTTCTCACCTGTCCAAAAACGTAAATGAACACAGTTTTATCAACTGGAATATTCACTATATCATTTGGTTCAAGGGGAATATTCAATCTGGCGTCTCCCTTTAAAATCAGATCATCAATCAATATTCTTAAAGTCTTGCTTGGCCCATCCTTACGCTGGCGAATAACAATTATCTCATCCCCGGCATCCTCGACAAGTCCCCCAGCATCTGAAATGAGCTGAAGCACGGTTTGGCGTCCCAGAAGCTTATAAGAACCGGGCTTTCCAACTGCCCCCAGAATATAGACTTTTTTGCTCTGGTATTCACGGATAAACACAGTGACCTGAGGATTCTGAAGGTATTTTTTCTCTAGAAGCTGCCCCAACTTTCTCTCAAGTTCAGCTTTTGTCATCTCTTCGACTTCAATTTCACCCAATAAAGGCAGGGTTATTTTCCCTTTTTCGGAAACTCGAACGGTTTGACTCATCTCATCCAACCCGAAAACACTTATTTCCAGAAGATCCTTCGCCCCGATGTGATACTCCCTTGCTTGATTCTCCTGCAATATTTCTTGGCTGTAAATAAAACCAGTAACCAGAAATATTAATAATGTTACAAAAAATGTTCTCTTCCCCATTCTCACAATCTCCCTCATAGTTTTCTGTTTTATGTTCTATGTATTACGACTTAAAACTGGTAAGTAATGTATCCCCCCATAAACATTCTGTCTCTATTTGCCCAGTAATAATTCGACTCTCTCTCCCAAAAATTCACCATTAGACCAATTCCTGTATTCTTTATGACCCTGAAAACAAAACCAATTGTTTGGGTGTGGTGAATGTCCTTTCTTTTTAATTCTTCATAGGTTCCGCTAGGCGTTTGCACTATCATTGCAACCGGATAATCGCTCTCACCGTAATAAAAGTTATAATCAAGTCTCAGAAATTTTGTTAAATATAAAGATATTCCTGCACCATACCTATCTTCTTTGAAAAATATGTTGTTCGTCCAGTAAGAGAAATGACAATCTCTTTCATATTTAATCCTAAAGCCGAAGCGAGAGATCCTGAAATACAGACTGGTATCACCGATGAGTCCGGAAAAACCCTCTCTTTCTTCCTCAACGGGCACGAGCTTTTTGTAACCCAGCGATAGAGTCCCTGTTGCTCTCCCCAAAAGTGGAAGTCGAATTCCTGAGTAAACCTGATAAGAATGAGCATTCCGCCAGCGGGATTGAACGTGTTCAAATTTGTATTCTGTGTATCCTCCCCTTAAAAAAAACAAACTTCTCGAGAAAGCCCTGTAATAAAATTCGAAACTTCCATTTTGTTCTTCACGGTTTAAAGCACGAGCAAGATAAATCTCTTCTCCGGGGAGCGTTATATCTTCATATCTGATTGTTCTGGTTGAGCCTGAAAAGCCAAATGATGTCTCTCGGGCTGTTTCATAAAAAAAACCAGCTCTATATCCTGTGGTCTTCGTATTCGCCCGGACATCAAATTCACTTGTCGCCCGGTACCTTCTATCACTGTGTGAATAGCTCCCTGAGATAACAAACCGATTGAAAAGAAGTATTTTTAATTCCGGGCATAATGTGTTATTTAATCTTCTTTCTCTTTTTTGTTTATGATAATAAACATATTCAGGGCTTTCTGTAAGAGACAAAATCATGGTGTTCCGGAAAAGAAAATAGGCTTTAATTTCAGGTGCAATTGTTCCCGTAAAATCCGAAGCGGGATCGTCCTCCTCTCGCTGATAATACACGTTATCATCGTAACCGATATTTTTGAATTGAATTGCAGGATAAATCCGGAAGGGTCCTATCTTCCACCTGGCTTTCTCTGTAATCTGTTTCTGTTCAGACCTGAAGGTTTTGTATGTCTGTCCGCAAATAATCGACACGAGTACTAGCAGTAAAAAAATAAAAAAGAATACTTTTTTTAATTTTTGGCAAGCTACCGCCGTTAGTGTTACCTGTACTACTTGGCTATTCTGCTTCAATTAGGGCTATTTCAGATTATTCCAAACCTTCAGTTGATGGCGCTTCTTATGCCATTCCCCTCAATATAGTTAATGACAATTATCACACCGAAAAATAAAGCTATAAAGAATAAAATATATGCGATCAGTTTCAGCATTTTTATCATTCGATTATTTTTAAAGATTTTTCTCAAAGCAATCAATCCGACTCTCCTTTAGGAAGCAAAAGAGGCCCGGCGTGGCCAATAACAAAGGAATATACAGGATGGGAGAAAGCCGACGCCGGACCATAGCTATGGAAAAAGATTTGGCTGTCATTACAAGTCCTTCATTTTAATCATCCTGGTGAGTGGCATGCAAAAAATGGTATTCCCATGAAGGATATGGTACCCGCTGGTTTTGAGGAACATAATGAACGTCCAAACCAGTTCTACTGCATCGTGTTTCAGAATAGCGTCCGGTTGCGCGGATAAAAATTTGAGAAAAAGCTCGGATTCTCGACTATCGAATTTCCGTACTTTAGAATGTAATATGCGTTTGACCTTTTTTGTTTTTTCTTTTATATCCTGCTTTTCATATCTTGCCTCCCGCTTCAAATCCTTCCTTTCTTGTTTTTCTTCTTTCAATTCATTCCTCCTTATTTCTCATTCGGCGCCGGGAGGTCTTTCGCTTAATCGCATGAGTACTCCAGCTTCCGGATTTTTTCAGTTCTAGCCAAAGGCCGATAATCGATATGACCATTACGCCAATAAGAATTTTCTCAACCACGACCTCCTCCTTATTTCATCTAGCTCCTAATAATTTCTTATTTTTCGCCTTTTTTTTAGGAATAAAAGAAACCCGGCGCCTAAGCAGATTTGATGCGAGAGGAAAAGGAAAGCTAAGGAGTTGCCTGACGCCGGGGGATATAGATCAGGCGACGAGCCAGGAAAGATACCGAAAAACCTGGCAAAATTGTCAGCAAAAGGGGGGTAATGTTGGTAGGAGCATCTTTTTTTTGTCGTCGCCTCGTTCATAACGATTGCTTTTCCCTCAGATTGTTTAGCTCTCCCAGAATGCTGGACAACTTGTCTCTCCTTTTCACCAGCGGCTCGAATTTCGCCAATTGTTCATCTAATTTTTTCATTTCATCTATGAGAGCTTGCCGTGCAGCTTCGATATTGAGAGGACCCGGAGATTCAATTCTACTTGGGCCTTTCTTTTTTAAGAGCCTCTCTGCCTTGATGCGCTTTTTCTGTTCTACGCGCTTATTTGGGTCTTTCCAAGAATCTTTTGCCTTATCTGAGATTTGATCCTTGTGAGTTTGCGAAAACTTTCTTTTCATTTCCTTTTAACCTCCTTTCTCAATAGAGATTCTCTATAATAGATTGTGACGACGATGACCGGGAAAGATGGCGAAAAACCCGGCATAAATATTAGCAAAAGTGTTCATGGAGTGAACAAAAAAGTGGGGGTACATCTTTTTTTTCATCGTCGTCGCCTAATTATTTCAATATTTTAAACCAAAAAGTCATTAAAAATCAATAAAAAGTAGTAATATATAGCTATAAAATAGGTTATAAGATGGCGATTTTTCCCAAGCTGGCGGCGACCACTTTTTTTTCGTCGCCTCATATTTTTTTTTCTAAACTCAGAATAAATCCAAGTTACCGTTCTCTGATGTAATCCTATCCTTCCGGCTATCTGATAAAAAGTGAGATTGTATTTATCTCTCAATTCAATTACTCTTTTGATTCTTTTCTCACGTTCCTCTTTGCTTAGCCACCTTGCCATCAGAATATCTCTATCTGTCTTTTAGCCTTCTTTTATTTTCAGGCGGGTACCGGGAGAGAGCGCCAAAACTCCCAGTAAATAATGGCTGCAATGGGGATGCAAATGTTTGTTGTTGTGAGTGTTGGTAGGAACGCTCTTTTTTTTGCCGCCTGAATTCATTCATTTTTCCTTGCTTAGTTTTTTTTAGGCGGCAATTGAGGAACGGTGCCAAACCTCAGTAA